>Ga0307515_10023235_pt1 | contig 10877 bp, 8 predicted proteins | sample 17_EM_MG_FD_194513 | JGI IMG/M metagenome (GOLD analysis project Ga0307515, IMG submission 194513) | Populus trichocarpa ectomycorrhiza microbial communities from riparian zone in the Pacific Northwest, United States - 17_EM | ecosystem: Host-associated > Plants > Roots > Unclassified | place...
CCATCGCAACGCGCTGCGCCTGCTGAAGCTGGTCAACACCCTGCTGGATTTCGCGCGCATGGAAGCCGGCCGCACGACGGCCAATTTCGAGCCCACTGATCTCGCGCAGTTCACAGCGGAACTGGCGAGCACCTTCCGCTCGGCGGTGGAACGGGGCGGCCTCGCGCTGACGGTGGATTGCCCGCACCTGCCGGAACCGGTCTACGTGGACCGCGAGATGTGGGAGAAGGTGATGCTCAACCTGCTCTCCAACGCCTTCAAGCACACTTTCCAGGGCGGCATCACGGTGCGGCTGCGGCAGGCCGGGGACGCGATCACGGTTGCCGTCGAGGACACCGGCGTCGGCATACCCGCCGGGGAAATGCCGCGCTTGTTCGAGCGCTTCCATCGCGTGCAGGGCGCCGTGTCGCGCAGCCACGAGGGAACGGGCATCGGCCTGTCGCTGGTGCGCGAGCTGGTGCAGTTGCATGGCGGCACGGTGCAGGTGGAGAGCGAACCCGGGCGCGGCAGCCGGTTCACCGTCACGTTGAAGCGCGGCAGTGCACACCTGCCGGCAGGCAGCGTGCGGCAACCTGGCAGCACGGCGCCGGGACGCAGCACTGCCGCGTATGTGCAGGAAGCCCTGCAATGGTTGCCCGCGGAGGCCCACGCCGAAGTGGATGTGGCGAAGGCCGCTGGCGATCGCCCGCGCATCCTGTGGGCAGACGACAACGCGGACATGCGCGAATACGTGCGCCGCCTGCTGCAAGGCAGCTATGAAGTCACCGCCGTGCCCGATGGACAGGCGGCGCTGGAATCCGCCCTCGCCTCGCCGCCGGACCTGGTGCTCTCCGATGTGATGATGCCGCGGCTGGACGGCGCCGGCCTGCTCAAGGCCCTGCGCGCCGATGAACGCACACGTCGCCTGCCGGTGATCCTGCTGTCCGCGCGTGCCGGCGAGGAAGCCGCCGTCGAAGGCCTCGGCGCCGGCGCCGACGATTACCTGGTGAAACCCTTCACCGCGCGCGAGCTGCTGGCACGGGTCCGCTCGCATGTGCAGCTGGCGCGCGAACGCCGCCTGTGGGAAAGCCAGCTCGAGGACAAGGTGCGCGAGCGCACCGCGGAACTGGCCGCAAGCTCCGAAGCACTGGCCGCGGAGAACACCCGGCGCCAGGTCTCCGAGCAGCGCGTGAGCGCGCAGCTGGAACGCATGGGCCTGCTGGACCACATCACGCGCGCCATTGCCGAGCGGCACGACCTGCAAAGCATCTTCCAGGTGGTGATCCGCAACGTGGAGCAGAACCTGCCGGCCAAGGCCTGCTGGATCGGCGTCACGGGCAAGGACACCGACGGACTGCAGGTACCCGGGCAGCTGGTCTACGAAGCCGACCTGCGGCGCTCGCCCTTCGCCTTGCCGCCCGCGATGGCGGCGGAAGACCTGGGCTCCTGCGTGATCGCGCCATTGCACGGCGAAAAAGGCGTGATCGGCGTACTGATCGCCGCCCGCGAGGAAGCGCACGCCTTCAGCAGCGGCGAATGCGAATTCCTGCGCCAGCTCAGCGAGCACGCGGGCCTCGCCGTGCGCCAGGCACAGCTGCACGAATCGCTGTGGGCCGCCTACGAGGAACTGCGGCTGACGCAGCAGACGGTGTTGCAGCAGGAGCGGCTGAGCGCGCTGGGCCAGATGGCCAGCGGCATCGCGCATGACATCAACAACGCCATCACGCCCGCCATCCTCTACGTGGAAGCACTGCTGGATTCCGACAAGGAGCTGAGCCCGCGCGCGCGCCATTCCCTGCCGCTGGTGCTGCAGGCCATCGAGGATGTCGCGGCCACCGTGGCGCGACTGCGCGAGTTCTACCGGCCGCGCGAGATGCAGGCGGCACCGGAAGCGGTGCAGCTGAACCCGCTGCTCGAACAGATCGTGGAACTCACACGCGCCCGCTGGAGCGACATGCCGCAGCAGCGCGGCATCGTCATCAACGTGCACAAGGACCTGGCGCCGGATCTCTCCATCATCATGGGCTCGAAGAGCGAGTTGCGCGAAGCCCTGACCAACCTGGTGTTCAACGCGGTGGATGCCATGCCGGAGGGCGGCACGCTGACCCTGCGCACCGCGAGCGAACCCCATGCGGTGATCCTCGACGTGGCCGACACGGGCGTCGGCATGAGCGAGGAAACCGCCCGCAAATGCCTGGAACCGTTCTTCACCACCAAGGGCGAACGCGGCACGGGCCTGGGACTTGCCATGGTGTACGGAATCGTGAAGCGGCACGCCGCCGACATCCGCATCATCAGCGCACCCGGCAAGGGCACGACCATGCGCATCGTGTTCCCGTTGCCGGAGATGCCCGCCGCGCAGACCGGCCTGCACCCGGCGATGCCGGAGGCGCCACGCAACCTGCACCTGTTGCTGGTGGACGATGATCCGCACCTGCTGAAGCCCTTGCGCGAGATCCTGGAGCTGGAGGGCCATCGCATCGTCACCGCGCGCGATGGCCAGGCTGGCGTGGCCGCCTTCCGTAATACTGCCGGCGGCAGCGACCCCTTCGATCTCGTCGTCACCGACCTCGGCATGCCGGGCATGGACGGTCGCGCGGTGGCGAAAGCCATCAAGGAAATCTCGCCTGCAACGCCGGTGATCCTGCTGACCGGCTGGGGCCAGCGGCCCGATGCGGGCAGCGAGGTGCTGCCGCATATAGACCGCGTGATCGGCAAGCCGCCGAAGCTGCAGGAACTGCGCAAGGCGCTGGCACAGTTGTGCGGTCCGAAGCCTGACTCCGCGTGAGGCAAGCGGCCGCGGGAGCATGATTCCGTGATCGTGACTTCTGTCTAAATCTGCGCGTTGTTTCGTGGTTTTGCCTGGATTGGAGTCGATACGCTAGGTAGCTTGGACACCACCCTTAACCAGCGTCATATCCCCGCGGCGGACGGCCTGCGCGGCATCGCCGTGCTGGCCACCATGCTGTTCCATGCCCAGTATTTCGCGGGCGTGAACGGCACGGCGCTGTGGGAACGTTCATACGCGATGACTGCAGGGCTGGGCTGGGCCGGCGTCGATCTGTTCTTCGTGCTGTCGGGCTTCCTGATCACCGGGATCCTCCACGACTCCCGCACGCAGCCGAACTATTTCCGCGTGTTCTACCTGCGCCGCACCGTGCGCATCTTCCCGCTGTACTACGCAGTGCTGTTCCTGTTGTTCGTGCTGGTGCCGGCATTGCTGCGCATCGGCCATGTCACTCTGCCGGGCGATGCAATCGCCACGAAAGAGACCCAGCTGTTCGCATGGCTGTACCTGGTGAACTGGGACCTGGCCGTGCAGGGCTTCGGATTCGTCACGCCATTCATCGCGCACTTCTGGAGCCTGGCGGTCGAGGAACAGTTCTACCTGGTCTGGCCGGCCGCCGTCCGCACCTTCTCGCGTGAGGGACTGATGGCGCTGTGCGGGTTAATGGTCATCCTCGCCGTGCTGGTGCGCATCTTCCTGTTCCTGCGCGGCTCGCCCACGGCCGCATACGTGCTGCCGTTCGCGCGCATGGATGGACTTGCGATCGGCGCGCTCATCGCTCTGGCCGCGCGGAATGCGAAGGACTGGGCCCTGCTGGTCAGATGGGCTCCGCAGCTGTCACTGATTGCCGCCGCTGCATTCGCGGGACTGGTGATGCAGACCGGCAGCACGGCGTTCGGCAACCCCCTCATCGGCACCGTGGGCATCTCGCTGCTGTGCCTGGGCTTCGGCGGGGTGCTGGTCATGCTGATCAGCGCACCGGCGCAAGGACGCGCGCAGCGTGTCGTGGGGTCACCCTTGCTGCGCTGGTTCGGAAAGTACAGCTACTGCCTTTATGTCCTGAACCAGCCAGCGATGGTGATCTTCGCGAAGCTGGGGCTCACGGTAATCGGCTTGCAGTCACTGCTGCATTCCCGGGCACTGGCGCTGCTGGGCGTCAACGTTGCCGGAATAGCCATCTGCGCGCTGCTGGCATTTGCCAGCTGGCACCTTTTCGAGAAACACTGGCTCGCCCTGAAGCGCCGGCCCCAACTCAATCACCCACGCATCATCAAGGAAGCTGTCCCCATATGACGAACCTTGCAGCAACCTCCCCGGCGGCGGCGCCGGCTCCGCGCGTTCGCTGGAACTGGCTGTGGAGCGCGCGCGAGGATTTCACCTGGAACCTGTTGCCGTTCTGGGCCAGCCTCGCGCTGGGCATCTTCCTGCTGGCCTGGTGGCAGATCGCGCAGTGGGCGCATTGGGATGTGCGGCTGCCGGAAGCCGCGACGCAGGCCAGGATCACCGGCCTCGTCATGTACCTCTACGGCCCCTTCATCGATGCACCACACCTGTGGGCCACCATATCGCGCACCTACACGGATGCCGCGGAATGGAACGAGCGGCGCCGCCTGTTCATCGGGTCGCTGGTGTGGTTCATCATCGGGCCGGTGGTGATCCTGCTGCCGTATGCACTCAGCGCGGTGTCGCTGTATCCGGCGGGGCACGAGAACGCGGGCTGGATCCTGTGGAGCCAGTTCTTCACCTTCTACGCCATCTTCCACATCAACAAGCAGCACTGGGGCTTCATCTCGCTGTACCGGCGCAAGAATGGCGAAGGAACCGAAGAGATGGAGATCGACCGCCGCTTTTACCAGACGGCGATCTGGCTGCCCTACGCGGCGTGGCTCACGGCGCCCTGGTACCTGGACTTCGACGGCGCGCCGTTCCCGCTGATGCAGCTGAGCGTCGGCAGCACCACGCTGGGAAATATCCTGCATGCCACCTGCCATGCGTTGTTCGCCGGAGTCTGCGTCGCGTATGCCGGCTTCCAGATCCGCCAGTGGCGGCTCGGCATCACGCGCAACGGCCCCAAGCTGCTCTACCTCGCGACGGTCATTCCGCTCTACTACCTGGCTTTCACCCTCAACCCGCTGCTCGCGGCTTTCTGGGTGCTGCTGACCGGTCCCGGTCATTGCGCGCAGTACCACAAGATCGTGTGGGAATACGGCGTGAAGAAGTACGCCGCGCCGGTCGACGAAAAGAAGCCCAGCCTGCCGGTACGCATCTTCAAGAACGTGTGGCTCTACATTGCGCTGGGTGTGGGGTATGGCCTGGTGACCCTGCAGGGTCCGGGCTCGGGCATTGCCAAGAACTGGCTGGCCGGCGACCTGCAGATCGGCATGCTGCTGGCCTTCCCCTTCGTCAGCAAGGCCGTTGCCGCGGATGTGAGCCTGAAGGCGGTGGCCGCGTTCATCAGCGGCGTGCGGTTGCACCACTTCTATGTGGATTCGAAGATCTGGCGCGTCAGTGGCAACAAGACGCTGGCGAAGAACCTGAGCGTCTAGCCAGCGGCCGCTGCGATGTCGGCGCGGGCCTCGGCCAGCGCCCAGTCGACGAAGGTACGCACTACCGGCCGGCGGAAGTGCGTTGCCGGCGCGACCAGATGGTAGCTCCAGGGCGCCACCCAGCTCTCCTGCGTCACGCGCACCAGCTGCCCGCGCGCCAGAAACGGCGCCACATGGGGTCCGCGTCCGATCGCGACCCCGAGGCCCGCGAGCGCAGCGCCCATGAGCACCACTGAATCGCTGAACTGCGCACCGCGACCGGTCACGCCGGTCGCAAGGCCAGCGCGTTCAAACCACCCGCGCCAGCCCTGCCACGGTTGTTCCAGGCCGGCATCGGTGTCGTGCAGCAGGGGGTAGGCCGACAGTGCCTCGAGCGTGTCGGGAATCGGCCCGCCGCGAAACAGCGCCGGGCTGGCCACCGGGAACAATTCCTCGCGGCACAGCAGCTCCCCCTGCAGGCCGCGCCCGGGCGCGGGAGAAAACCGGATGGCCAGATCGATGGCATCGCGCCGGAAATCCATGATGTCGCGGGAGGTTTTCAGCACCAGATCGACACGCGGCGCGCGCTCCCTGAACCGGTGCAGGCGCGGCAGCAGCCAGCCATTGGCGAAGGCAGCCAGCGTCGTCACGGTCAGCAATCCATCGGCGCGCCTGGTGCGCAGTCGCGCAGTGGACTCGCCAAGCAGGTCGAAGCCAGCTGAAAGCTCGGGAAGGTAGTCGCGCCCCTGATCTGTCAATACGAGGCCTCTCGCGAGGCGCTGGAACAGCGTGGTGTCCAGGTATTGCTCGAGGCGACGCACCTGCTGGCTCACTGCCGCGGCCGACACGCGCAATTCCGCGGCGGCAGCCACGAAGCTGCCGAGACGGGCGGATGCCTCGAAGGCACGCAAGGCATTGAGCGGCGGAAGTCGTCGGGCCATTATTTCCTCGAGGCCAAGAATAACTTGGCCTCAGGGAAAAACCTTCGCGTTCGCGCGGGCTGCAATTGCGGCGGAAACTGTCGCCACCCACACGCAACGGACGACGCCATGCACCTCTTCGACTACCTGGACTCCGGCAACGGCTTCAAGGTCCGGCTGCTGCTCGCGCAGCTCGGCCTGTCGTACCAGTGGAGCAATGTCGACATCGACAAGGGGCTCACGCGCACGCCGGAATTCCTCCGGCGCAACCCCAACGGCCGCATCCCGACGCTGGAGCTGGACGACGGCACCAACCTCTTCGAATCCAATGCCATCATGTGGTACCTCGCGGAGGGCTCGCGCTTCATCCCCGCCACGCGGCTCGGCCGCGCGCAGGTGCTGCAGTGGATGTTCTTCGAGCAGTACAGCCACGAGCCCTTCGTCGCGACGCCGCGCTACATCTGTCGCCACCTGCCGGCGGACCATCCGCGGCGCGCCGAGCTGCCGGGGCGCCTCGAGAAGGGGCACGCGGCGCTCAAGGTGATGGAAGGGCATCTCGCCACACAGGAGTATTTCGTCGGCGGCCAGTACAGCATCGCGGACATCGCGCTGTACGCTTACACGCATGTGGCCCCGGATGGCGGCCTCGACCTTGCGCCCTACCCGCAGGTGCGCGCCTGGATCCGGCGCGTCGCCGGGCAGCCCGGATACGTGGAACTCCTCAGCGCACCCGCGGGCTTCCCTGCGTAATAACCGCTGAGCCTGCTCCCGTGCGGGCGGGCTGCCGTCTGGCACCGACAACCGGATGATATTGAACCGTGCCCAGTCCAGTTTGTGCGCAGGGATCTGGCTTGCCACACTTGGCGAAAGCCCATTCGTCATGCCGGACCGGAATTGAAACTGACCGTTGAAGACATCCTCGATGCCGCCCAGTCGCTTGTCGACGAGGAAGGCCTCGGCGGGCTGAACATGCGGGCGATCGCCAGACGCCTCGACGTGCAGGGATCGGCGCTGTACTGGCACATCCACAATCGCAGCGAATTGCTGACCATGCTGGCCAACCTCTACTACCAGCGTGCATTCGATCTGGTGCCGGCCAATCTGGATTGGCCGGAGTGGTTGCGCACTTACGGCAGGGCCTTCCACACCGAGCTGCTCGCGCATCGGGACGCCGCGCAGATCTGCGGCCTGGCCCGGCCAGCTTCAAGGAGTGTGGCCAAGGGACTGGACCGCCTGGCCGCGCCGCTCCTGTCTGCCGGCCTGACGCGTACGCAGGCACTGGCCTGCCAGAGTTCGGTCATTGCATTGGCTGTGGGATGGGCCATGTACGAACAGAGCCCGCACATGAAGTCGCACCTGGCGCGTGCTCTGGATATTCCGGGCAGCTTCCTGCAGGGACTGGATGCCATGGTGACGGGACTGGCGGGAACTGTACTTCCCGCCAATCGGAAAACCCCGGGCCGCCGCAAGGGCTGATAGCACGCTGTCAGGTCGCGGCGCTCCGTGACGCGCCGGTGGCGGTCGAAGCCCGACCAACAGGGCTCTCCTCGCGGATCATCCTCGCGACCAGCTGCGTGAACATCGTGACGCTGCGGTCGTGCGCCGAGGGCATCACCTTCGGAGCGGCAGTGCGATCGATGATCCTCTGCTGTGCCTCGATGATGTCCTTGTCCTCGCCGAACGCCTTGCCCGCAAGCTGCATCAGCGCGTCCCGTACCGACTCATCGCCGTGCTCACGATGCGGGCCCCAACTGAAGAAATACCGCGCCTGGCGCGGCGCCGTCGGCGTAACGGCCTGGCTCGTGAACGTCACGCCACTGACGGCCTGCGCAAATTCCGGGCGGCCGTAGCTGCAGCCTTTGGCAGTACCTGGCGCAAAACTGCCGCTCCACATCAGCAGGATGCCCGGCACGAGAAAGTCGTAAGTCATGTAGATATCGACCATTCCCCCGGTCGCTCCGTCACGTGCCCTGCTCCGAGCGGATTCATTCCAGCGTTCGTACCTCACGCCGCGCGGCAATGCGGTGAGCTTGGGCAAGGTTTCAGCAAACGTGCTCGGAGTACCAAAACTGTTGGCGTGGACATACGGAAGGTGGCTGAAGTCGAGCAGGTTGTCGTTGATCAGCTGCGCTTCGGCCGCGTAATCCAGCTGACCGCAGCCGAGGATCCAGTCCGCGTCATCCAGGCCCACGGCGGGCGGGATCAGGGATTCATCCGCCAGTGAGGGCTCGCCCATCCAGACCCACAACCAGCTGTGACGCTCGGCAATCGGATAGGCGCGCACCCTGGCCTGCGGTGGCACCGAAGACTGGCCCGGAATCTCGACGACCCTGCCATCCCGGTTGTACTTGAAGCCGTGGTACTGGCAACGCAGATGCTCACCCTCGCAGCGACCCAGCGAAAGCGGCGCCAGCCGGTGAACGCAGCGATCTTCAAGCGCCGTCACGCAACCACCCGAGCGCCAGATCACTATCGGTTCGTCGAGAATCACGACCCCCTGCGGCGCACCTTGCGCCAGATCCTTCGACCAGCCTGCCACATACCAGGCATTGCGCATGTAGTTCATGAGATGAACCTCCGGTCTGGCCCGAGAATTGAACGCTGTTCAATTCTGTGTTCCGTCACTGTGCTTGTCAACGACACGGTGGTGGGCGCTATGATCGGGAAAAGAACGAGGGGGAACGACCATGCACCGAAAGCATCACGGTTGGCACGCAGCGCGTCTGGCCGTGCTCATTGCCACGGCTACCCTGTTGCCGGTGGCACGCAGCGCCGAGGCCACCTACCCGGCGAACTGGCAACCTGAACCCGCCTTCCCGGGCCAGACCCGCGCACCCGCGCCAGCCAAGGCATCGCCCGCACTGCAGGTCACGACCGTTGCGTCGGGCCTGGGCGGCGCCTGGTCGATGGCCTTCCTGCCGAACAGCCGCATCCTCGTGTCGCAGGCACAGGGGACGCTGCGCATCATCGACCCGGCGAAGGAATGGACCGGTCCGTTCATCAAGGGCGTGCCCGTGGTGAAGCAGATCGGCGCCAACGGCCTGCACGACGTGGTGCTCGATCCCGACTTCGCCACCAACCGCACGCTGTACATCACGTACTTCGCGCCCGAGGAAGGTGAACCCGGCGGATCCTTCCCGCTGCACCAGCTCTACGAGGATGTCTGGTCCGTGCCACTGTCGCAGCGGCGCACCATGAAGATCGGCATGGAGAAGATCGCGCGCGCGAAGCTCAGCGCCGATGAAACCGAGCTCACCGATGTGCGCGTGATCGGCACCGGCACCGAGCGGCGCATCGTGCTGGCGCGCGACGGCACGCTGTGGGGCATCGGTGCGGACCGCTTCTGGCACTATGAATCCAAGCTCGACGGCATGGAGCATGACTTCACCACCGAGCCGGACGTGCGCCGCAATTTCTCCGGCCGCGTGGTGCGCATCAACAAGGATGGCTCGACGCCGAAGGACAACCCCTGGCTGTCACGCGCCACAGTGGATGCGCAGACCTTCGCGCATGGGTTCAAGGACCCGGAAGGCGCGGCCATGAACCCGGCAACGGGTGAACTGTGGACCGTCGAACACGGGCCGCAGGGCGGCGACGAGATCAACATCGTGCGTGCAGGCAAGGACTACGGCTGGCCGGATGTGAGCTACGGCACGCAGTACGACGCGCGGCAGGCCGACGGTCGCAAGCTGGTGCGCGTGGGCAATGGCAAGCAGTCCATGCCCGGTGTCGAGGAGCCGGTGTACTACTGGTATCCCTCCATCGCTCCCTCCGGCATGGCCTTCTACACCGGTGATCTCATCCCGCAGTGGAAGGGCAACCTGTTCATCGGCGCGATGTCCGCGCAGCACGGCATGCATCTGGTGCGCCTGGTGCTGGACGGCAACAAGGTCGTCGGCGAGGAGAAGCTGCTGACGGACCCGAAGCGCCGCTTCCGCGACATCCGCCAGGGGCCGGACGGCGCGCTGTACGTCATCGCGTCAGATTCCATACTGCGAATCACGCCGAAGAAATGACTCACGCGGCTGCGGCGTGAAAAGAACGACCCAAGCCGGACTCCTTCGCTTTCGCCCGCATCACGCTACATGCTGAATCCGATCCAGCGGCCAAACCCGATGACACTGACCCATAGTGTCATCGAGATCATTCCGGCCGCCCGGGCCGCGGCAGGGGCGTGACTGGCGTCCCACGCAGTGACGCCGCGAAAGGTGAGCTTCTGAAAGACAAGCATGTTGAGCCCGGCCGAAAGCAGCAGCAGCAACTTCACCCGAAACGCCGTGTTGACGTAGTAGATGGTCGGATTGCTCACGAACATCAGGACCCCGGTTGTCACTGCGAGCAGGAATGCAACCCACGTCCACGGCAGGAGCCGGTCGGAGACATGCGTATATCTGAGCTTTCCGAAGGCAATGCCGATGAGTTTGGAGTCCACCACGAAGATCGTCCCGGCAACTGTCGCCATCGCGACCACGTGGAGCGATTCGATCCAGGGGAACCAGGTGTCCGTGACTGCGATTGCCAGCGGCGAGTTCTGGATCTTCTCGAGTACTTCCGTGATCACTGTGGATGTGGCCCCAGATCAGGTGTAGGCAATGAATCGGCCGGCGAACATGATCGCGACCCAGACCAGCATGCTGGAGATGGCGATCACGCGCACTCGTGCCG
>Ga0307515_10023237_pt1 | contig 10876 bp, 5 predicted proteins | sample 17_EM_MG_FD_194513 | JGI IMG/M metagenome (GOLD analysis project Ga0307515, IMG submission 194513) | Populus trichocarpa ectomycorrhiza microbial communities from riparian zone in the Pacific Northwest, United States - 17_EM | ecosystem: Host-associated > Plants > Roots > Unclassified | place...
TTTCTAGAGTTGCGAGTTTTAGTAGCATGAGGATGTGAAGGGGAATTGTTGAAAGAGAAAAGATGGGATTTTGAATGGAATGCAGATAGGTGGGTTGTGCGTAGGTTAAGGTTATTGCAGGAAGTGAGGGATAAGGCTGTGGTGTTGGTGGTGTAAGTTGATGAAGGAAGGATGGTTGAAGAAGAGATACAAAATTTGGCTCCACCAAACACGGCTACACTCTCCATTTTCTGCCTGCCTTGCTAAAGCTAAACCCCTTTCTCCCTCCAGCCTCTAGTCTGCTCTCCACACGAGTGAGCAGAGTGGACTAAAAACTAAGTTGGATTTTGTCTTGGACATGGTTTTACTCAATTGCCCTTGTTCTGTATTTTATTCCATTGATTCTCTTTGTTTGCTTTCGATGGTTTTTTAGTTTCAAAAGTCTTTTTATAAAAATTTAATTTTTTTATTTTAAATTAATTTTTTTAGTATATTTAAATTATTTTGATATGTTGATGTAAAAAATAAATTTAAAAAAATAAAAAAATATTACTTTAATATATTTTTAAATAAAAAAACTTTAAAAAGTAATCCCTACAAAAATAATATTGATTTTCAACAATTTCAAATCATGATAAACCAAATTGTTTTGTTTGATGGTAGTTTAATACACTGTTCAATCATTTTCTTTTAATTAGTGAATATATTTGAAAATTATTTTAAAAATATATCTATTTTTTTATGATTTTGAATAATTTTAAATAAAAATGGTAAGAAATCATGAAAAACATTTAAATTTAATGCCTTTTTAATCTAGATATGCTTTTGCGAAAATAGTTACATTATATTATTAAACCTATACGATTTCTATGGGTAAAGGTTTTTTTTTTTTTGGCTTTTAAAGTGAGTAATTAAAAATGAGCTTAAATTGATATCAAATTAGTAAAATGAGCTCAATTTTGGTGGAGTAATTAAAAATGAGGTGTCTATCCAACTCCAGGTAATCTAGCATCCATTTGGAAAAATCCTAATTTGTAAAAGATTTGTAGAAAAAACTTTACTACTATGGTATTGCAAGACTTAAATTATTAACTAATAAACTAAAAATATCAACAAAACATAGAACTAATTATTATACAAAACACTAAAAGATTTTGATTTTTTTTATTGTACATATCAATTGCTTACTCTCTCACGTATTACATTCAACTTATTTTTCAAATTTTTTGATTTTGGCCTTAAACTTTTATTATGCATGAATGAATCTTTTTTGGATTAAATTTAAAAACAATTAAATCAAATTTGTTGACTTGAAACAAATTGAAAAATAGGAGATCAAAAAGGAAAAAGATGCCATAAATGAGCACTGATTTCAAAGTTATCATAAAAGTTCACTTTAGTCCTCAAACTTCATATATTATACCTATTTGGTCCCTTAATAGTTTTTCAATTCAATTTTGGTATAAAATTTTATAGTTACTTTTTGATCCCTGATTAGAGAGGGAAGAGAAAGAAATTGTCATATTCTAGCGTTTTAGATTAAAAAAAAATATTGTGTCAAATGATTTCATTTGATGAGGTGAGTTTAATTTAGGTATTTTTTTTCATCTTGAAAGTGCCTAAAAAAACAAATTTGAGATCGGAAATTTTTTTTCTTTCAGGCTTTGGGATTTTTTAGGCCATGAATAAATTTATCAAGACACTTAGAGTGTTGTCTGGGTGTTTTTGGTCAAAATGAATTGAAAAATATGTTTTTAGGTCAAAAAACCTTTTGTCCTAATTTTTTAACCACCACAGTTGTCATAATTTGGGCAAAGTCAGACGATACATTGTTTAACTTATTTTTTTAAAAAAATAAAATTGGAATGGACCACATGATTACATTTTTTAAGAAAATTAGGCTCGCGCGGGCCCTCTTAAATGACGTGTGGCCTCTTTTTTGTGGTATTTTTTACTTCAAAAAAACATGTTTTTTTCTACATGTGTTTTTTTAAATAATCTTTTAATTTATATTTAAATTAATATCACTTCTCTCTAATTTTTAGTTTTTTGTATTTAGAATTTTTTAAATGGTGATTGTTTTTTAAGTATTTTGTATGTATTCAATTTTTGAAAAGCTTTTCTAATTCATCTTTAATTTGTCTTATGTTTTACATAATTGAGCTTTATTTTGAAAAATAATTTTTATTTTTATTTTTGGATAATATTTCTAGTAAGTGCAACCTTGCGAGATATTTTTTTCACTTTAATTTTATTCAATCAATTTTATAAGGGTGTCTATTTCTACTATTTTTTGATTAAATAAAAAAAGATTAATCAAGTAAGTAAATTATGTTGTGAGATCAAGTATTTTGATTTACATCCTCCTCTCAACTTTTCTAGATATGTCTTTAGTTATTGTTAATGATTTTTTTTTATTTGTTAACACAAATGGTTCTTGAAGTATTCAATTAGATGCGTGCATAAAATTTTTGAGATATTTTTTATATAAAAAAACAAGCCAAAAAAGCCTACATATTTAATTTTTTTATTGGAAAAAAATATTCAGCCTACGACGGAGCACATGTCAAATAACTAGTAAAAACCTAAAACATGTGAGAAAATCATTGTATGTATGTCATGATTTATTGTAGATTGCGATGGTAAAATGATGATCTTACCCTTAACAAAAAAAAATCAAATGAGAGGAAAAGGGGTCTTTTCACGAGGCTAATTTGTCATTCTTTATTAGTGCAGGGGTAACATTGCCTTTTCCAATTTCTTATAACAGTTAAATTATTATATTACCTTAAAAAGTTTTTAAAAAAAAAATTGACTTTCCATCTAGGAGCTTTATATGAATTTCATTTTACTATAAACATTGTAATGACTTAATTGTCCTTAACATTAAAAGTGTATAGCCTTGACTTTAGGGGTTTAATAGTAATTTCATAATGGTTTTTCGTTGTTAACATTTACTTCTAGAGGCATTTTTGTCTTTTTCAAAATAAAATAAGGAAAAATTTGATGTGCTTTAGTGCGTGAGCCGTACCTTCACCTTCAGGCGACTCATATGGCTGACTCTGGTGATAATAGTCATGCTTCCACAATATCATTTGATTCTTCTCGGCATTCTCTTCTTTTCTAGGTGGCATGTGGATGGCGATTCAATCCGGTTTAGCGAATGTTAACTTTTCTTTTCTTTCTTTTTTTTCTTTTCTCTTTTCTTCTCGATTTGCGTGTTGTCTCTTGAAAAAATCACAACAACCTTTCAATTTCTTTTCCTTTAAAATTTAGTCTTTGTTCTCTTCATTGCAATTTTTTATTTGAAAAAATTATTTCAAATTGAAAATTATTTTAAATTTCATCATTCAATTTTCCACCATCGATTTGTTTTTCTATCAGGTTTAATCCTTAATCTTTTAATTGTTAATTTTATGTTTTTACAAGTTTTTTAGATTGATTTTTTTTTTTTTTTCGTAAAAATTAATTTGGTTAGGAATTAGCCTTATTGACTAAGTCCAGCTCTGAGATTTCGCGAGTAATGATTTTGGAATATTCTCAAGTTTAGGACACTCACCCAAGTTTGCTTTGTTTTTCATGTAATTAAATTAGGGTTTTCTTTTTTATATTATTAAATTAAAAAACTTATCTTTAACTTATTTAAAAATCCTAATGTCACCTTAACATTTTTCTTTTCAAATCCATAAAAGTTTGCCCCGGCCCACGCCGATGTACCCGTCGTCAATATAGGTTTACCCGAATCACTTTTTTTAATTTACATTTGTTTTTGCTTTCAGCTTTTAATAATTGGTTTATTATAATTGGGATTCCTAATTTATTTTGGTATGAGTTTTATGGTTTTATCTTATCACGATACCATATCCTAAATCACGGGTTTTGTAGGTTAACTATAGTTGATCTTGGTCAATTCAATATATAGTTGTCTCAATATTTTTTTAGAAAAATATGTTGTTCAATGTGTCACCATTTAAGTGTCTTAAAAGTGTTTTGGCGAATATGCAATGAATTTTTTATTTCCTAACATCTTTACAAATTTTTTAAGGTTAAAAAAAAAATATAACTCACAGCGTACCACAAGTAAAAAAACTAGTGTTTACTATTCATGTACAGTCAAGTCATTATTTATAGCACCGTGTATTGGATATTTTTTCTTCTAGATCCCTCATGTTTTTTGTTCTTTCACTTTGGTCATTGAATTTTATTTTTTTAATTAATTTAATCCTAGTAAGATATGTTGTCATGGTTTTATATTTTTGGAATTTTTTTTTATTTGAATGTTTTCACGTGTGCAAGATATGAGAGAATATTTTGACTTTAAATGAAAACTCGATTTCACAAAATAGAATTTTATGTTATTGTTGAAAAATTAAAAGAAAAATGACTAAAATTAACATAAAATAAAAGCACAGCCTTGGTGAATTTTATGTGAATTTAAACGAATATAATACGATAGCTTTGTTAAATCCAAACATAGAACAAGATAGATCTGGGCTTCACGAATAAACTATCTATTCTGACAGGAGACATTGCGATTGCCTTGGTGGTTGATTTAGGTTGGCTTTTATGAATAATATGTTAAGTTGCTGTGCAGAACTCACAGCAACCTTGCCTTGCCTGAACAGATGGGCTAGACAAGGCCACAACGCCGTCGTCGGAATTAACTTCCTTCAGTAGCAACTATAGAATCACCAAGTCAAGATTGTCATCTGGGTTACGAAATTCTAGCTTTTTGAAGGGAGCAATGGTGATGAAGAATCGTTGGAAACATTAAATATGCAAACCCCACATCTCCTGTCTTACAAATTACCAATCATCAGAACATTAATGGTTCATAGTTACAGTCAGGAAAGAATCAAGGAATTTTGATATGTACATTTTGATGCAGCACGGAGGCGCACCAAACCAGCAATACATTTTCTTTATTTCATCTGCTCAGCTCAGTCACCTGAGCAGTTCCGAATCCAAACTGAAAGTCAGTGCTTATTTTCAGTGCAGAGTCTGTGCTTGCACTTTACCGATGCTAGACATTACTACTTGGAAATTGTAGCAGGTGATCAACCATACTAGGCAAATTACACAGCAACCAATGGCCTCATGAAACCTGGACCAATTTTATTCAAGAACTGCAAAATTATTGGCTGCCACTTTTTTAGCATTTCCAGCAAGAAGCTGCAATTATAGGCTTTGATTTCCAGCCAAGCACCAAGCACCCCTTCTCTTCAACAACTGTGTAACCGTCACAAACCTTACTCTGCACCAGCCATTGCTTAGCCTGGGCCATCATCTTAATGGGGGCAACCTGAAATCCTGCACGGCTCATCCTCCTGCGCCACTGATCCACCCTCTCATGCCGTTCAACTCTTGCCGGCCCCTCACAGCTCACAATGTTCTTTATCTCTTCTGCGAAGTAAAACTGCTCCATCTTGGCACGCCTAGTGTCGTATTTGGGCAGCATGGTATCCAAGGAGTCAAAGATTGCGGAATAGTAATGCAGTGCCTCCATGAATCTTCCTAGAAAGAATGGACCATTGTGGCTTGAATCTTGTTCAACTAGAACAAGAACCTTTGGTGAGAGCTCAAGAATAATCTGCAAGACAGAATTCAGAGCTCCCCTACTTTCCTTAACCACGCAATGGAGTTGAAGAATGCTGTTGACAACAAGAACTTCATCTTCACTGGTTTTGATGTCTTCAGGCCTCAAGTTTTCCAGGCTGCTTTTCACCACTGAGAACTCCAGATTAATTCCCATATCTTTTGCATATTCCTCGAGTTCATCACCGATGATTCGGAATCTGTCAACGCAAAGGCCAACACCAGTTATTCGAAGGCGACTAGGTGGCTTTCCAGCTCGTTCGGCGAGGCTTTGGATAAGCAGGCGCCATTGGTGACCGTGTGGTAATCCAAGTGTCATTCCTAGGTCCACCACATGAACTGAACTCTCTCCCTCAAAGGCTTCCAAAATAGAATTATTGGCAACAAAGTGACCAAACCGAATATGTGGGCAAATTTCGTAAACAAGGCGTAAAGCTTCTTCCTTCTTGTCTGAGGCAATGTCTATTATGTTCATCGTGGGTGCAACAAAACCAACCGCCCCTAGTGGTTGAACCAGAGAGAGCCTGTCGATCAGTCCTTGCACGAAGCAAGATGCCACGCGTTGGAAAGCAGAGCCAAAGACCAAAGCATTAGATCGGAGCTCAGATAATAAGGCCGAGGCATGTGACTTGTCACGACAAGCCACGGCTTCAGCGCAAGCAATTAGAAGCTGAACCAACCTCATTCCATCAGAATTCCCTTCTTCTTCATTTCCACCTTCCTCGGCATTGATCATGGCTGCTGCTGCCTCTTCAACAGCCTCAGCTGCAAGATATCTTTGCGTGTAAGTCCATATATGATCTCTGAAATGAAGTTTTGGAATGTTATTCAAGCTATTAGTGCTACTACTGCGGCAAATACTGCTTCCACCACTATAAAGACTGCTACCATTACTTCTTATGGATTCAACCATGCTTGAGGACTGTTTGATCCTCTTAACATCTCTGGTTTCATCCGAAAAAGGAAGCATCCTGGAAACAACATTGCTCTCAAATATGGGCAAATAAGGGTACGGATAGCAAGCCATAGCTGCAAGACTGAGATCAAGACCACTCGTTTCACTTAAGGTTTCATCATTGAACTCCCTTGACAAGAAACTATGAGCCATATCTCCTTCTCTCTCTCCCTCACACACGCGCGCGCGGGGTTACACGCTTCTCTGTCACTAAAGATATATGAGTGAAGCTCTGAAAGAACCTTCACAAAACGAGGGCAAAATACATAGGCGAGCGGCTGCGGTATTCTTGTTCGTAAACAACTAGGCCAAAGCATATTTTCATATGAAACCATGAAAGTAAGACAAATGTGCTACTGTCCAAATTAGATGTCTGCCTGATTTGTGGCATAGACAAGCAAAAATGCATAGAGCAATGAATGTAATCCCCATTGTCATCTTTCTCCAAGATTTTTGGATTTCCTGTCTTGGAGACATTCCACCGTAGTTGGCCACTTCTTAATTTTACTCGTAATCCTAACAATTGAAAAATCTTAAAACGGTAAAACATCATTTTCTTCGAGGTTCTCTTGTCTTCAAGTTCATGGAGTTTATTTTACCTTACACACACACACACACACACACACACACACACACACACGCACACGCATATATATATATATATATATAGGATAAGTTTATCAAGTCATATCCTTTATCAATCCGGGTTTTACAAGAAAAAAGTGAAAGCAAGGACTAAAATTGGTGGCCTGTAGGGCTACTTAAACATTATGCACCAAGGCATAATGTTTAGGGTGCCTTCGCAAGAAAACTTACCCAACATTGATTGAATTCAAACAAAGATTCCAATCAGGGTGTTATCATTACACTACTACAAAATTAAAAAATATAGATGAAATATAAAATTTTATCAGTATATAAAATTTTTTTTTATCTATATTAAAAATTATTAATAGAAATGACAATGAAACACTATCATAAGAAACTAACTCTTGAGGGTTTTTATTCCATTGGTAATTTTCAATATCAACAGAATCATCAACAAAATATTCACACTTAAAAATCGGTTTTTATTGTCTATTTTCTATCAATAATTTCATCACTGTTTATTTTTTTAACAAAATATTATGTCATCAATTCCATCAAAAAGCTCTTACATATTATGTAAGTTTTACCAAAAGTTTCAGAATGAGTACAAATATTCTAGTAGAATTTTTGACAAAAATGTCGATGAAATATTATTTTTTTTTGTGATTCTATCAGAGTATTTACACCCTCATTGAATATCTGCTTTAGATTTAACAACCATTAACAATAGAAGAAAAAACAACACTTATTCAAAACCTTAGAGTTACCATATATATATATATATTAAACCATGTGGTAAATTATTCATCTTATAATTAAAATAATTGAGTTTCACTAACATTTGGGTTTTGGTATAACAACAATAGTTAATGTTGCCTAAAAAAAGTTACTGAGTTTAGTATAATTATCAATTTTATAATTAAATATAATTAATGAAAATTCTATATAATTGAAAAATTAACTTATTGATCTCAATTCATCACAGTTTAATAGCACATAATTATGTACTTGTCTAAATTCAGTGTCAATCAAATATCTTTCCCTCACTGAGTTTTTCGATAATGGTCATCCAATATGGCAAAATATTAATAAATTCTCACTTGAATATATAGTTCACCACTAACATCATTTTTGAGAATTTGATTTATTCATATTCTCAAGTGAGGTTCAAAATAATACGAGGTAAATATTGAAATATCTTTAGCAATATAAGCCTCAAATATTAAAGCCTCACCTTAAACTTTTTTTCAATCTTTGTTTTAAGATTAAACAAGTATCTACATGAAAGTAATTAAAAATAAATAATTAAATGTTGAAAAAATAATGGAAAATTATTTAGGATGTCATCCCTTACCCTTCGAAAGGATACATAGGTAAATTCTTCATTAAGTCACAGAAAAAAGAAGAAAATATCATTTCAAGTTTGCTACATGAAACTCATCATTAATCAACTCTATATTCTCACATTTACAATACAAAGGTAAATATATATAACCTCGTTTTATATTGTCCTTTGTTTTTTATTTTATGTTCATGACTGTGTTAAAAATATTTTAAAACACATTATTCTCGATGTCTATGACATCCAATCTATGACGGATGACACTAGCCTTTTAATAAAAAAGCTCCCAAAAAAATATTTTGCTTAATCCAATTATGGGTCACACCATAATCATGGAACTTTTTCTTTTTTGAATTAAAACTAAAAACAATGCTTTCATACTTTGAAACTTCATCATACAATTCTTCACTCAATAATACCAACGATGCAATATCTTTTTCAACTTTACCTTTCAAGAAGTCTTTTTTTTTTATTTCTAAATTGATAATTACTTGGCAAAAACCTCTGTAGCAATAAGAAAATAGTTTTACACTATTGAATAAGATAAAGGCCTTATTATGATGCATGTAATATAGACAAGATAATTTTCTATGTATGCTCCAACCCGACACCATCTCATAAGCAAGAAGATCATTTACAGTCCATATCAATGTTGCTTTTATTTGAGAATTATGTTTTCTAGAGACATTATATGTTAAAGCCCGTCTGGTCATAATTATTTCAACTCATCAATCAACTGTTGAAGATAAATACTTAAATATAACCTTTTTTTTTAGTTCATCGTTGTTTCCATCTAAAATTACTAACATAAAAATTTTGTTGGTAAATCACAATCACTAACACAATTTTTATATTTACTGATGAAATTTTCCGTCGGTATTTGCACTATCATTCCGTTGGTAATTAATTTACCAACAAAATCACCGAAGGAAATACTCCGTCGGTGAATCTTTCGTCGGTAATTTTTTGTTCGTCGGTAAGTCCGTTGATAATAAAAAAAATATTGTTATCGATGGATTTACTGACAGAAAAAGTGCGCAAAAAAGAATTATCCGCTTCATTCCGTTGGTATTTTCCTCGAAAAAATACCATATGTATGTAATTCTGTCGGTAATTATTTAAAAATATTTTTAAAAAATCAATTTTACCAAACTATAAAATAATTAAATTAATATTAATCAACACTCTATAATACTCAAAATGCTTGGAAAAAAAATCAACTAAAACAAATTTGCAACAAATAAATAACATGAAAAAATAAATTCAACTAAAAAAATTCATATGAAAAAAATGAAGTTGTGATTGCTAAAAATTTAAAAATCCTGTAAATAAATCAACTAAAAATTGATCTCATATGAAAAAAAAATCCTACAACAATATTCATACCATTATTAAGAACAAAAGCAATTAAAAATAAAATAAAATAACAAATCTAGTGAAAAAAAAAGAAAAAAATTATTACCTTAATGTTGTTGCAAGTAAAGCTAAGAAGAGAAAAAAAAACAAATTCGTAAAGTATATTAATTAAAAAAAAACTGAAAAGAAAAAAAAAAGAAATGAGAAAAATACATATCTGAGCATGAAGAAGAAGAGAAGGAGTTGAGGAGAGAAGAGAAGAGAAGAGAAAGAAATGGATATTGATGTTTTTTACATATGGGGAAGAAGGAGAAGAACAAAGAAGCCTCGTCTATTGTGAAATTAGGGATTCTAAACTTTTTATTAGGGCGTTTTACAGACAGATAATTAAATATTAATATTTGTAATTATTCCGTCGATGATTCCATATGTAAAATTTAATTAAAATTTTTAATTTAATTAAAAATTTTCAGAAACCGCCAAATATCACCGACAACTTTTCAATTCGTCAGTGATTATGTCTGTAATATTTAATTTAAATTTTTAATTTAATCAAAATTTTTCAGAAAACTGCCAAATAACATCAACGACTTTTCAATATGTCAGTGATTTTGTCTGTAAAGAACAATAATTAACAGTGCAATTGAAAAATGAACAGTTTCAGAGCTCTCTGAAAAATACCGACGGAATTTTCCGTTGGTGATTCCCTTTGTAATTGACATGATGAACAATATTCACATTTTACCGACGGTAATATATGTTGGTATAAATGACACGTCATCTTTTTTTTTGCTTTTTTTTAATTATTTTTTTCCCATTGTAATTTCCTCGGTATATACCGAGGCAATATTTTCATTGGTAAATTTCCGATATATTTTACCGATGAAAATATTCCTTCGGTATTTCTATTTATATTTATCAATTTTATGGTAGTGAATGAAATGTTTTTTATCATTGTTTTTATTTAATTTTTTTTGGTGGTGTTGATAGTATTGCAGATTCAGATATATAGAAATTCTTGTCTCTTGAGCATTATCTTATATATATTAAACCTGAAACCT
>Ga0307515_10023238_pt1 | contig 10875 bp, 12 predicted proteins | sample 17_EM_MG_FD_194513 | JGI IMG/M metagenome (GOLD analysis project Ga0307515, IMG submission 194513) | Populus trichocarpa ectomycorrhiza microbial communities from riparian zone in the Pacific Northwest, United States - 17_EM | ecosystem: Host-associated > Plants > Roots > Unclassified | place...
CTTTAGGAACACTAGTTGTAAAAGTCATTGGGCCACTGCTGTAAGTGGAGGGAGGAAGTCAAGGGGCGGCCACATCAAACGACAGGTCGTAAGGTGAATTTTCTGATATAAAATGACAAGTTCATTCTTCAAGAACCTGGTCATTAATATAAATTGTAGACCGTTGAGACTTGAGGGTTCTCGCCAGTATCACACCTCCTCCCATCGAATGAACCTCACAGCCCTCCACCCTAGACTCCATCTTCGGAGTCTTGCTCCCCAGAAAAACATTGGGATGGCAAGGAGCAAAACAAATGCCGTAATAGCAGCCATTTCGCCCAGTGCAACATCTTCACCAGCACCAGCGATCCATGAATTGGTCGTTGCTGAGAGCCCGAAGCCGATGATTGCTAGATGAAATTAGAATGGTGGAGGCTTCACTTTGATTGACGGAGTGGCTTACACTTGAAAGCAAGTTGTGCAATTGTTACTTCACCGGAAACGGGCCCGTAAGCGTCGAGGGTGTAGACAAAGGAGATATTGATTGCTTGGCCACCAGAGAAAGACACTGTTTGTATTAGCAGGGAGCTGCAGTCTATTAACGGAGCTTCGTACCCAAACCCAATCCGATAATTGGTACCATGAAATGCAATTTGTATTGCAAGCCGGTACCATAAAGGATCAATCCGAGTGGTGCTGTGATGACGGAGATGGCAATCGCAGGCAATCTGAATTCAGGCTCCCTGATGCCACGATTTCGAATGGTGAAATAATTCGCAACAGCCTCTCCAACAGGGCCACCAGCAGGAACTGCGATACTTGTGAGACCTCTGCCCCTGAGAAAATTGGATATTACTTACTGGCAAGAATTCCACCAAGCAGACTTCCAAAGAACCCTAGGCCGGCTTGAAAGGGGGTAAAGTTATAAACTCTTTGGAAGTCATTGGCAACTATGTGAGACGTGTTAGCGCATTCTATTAAACGATCACCAACCCGAACAAACTCACAGGCGGAGGAAAGTGCCACTGAAAATCCGATAAGGGCTGACATGACGAGGGTTGCCCAGAGAACTGGTGGAAGAATGATCAAGCCAAAAGGTCGAATGAACATTTTCCACAACGAGTCTTGGGTGTAAACCTGTCCAGAAAAGAGGGAGATCGTACTCCAATACGACTTCTTTGGCGAGAGACCCGATGATAGTGGGGAATATTGGTTGTTTCCCAAGACAGCAGCTTCGAGGCGCCGAATGCGTTCTTCCATTCGTTGCATCGTAGAAGTCTCATTCGGGATTTCATCCTCCGGCAGTGTCTCCAATCGGTCACTTTCCTGGTAATACCTTGCGATTCGAGCTTTCTCTTCATCTTTCAAAATGATTGATAAAGATAATCTAAATGGGTTCTTCTTGTCGTCAATGATATCGCCTTCCTCACTGTCGTCATACGATCTGTTGTAGGCCGTTTCCGGAATCGTGAAGATGATGAGAATGATCAAGAAACCAATCAGAATCGCGCCGACCCAGTAAATGACCCGCCATGAGTTGTTGAGAGTTATTACGCCGCTGATTATAATACCGATCGAGACACCTGATCCAGTTGCAAAGTTGTACATTCTAAAATATCTATTAGTAGGCGATAAGCAACGGCCTGCAATCGACCTACGCCATCGCCGTTCCTCGTTCATGAAGGAAGAAGACGTCTGTAATAGTTGCTGGCCCGAGACATTCTCCAGCACCGGAGAAGAAGCCAAGAAGGATCCTTGCAATAAGCTCACTGGTGTATCCGGTGCTCAACCCCGACCAAATGGCTGTGAAGAGGTAACCTGTGAAAGAGATGATATACATCGGTCGCCTTCCGTATTTGTTGATCAGTGGCTGCCACAATAGATTCCCAGTTCCTTGAGTAAGTGCTGATGTCGTAAAGAAGAATGAGACCTCAGGGATTAGGACTGCTAGATTTGCTGTTGGTCCTCCACCAAAATCCATTGCGATCTGAACGATTGCAACTGTTGGGCCAGCTGCGAGGAAAGTGCACATCAGCATGCCAAAGCAGGTTACAGTGGCTACATAGTATTTGAATGGTGTAGACCTGTATCGGTGAACAGTCGTATAGTGAAACTTTTGGGATCACTGACCAATTCAGGGGATCGTCTGGACTGTTTGAAGGTTTTGGTACTAATATACGCTCGCCCGACTCCGTGAGGAGTTGAACCCGCCCCAAAGACTTTTCCTCCACAATATCGCCACTTTTGGTCGCCATCTTAAAATTAAAGGATGTATTGGGCTCTCACCAGGAGGCAACGAGAAAGAGATGAGTGAGAATGAATGAGCCTGGTAACACAGGTAGATCACTGGCTTTGCATCAAAACATGGTGTAAGGACGAAAGTGTTGACATAATGATATCTCTTTTTGAAAGTCCACTTAACGTTTAGAGTATCTTCAAGGCTCGGGACCACATAGCTAAAACTCCGCCACGACCCGTAAAGCAATTAGGTGGAGATGGGGAAGGAGGGAAGGATTCAAAGGCCCGACTTGGATTGAGTCCTGCTACTTTCAACGTCTGCCCATGAGACTTGGCGACCAAAATTAGTACCACTGAAAGAGGCCATACAACGCTGAAGCCACATGGTGGCCGATGTAGTGAGTTGATACCCACCATTTAAGAACATTGAGCCTTGCCTCACATCATCGTTTCGGCAGTTGTCCACGCGTCCCATTGAACACATCGAAAGGATTGTGCTATGCATGACCGATCTTGTGTCTTGCAGTGCCGTTGTTTCATTGATGATCGCGGGTCGTCCTCTCACGATTGATGACCACTTTCCGCATGAACAACCTGAAACAAGCTGATGTTGTCGCAAACTCGCGGATGTTTTGGGCCTTAGCAGAGATGGGCTGACGTTCATTATGGACTCTGAATGGCATTGATGCTACGGCATCCAAAGTCGACATTGAAGCCTTCAGTCGTTGGTGAACCTTCTGGTCAGATTCAGTATCCAGGAGCATCCTGGCTCGAGGTAATCTTACATAAGGTGTGCGCCACTTCTCCTCGTGACTATCAGAAAGCCTCTCCAATGAAGCAACCATTCCAAGGATTAAGGTTAATCAAAGAATTAAGTAACACGATTATTAAGAGACCTGGGGAAGATGATGTCAAAAAGAAGGTTCGTGGAGAGAAGCAATGATGTGCAATAAATTGCTTTAGCGAGCTCCGGCCCCCAACTTTCCGGCTTTGCCCACCTTGGAAAGCCTAAGCGCCACCCCGGCAAGCCACTTCTTCACGCCCTTCACTTCACAAGTTGAAAATCTCAACCATTTCCAGAAGCATATGGTTTTCAAGAGAAGATCCATGTACCTGAACAGTTGCATCAATGGAAGGCTATGACTCATAGTGGAGACGAAGTCCGAAATGCCAAAATTTCTTGTGTGTTCCGTGCCTTGAACGATCGAACTCCGACCAGTGTCAGACCGAGGTGGAGCTTCTCAACCTTTATCTCTCTTTTCTCCCAAGAATTGGATATAAGCTCATCTTCTCGGGATATCAGCGTCTCCACCTTTTCAGAAGCACAAGTTCCACTTCGTCGTCGTACATCGAGAGAAAAAGGGAAGAGCGGTGTGACCTCTCTCTGAACAACATCACCATCTTCCTCCTCAGATCAACTTATCAAGAGGCACTTCACCTCTCCAACCCCTCAAAATGGCACAGCCAACAAAGCCAAAACCACAAGTCACCCTCCGCCCAGCCCTCGCTAAAGACGCACCCCAAATCGCCGCGCTAGGCTCCTCCGTCTTCTCCACCAGCTTCGGATACTCCATGCCGGCAGCAGACCTACAAGCCTACCTCGAGTCCGCCTACAGCACCTCATCCCTCTCCCGAGACCTCTCAAACCCCTCTGTCACCACCATCGTCGCCTGCCCCACTTGCACCCCCGAAACCGTCATCGGCTTCGCCCAGCTCACGCGCGGGACGTCCGAGCCCTGCCTAGAAGGGTGTGAGCAGCCCGTGGAATTGCAGCGACTGTATGTCTCCCCGGATTTTCATGGGGGAGGTGTAGGCCGGATGTTGGTTGAGGAAATCGAGAAAGTGGCGAGGGAGGAGGGGTTTGTTACTATGTGGTTGGGTGTTTGGGAGGAGAATTTTAGGGCGCAGAGGGTTTATGAACGCATGGGATTTACGAAAGTGGGAAGCCACGATTTTGTTATGGGGAGTTGTGTGCAGACGGATTGGATTTTGACGAAGAGGTTGTGATGTGAAGTGTGGTCCTGGGATGGGTTGGGGTGGCGTTTTAGAGGGGTGGGTTAGAGGGTAGAATAATATTTTTATACCGATGTTTTTATACCGAAGTTGATGTCCAATTTTCCCACGCGGTGTCCACAAGCAATAAAGTGAAGCAAGGTCGGGGTATCTCTTCATACTCAAAAACTATTTGATCCAAAACAATTTCTAACAGCCCAACTCTAAATATCAAAAACCAGTCATTACACTCTTTTTGTACAAGGCAGCACATTTACCGTCCGAAGTGCTTCTTCTCAAAGTATCTCAGTACAGTGTACGAGGTAGCAGCGAAGCCAAAGGCCAACTCGAAGCCAACATCTCCGCCGTACGTTGTACCGCAAAGCTTCCCAATCGGTCCAGTGAACCAGACCTGAGCCATGCCGAGGACGGCACCCATGATACCGAAGCAGAAAGCAATGATGGCTGCGATTCCCGGGGGAAGCTTGTCCTTGTCCATGTAGATGCTTGGATCATAGCCAGTCATGCCACGCTTGTAGAAGACGTGCTCTGAGACGGCGATACCTATTACTCGTTAGTCAAAAAGTTCATGAATGATTTGCAAGAACTGGTAGCTTACCCTCATAGATAGCCAGCCAGTAAGCGATGAGCAGCATGAAGTTCTCAAGAACAGACTCGAAATGGCCGTAACCGGGAATGGCAATGGCACAATAAATGAGGGTTCCAATAAAGGTCCACACGAAGCGGGGAACGCGCTGGGAGACGCGAGCAAGGAGTTGGAGGGAGAGCGAGACGGAGTAGATGTTGGGGCAGTTATTGGCGATGATGGACAATGCGAGGACGACAAGGCAGAACTGTCCGAATCGGCCCAAGGGAGGGACGATAACGGCAGCGAGAAGCCCACCGATGCCAGAGGAATGGTATCCGTCTATGTAGACATTGTTGCCCTCATTGGCAGCCATTGCAGTCGCGACCGCTGCACCGAGCATCTCCGTGAAAAGGAGAGGGAAAGCGAGACCGGCGTAAGTCCAGATGAAAACCGATTTTCGGGATCGGCCAACCGGTTGATAGACGGTGTAATCAGCAGCATACGAGGTCCAGCCAGTTGCGAACCCGAAAACTGAAGCAGCGAAAGAGAGAGCAGATCCTGCTTCGGAGAGTCCGACACCCATTGGGATGTTTGAGAAATGGCCGGAGTGGGCAAACTCGCCAATGACGATCAGGAAGATGATAAAGCAGGGGATCCAGGAGTATCGCTCGTAGGTGTGGACAACCTTGTATCCGAAAAGAGTAATCAAGAAAGTGGCGGCAGCGATCAAAATAATACCGGCCCATCCTGGCATGTTGCTGTTGACGGCGTTGAACAGCTGAGCTCCCACAATCACATTAACTAGAGATGGGTGGATTAGAGAAGAAACTAACAGTACAGGATAAGATAGCTTACCAGCAGACCAACCAACACAGGCGAGGATGTTGAACACAGCAACGACCTTGACACCGTAATACCCGAAGAAGAATCTTGAGAGAACCATCTGTCTCAATCCAAACCTGGGACCGAAAGTGCTGAAGAAGGCGACGGGAATTATACCTAGCAAGTTGACGAAGAGGATGATCAAGATAGTATCGACAAATCCAAGGTAGAAGATGGGGTATGCCAAAGCACCAATGGCGAAGGAGCTGACAACCATGTTCGCTGAGAGCCACATGGTGCCGACTTGCGAGATGTGTGCTGTGTCACGCTCATCGCTGGGGACTCGCTCGATACCACGTTGTTCGACACCGAATTTACCAGCAAATCTCTGTGTCTTCGCATACCAACTGTCTCCAAGGACGAAGGTCTCGGCGGCGACGGCACCTTCATCGGGAATGTATTCGCCGCTGTCGTTTTCGGTGCCATAGACAGGCTTTTCGGATGGGACGGCCTCGACATCGGCCTGTTTCTTAGAGAAGGCACCCATCTTGGGTGAAGTAGACGTTGAAGTTGAAGTTGATGCAGACTATAGCCGTCGAGGGCGGTGGAGAGATATTAAGGATATGGAAAGGAGAGAATTTGCGAAGCTCCAAGGTCGGCGACTCGACTCGATGTCTTGCTTGCCCTGAAATATACACTGGGTGGACAGATGGAGGTATATATGGAAATCTGAGAGCTCTCGCAGGTGATAACGGGAGCTGCAGGGATTAGGGACAAGGATAGCTCTCATGGTGGGCGGCGATAGATCCCGACTGCGGGCGACGCCGATGAGGATGTCTGGAAAAGGCTTGAGTGGAGTGGACCGCGAAAATCCAAGCCCAAATGCTTAACCCAGCCAGTAAGCTCGGCACCATGGGCTTTAGGGCTTGGAATGAGGTCTTAGTCACTGATAAGAAAAGTTCGAGAGTCGAGACATGCCTGGGCGACCAGTGTGGATCTGGCACTCAGAAGACCCAGCGCCCGGGGGCAAGCTCTCGGGAGCTACAGGACTGTAGAAAGAAGAAAAGGCCACTAGAACCCGGCACGGTTTGGAGTACAGGAGCATCCAAGGCAAGGCTTTGTCGCTCCGGACTGCAATACTGTGCCGTAGATATCGCCGAGAGCTCGTGGAGCTCTGGGAGTACTGCCCGTCTGCCAGATAGCTCAGAGGCGAAAGGTGCGAGGCGCGAGGCGCGAGTCGCCTAGCTCCCTTGATGTGATGTTAGCCTCTGCTGCCCCTGCTGCACGCCACCGTCTTGTCGTGTGCCCCCCTGCCCCTCACTGACAGCTTAGCCGAACGGGATCGCTCCCCAAGCCACGGTGTGCGTCGTCCAATCATGGACTACATGGACATCAAGTCTCGGCTACCCCACGACAGTGGAGGGCGACGATTCGCCGTGCCCTCGATATGTCTGATGGACGGCATGGTCGTCGCCGACTGTCACTCAGGAAGATATCTCCCCCCCCCAATTGCGGTCCCCGGCGCTCGAACTGCCAAGAACACAGCAAAAGGAAAGCTTGCAAAATATCTCGGTCTCGAGCTTCTTTTCTGACGACCCATGCAGAAACGCAACCAATTCTCCGGCGCCTTTCTTTTGTCCGTAACCTGTGGAGATATGCAGGTTCACGCAGCTGTCATGTGTGCAAGGAAGGCCTGCCAATTTTTCGAATGTTCCTTGATGCATCGAAGAAAGTACCCTTGTGGCTCGAGCTGGGGTTCTGGATGCAGGTCTGCTGTTGTGAAAAGTTGCAGCGGATCTCGAGCACCGATCTGTGCATCACCAGAATGTTGGCATCCGCGCGATAGAGTTCCTCGTGACGTCGACGTGGTGTATCGGCCGAATTGGACCAGTTGGGGCGATGGTCCTTACGGTGTACTCGCAGAGCTTCTTCGCGATGCGTGTGAAGATAAGAAGGAGATGACAGGAGCCAATGACACTTCACAGCTAGCCGAGGCTGACGTTCAAAGAAAAATGCCGCCTTCCCCGACTAGGCCCAGTGTTGTACCGCTCCACATGGTTGTAGGAAGATCATTTTTGCTCTCCCTCTCATCTTCCTCGAGACATCTCGATAAATCTCGTGGGTCTCGGAGCTCAGCATATCCTCGTCCGCTCAAAGAAGAAGGTACCGATCCTCTCCCTGAGGGATGATTTTCTGCAGGCCGGCTCCCGCAGCCGCGGCAGCCTGCCTGTGTTCGAAACTCCCTTTCGCAAGCATGAACTTGACCGGACGCTTCCCTCCTTCCTCGAAGAGGCGTTTCACAATCCATCCCGTCTCATCAGGCGAATCAAGTGAACGGTTCGCTTCTCAAGTGTGGGCGACCAATGGCAGCTCCAGTATTTGTTTTTGCTTTTTCCACGCAGAAAATCAGAAGCGGAGGCTGGGCCCGCCTTGTCGGGATCCGCCGACGACAACTTGATATTTCTCTTTTGGAAGCATTTCAGCTCTCAAGACCCAGAATCCTTGAATTGGACGTTACTTTGACCTCATTCATCTTTAGTATGTCTTGCCTGTTGTCTTTTGACTTCATGGCTTGCGCAAGGCTGCATGCATGTCGTTCAGTGGCACTCGACTGCTCAATTCGGGGTGCCAGAGATCTAGAGCATTCAAGGCTTCTTCCATGCCTTCCATGCTTCTCCAGCAAAGAGAACTTCCTGCACATATCGACGAGTACTCGATATTCGATGAATACAGCCGTTTGTGTGTAACAAGCCTTGCTGTGAGAACCCGTGACAGCAAGTAGAGTTGTGCTTGTGGTAGTTCGGATCGCGGATGGTGATGCGTGTAGAGGCCGTGGCCGCGTTGAACAAAGGTGAAACTGTTTCCGAAGTGGCTGGGGTTCAAGAACCGACTTTTGCTGAAGTCTCAAGAGCTTCGATTCTTCTCAACCCTGCAACGCTGTGGTCCATGAATCAAGGAGCTCACATTTCCGATGATACAAGATGGTCGGAAGTTTCCAACATCCCATCTGGGGTGAGACAGGAACCCACCTCGATTTGGCCGTGAATTGAATACTGCCGAGTAGGCTTTCTGACATCGTGGAAGCCAACGCTATTATCGTCTTTGTCGTGTTGCAAATCCAGATTGAAAGCTTCTGCTTCATCATTCATGCATTGCCTATGAGGTTGTTCAAGAGCATCTATATCAACAAAGGTACACTTTAAATTTTTCTTAATAGGTCGAGATAGGTTGAGTAAGGGTGCTCCGCCTAAGGACCTGAGTGCACGGCATCATGATGAACCGACAACGTTCCGATAACTTCCTTGTATGCCATGGAGTAATCTGGTCGAACAAAATCCTTACAACAAGAAAGGCTCAAATTCCTAAGGCCAAATATTTGTCTCGGGTGTCGAAACACAATGGGTCTTTGAACAGACCTACCAGGTGAGCTCTTCCCATTGGAACGACAACGGTCCGCATTGGATAAGCAAGTCACTTGCGAGGAGCACCTCTTGGATAATCCAAAGACGAAACCAATAACTCCGCGTACACAAACCGCTCAGAGTCGCCCACTTGCCTCTATCTTGCCAACATTGGCAATCACCTCCTGGCGGACAGTATCTCTCTATGGAACACGACGTCAGCTCTGATAGAAAGGCACAGCCTTTTCTCGCCTCGGAATCATCCTCTCCAATCCAGGCTACAACCCTGGCAGCCTGAGAATAGATATCTCCCATTCTCGATCCTTGACAGTTTCTCTCATGGACATCATCTTGGTTGATACAGAGCGCGTCAATCCAGAGACTTCTTGGCTCTTGCGCATCCCGGAGGTTGTACGAGGCCCGCCAAAAATTCTCACTCACAAAAGATTGCCTTTCATTGAGCCGAATGGTGTGCTTCTAGCTGGATGGGCTGCCCCATTCATATGATAAGGCCTCGTATGAGGGGGCTGTTCCCAGATCTACGGTGATGAGATCACAGATGATGAGTGACTCTGCTCACCTTGGACCAGGATGGAGGAGGATGACCCGGATCTCATGCTTCGGCTGATCCAGCAGGGTGTAGTTAAGAAGTCTTGGTTGCTTATTCCTCTGTGAAAATCTACAGAAAATGACTGTGTCATGATTTCTTAGACGCCTTCCGACACAAAGGTGGTTAACTCCTTCGCCTCCTTTTCGCGGGCCACATGAATACCTGCTGACCCTAATCAGGAAGGTAGTACAACAATATCACGTGTCTTGCCGATTGTTTTAGGCTCCCCTATTTTCCGATAGGCAACCTCGCTTCGGAGATCCACCTTTTGGACGGAGCCGGCATGACTCAACCTTTCATCTTGCATATCTTACCCATCAATTCTTGGCATTTTCACTTATATATTCTCTCAATTCTCCCCACACTAAAACCTAGCCTTACCCTCATCCCACATTTCGCAAACCTCATCCCTCCTCCGTCAAACCGGCCAACATGTCACTAACAGCCAACGGCAAAGCAACCCTCGCCGCCGCTGCTCCCCAAGAAGAAATCACCATCCGTCGTGCAACATTACTAGATGGCCCGGATGTAGGCAAGGCCGCCGCAACAACCTACTTCTCAACGCCCCTCACATCCTGGAGGCATCCTCACCGCGAGAAGTACCCCGCAGCCTACCAGCGCGGCTTCTTCGAGCGGGCTGTAACCCGGATGCTGTCACCTCGCAACGAGACATACGTTGCCTGTCTCTCCTCCCCGGAAGGGAAAATCGTCGGGGCAGCACAATTCGTGCGCTTAGGTGACGATGCGGGCGCTAGGAAGATGATCCATGATGTTGGGGTTGTGAGAAGGGTGTTGTTTTGGTTCTTGAGTTGGGGGTTCTGGGCGTGGTGTCAGATGTGGTGGTTATTTCAGGGAGGGGATAAAAGTATTGATCGAGAGGCTGTGGAGACGTTTGCGGCGTGGTGTAGGGTGGATGAGGGGAGGTTTTGGGAGGGGAGGGAGGAAAGGGTGAATAGGTGGCATGCGCAGAGTGTGGTTGTTTTGCCGGAGTGGCAGGGACGGGGTATTGGGAAGAGGCTGATGGCGGAGGTTTTGAGGAGGGCGGAGAGAGATGGGGTTATGGTGGGCTTGGAGAGTAGTGTTAAAGGGGAGGGGTTGTATAGGAAGTTGGGGTTTGAGTTGCTTGGGAGATTTACTACCGAGGTGGATGCGCTGGAAGGGGCTGATAGAGGTGGTGTTATGGCATGGTATCCTGAAGGATGGAAGGAGAGGCATAGTGGACAGAGCTGAGACTAGGAAAACGA
>Ga0307515_10023239_pt1 | contig 10874 bp, 4 predicted proteins | sample 17_EM_MG_FD_194513 | JGI IMG/M metagenome (GOLD analysis project Ga0307515, IMG submission 194513) | Populus trichocarpa ectomycorrhiza microbial communities from riparian zone in the Pacific Northwest, United States - 17_EM | ecosystem: Host-associated > Plants > Roots > Unclassified | place...
CCATTTCCACGTAGTTTCCAGCAATAACAGTCTCGACTTTCTCGGAAGCCATTGCTGTAGCTTACTGGTGCTATTGTTGCGGAAGCAATTGAGTAATCAAGAGTGTCTATAAATAGATAAAAGGGGTGCTTCCTTCCTCAATGTTCTGTTATGCTTCCTCTTCTTCCATCTTTATAAAATAAAAAATATTAGAGCAATTTTTGAGTCACCCACGTGGGCGCCTCACTATTGATGTCACCCTTGAAAATGTGATTTTCACATCACATAGTTCGCTCATTTTCATAGGGTCTAGCTTTAAATCTCATTTGTGGGTGACACAGCAATGTTCCCCGCATGTGAGAAGCTAATTTCACCGTGCTGCTTTTTCTCTTCCTATGGGCTTGAAAGTGGAATGGTGGGCCGGGCCTCTCATGCATTGCACGAGCGGGGTGGCCCACCACAGGCTTTTTCTAAACCAAACGGAACCCATGTTTATAAATAAGTATATGGATTGATCTTGAACACACACACACACACATACATACATACATATATATATATAGAGAGAGAGAGAGAGGGAGAGGGAGAGAGAGGTTTATACATACATACATACATACATACATATATATATATATATATATATAGAGAGAGAGAGAGGGAGAGGGAGAGGGAGAGGGAGAGAGAGGTTTTAAATAATTAAAAGAGGGATTACAGAAAGATGGGAATGTGAATTCGTGGAGGCTAAGATGGAGTGAATGATGGCTTTGAGAAGTGGTGTTGGTGCTAAACATGATTAAGACCACACGTGTGCCAACTGGCTTTACAAATCTTTGATTTTTAGGACTAAACTAAAGAAGGAAAACTGATTAGACCCTTCATCTTCTTATGTGAGTGTCTATTCCCTTTGGCCCATTTGATTAGGCATCTCACCGATGATCTTGAGTGAGTGTCTTATATTAGTCACAAATGGGAAGGCAAATTTGGAAGTGGTTGCCATGTTTGAATAACGGAGTTGTAAAATCATCCATTACTGCTATTGATCCGTTGAGTCTAACGGAAGGTTTAACCCAGTTTAACGGAGTTGTAAAATCATCAGAAACATGTTACTGTTTTGAGAAAGTTTGCCTGGGCCTGTTATTTCATAATATGTGCCCCACTATATAAATTTAGCCTCAGTTATTTGAAAGTATTTTTTATTTAAAAATATAATTTTTTTAAAGAAAATTAATTTTTAATATTACTACATTAAAATATCTAAAAACACTAAAAAAATTAATTTAAAATAAAAAAAATGAATTTAAAAAATTTAATTTTTTTCAAATACAAAAACAAACAGGCTTTAATTTGGACTATCACCACGTGATTAACTTTAATTGAGATTAGACTCTGTTTGGGAGTGCGGTCTAAACGAAGGTTTGCGAAAAATTAATTTCTTTGCTTAAAATTAATTTTTTTATGTTTTCGGATTGTTTTGATTGTTTTGATGTACTGATATTAAAAATAAATTTTAAAAAATAAAAAATATATTATTTTAATGTATTTCTAAGTAAAAAATACTCTGAAAAACAATCACAAACACATTCTCAAACACCCCAAATAAAACATAAACATGGATCATGTTCAGATCAATCTTTTCCCATCCTCCTTCAACCTTTAAAGGAGGCATTGGCAGTTTAGTCTTTAGGCTTTAAAGCAAGCTTTTCCGTGACGAGAATCAGATTTCTGAAAGTTTTTGGTTGAGATAATCAAAGCAAGTCTTTTGGCAATTTCAATTAAGAAAATAAAAAATTGGCAATGAGTAATCAAACAACTTGCAAATGATGATTGTTGTCTTAAATTTATTGCCTTTTACCAAATATAATAATTCAAAATAACAGCGGGATTAGTTCTTCTTTTACAGCCTATGCTAATTGTCTAAGCTCTAATTAGCCTCATGATTGAACTTCTTGTCGCTACAGACTTCCCGTTAATTATAATTTTCTCCTTTTTTGGGACTAAAATCATTAAAGTATACATAGCCATAGGCCATAGCTATAGCTATCCGTTGGATCCTGGTTAGCTAAAATCAATAATGAGGAAATTAATTTGTTGACGACATTACATATGATCATGAATTATATGATTACTAGCTGCGAAAATGTGCTATGCCACGGCCTGATTTAACTTTTTTCTGTATAAAATATGATGTTCTAGTGTCATATATGTATTTCAAAATTGAGTAAAAAAAAAGGACCTAAAAAACTTGTAACCCGGATAATCAGGATTGAGCCAACCTAAGTTATCTCTCCAAACCCATGATTAGCTATAGCTATCCATTGGATCCTGGTTAGCTAAATTAATCAACAATGAGGAAATTAATTTGTGGACGACATTACATATGATCATGAATGAGATGATTACTAGCCGCGGAAATGTGCTATGCCACGGCATGAATTTTTTTTCTGTATAAAATATGATGCTCAAGTGTCATATACATATTTCAAAATTGGATTAAAAAAGGACCTAAAAAACTTGTAATCCCGCTAATCAGGGTTGAGTCAACCCAGGTTATCTCAACAAACTCATAGACCAGATCATGAGATTGGAATAATCTAATAGAATAATAAATAAAGAAAATCAAAAGGCCTATTTAAAAAAAAAATCATGTATGTACTACTCTTGACCACAAATGATGGAATTGTTGTGCAAAAATTATTATTGAAACTATTGATAAGATTTGATTAATGATTTATTATCAATTGAAACGGTGGAAATCGCCTGTAATTCGTATTAGACCGCCATAGTGAAAATTTTATATATATATGTAACTTACGTGTAAAATAACTAGTAGGTGAACAGATATTGTTGTGAGAAAGATGATTGACATCTTGATGCTTTATTCAACCAATTCATAATTATGCCAAGTAATGGCAAGTACATTAAATGTGGAATGTTTTCATTTTCATATCAATATGTGTGGAACTAATTACCCTGATTAATGGAACTAGTGTCCTAGTTAATCGCTAATTAATGGGACTAGTGCCCTGATTAATGGGTAATTGAAAAAACTAGTTACCCTCGTTAATGGGACTAGTGCCCTGATAAATGGGCAATTAGAGAAATCGGTTAATTTAGTAATAGAACAAATGCCCGGTTTGGGTTAGAGAAGATATTGGTATATCCTTAAATTGTGTTAATTGTATTCATTTGTAAAGTTAAGTGTAAAAATAAGAAATTAACTGTTTAGTAATTTATGTGGTAAATATGTAGAAGAGATAATAGGAAATATTCATTGTGTATGAAGCTTATTGTATTTGGTATTAAATAAATTTTTAGGTACCTAGCAACATCATGCCAAGTAGTAGATCATGTAATTGTTAATTGTAATAATATGTAATGGAGTAAGGTGTATAAGAGTTTGATTGTGTTGACAAGTTAATAATTAGGTATTTAATTAGCCTTACTGATAAAGTTTAACGAAAAAAAAAGATGATTTGAGCATGTCTTGCAACTTTAAAAGTAATGGAAGGTTATGTGATAAATTATAAATAATAAGAATGGATGTGAAATAAGTGGAATGAATAATGAATCAAGGAAATTTCTCAATATAACAAAGGTATTATATAGATTGAAGTACGATGTATTAAAGATGAAATAAATATTAGGTAAGTAAAAATACGACATGAATTAAATATATTGTAAATTAAATAACAATGTGAATCAGATATGTTTAGCAATGAGTTACGATATGTATTAAAGATGGTTAAGAGATCATATGATTTATATGTGTTGAGGAAATAAATTGGGGGTAAAATCCATGAGTTGTGAGATAATAATATTAATATAAATTGAATATATTCATGAAGTGGAAAGAGTTATAGAATAACTTCGATGTGAAAAGGAATGTATAAAAGTGTTTGAATGAGACCAATCAATTTTAAAATTGTAAGAAATAAATCATATAGTGACAAATTAAACTAGATTATGAAAGAAACACTTATCATGATGCAAGATGATAAGGTGATGAATAAAATGATGGGAAGAAAATTTATGAGGGAACAATGAAGAATGTAAAATGTTCAAAATTGATATAAGATCAACGTTCTTAAAGAAAAAAATTTATGAAATTGGTTTTGATCATATAATTATTAAACGTTAGTAATTAGGATGATGCAGATGTTTAATATGATTTAATTTGTGATTTTGTGTATGTCACATGTAAATTCCTTTAAGGACATTCATTTTTTAGGGTCAATAAGTTACTCAGTATTATATAGAAAGAATATTTGTATGTTTTAAAAAAAAACTTATAAATAGTTAATGTGGATGAAAATTTTAACAAGAGTTGTAATAAATTATGTGTGTAATTACTTGAATTTTTACGTACTCAGTCATTGAAATTAAATAAAAATGCATGAGAAAGTGTGTGGCGTTACACTTAAAATACGAGGTGTTATAAGTGGATATGGCTGGATTTTTACAGGAGTCTCTAGACATGATGTTCTACATTAGGTTAAAATTTCAGGTCAATTAAAGTTCGAGAATGGATTATTTCAAAGGGTCGAAGTTAGTGGAAAAATCTTGTCAAACCTATCTATATGGACCTTCGTCTAATGTTTAGACTATATCTAGAGCTACAAAAAGAATCCTGCTTATATTTCAATTGGTTTGGAAAGTAGACATTCATGCAATTCTGGAGATATATGGTAGGCCTGCTAATTCATCTGAACGAGACAAAACGACGAGTTTGAAGTTATAACTGAAATCTGTCAGGAATATGCGAAAATTAGAGAAACATTATTTCCTTGTGTATTATGGATTCTAATCACTACAAGGATTTTTTAATACTTTTGGAAACTTGTTTGGAAGCTATTGGCTTACCTATCTATAAGGATTTCATGTCAAAAAATAAGATATTTATGGCAGCAACTATTATCCATAATTTGCAAGGATTTCATATCCATTATGGAATGTATATGATGGCAAAAAGACTTGAGATTCTTTTGTTGTTTTTTTTTATTATTTTATAGGATTTCCTAGCACGTTAAGGAGACTAAGGGGAGGTGATTTTAGGGGAGAAAATTCCAGCAATTAAAAACAAAGTTTCCTAGTCAATTTGGAGCATGAAGTTTCGACAAAGCCTCAAAAGAAAGCAAAGGGAGAGCTTCAGCCATGCATGAGGGGTTTCAAGCAAGAGGAATTTGTTTTATGGTGTTTTATTTATTTATTTTAGTGTTTGATATTATTAGCTTTGGACTTTATTGTAAATTGAGTTTGTTTAGGGCTTATTAAACATTGTTTTAATGTTTGTTTCAGTGTTAGACTTGTCTTAGTTGATTACTAGATATGGTTTATTGGCTTGCAATCCAAAAGGGGTCTATTAAGGTTATTTAGAGGGGTGTATATTTCTCTTATGGTTGTAAGTTTCAGTAGTTATGATGATTTGAATAAACATGATTTTTCCTTTGTTTTACATGTTGTAAACAATCTTTCTTTACAGGGAAAAAGATTATATATCAACTTATCGAAGATTAACTGGATTCGTTGCGTTATTCGCATACTTCAAGTTCTTAGATACAATGTGATCTTTGAGTCTAAGTTTTTTTTCAATATCTTTGGTTTTTAGGTATAGTGTTACCTTTGGGTCAGGGTTTCAAAACTGATATTTAGCTTTCTTGGTTTGGTTTTCAATTTTGTTATGAATTGTATGACCATATGATCATGAAAATCGTATAATCAAAAGGCTCCTTCTCTTCTCTGTTTGGATTCATCTTGCCTGGAGCCTTTACCACTAAGGCCCACTCTACTTAAAAGCTTTCTTAAACCAACCTAAAATTATACAAATATAAAGACACAAATAAAGTTGAATAAGTGATTAGAAGGGTTTCTAACCTTGATGAGGAGTGGGCAGATTAAGGGAAATGCGAAGAAAAAGTTGGTAGCACCAATGGGTATTGTCTCCATCAACATTTCCTGATTGGAAAGAAAAATGAACCAAATAAACCATTAAGCCTCTCTCTCTCTCTCTCTCTCTCTCTCTCTAAGTGTTTGGTGAAAGTTATCTAAATATGAAAATTTGATAATGGCATGAGAAAGAGTTAGCTTTTCTACCTCTATAAAAGACAACTAAGTAAGCATCCTCACTTGTAAAACTTCATTGTCTCCTTTTACTTGATTGATCGGTCAAGCATGTCACCTTATATTAAATCATTATATTAAATCATCATACCATATAATTTTATATATATATAAATTATCTCTAGTAAATGTGATTGACAACAATATTCTATAAAAGTTATTTGTTTCCTTCTTTAACTTATGTTGAAGCATACCTCCTGCAATACAATTTTGAAAAAGTTGTTTGTCTCCCCCTTCCACTTGCATTCAAGCACGTCTTATATAATGCAACTTTAAAAAAGTTATATATCTTCTCCTTCCATCTCCATTTCTTTATTGTCCCATTATATTAAAATGACTCAATCATATCACTCTATAAAAGTATGCCTCTAACATTGCATGACTATGTTATACAAGTCTATGAAAGCTACTTGGCTCCTTTTTCCATCTCTAACCAAACATGTCTTTTTTATAGCTACACCCCATACATTTTTATTTTTCTACTTGGCAATCATCAAAGTAAGGCAAATTTAAGTCTTTGAAATGCATGTAATTTCAAATATTAAAAGGGGCAACTAATAAGGTTGTTAGAACAAAAATGGAAAACTTGGGCTCAAAACTAAGCCTAAGAAATAGATATTGGGCTTACAACCGAGTCTAATAAAAAAAGAGGTTATCTAAAATTAAGGAGGAAAATCTTTGGCTCAAAACTAAGCCTATAGAGGGAATTTTAGGCTCAAAATAGAGCCCAATAAAAAAAAAGTGAGAGAAAAAGAAAGAGATGGTACCTAAAATGAAGTAGGAAAATCTTGGGCTTAAAAATGATCCCAGCAATAAAGAAAAAAGGATGCCAAAAAATCAAAGAAGAAAAGGAAAATCAAGAAAGAGAAGGAAAAAAAAAACAAACTGAAAAAAAGAAGGGAAAATCAAAGAGGATAACCTTAAGCTCAAAACTAAGCCCTACAAATGTCAAAATCAATGAGAAAAAAACTTAGGCTCAAAACTGAGCATAGGAAAAATAAGTTAGTTTCATAACCAAACCCAAAAAACAAAGGAAATAATAGCTACAAACTAAATAATAAAGGGAAGATAGGCCTAAAATCAATCCTTCTAGGCTCACATCGAGGTTATTTTATTCTTCTCTTGTTTTGAGCATTCTTCATGTTAGACACATTAAACAATGTTAAGTAAACTCACCACCTAAATCTCTCGTTTTATGTAGACACCTACTTGAACGTTTTATTTCACAAGTTAACAGTATGAGTGCCTATATGAATTATTATTTCTATAGTTTAACTACAAGGTTTCACGCGTTTCATGATAAAAGTAATTATTTTTCTATGATTACTCCAAGGAGTATGATGAACAACATGTCCACTACCTTACCCTATATAGTGAAAATTCATATGATCGAGTAAGTACAAATACTCAAGATCACAAGGTTCACCAGGTATGTAACATAACATAATAAATCATGAAACACACCCTTACACAGAATTATAAACCCGTTTGGGAACCTTCATTCCAACCAAAAGCATCAAAGTAACGCTTATAGAATGTGAATTGCACCGCAGCTACAACCGCATTTTCAAATAAAGCCTATCTAAACATAACACTCTTGCATTTTTCTCTTTTTTTTTTATGTTGCATCTCTCGGCAATTTGCTAACTTAAGCATAAGAGGATCCTATAACCACTAACCCAACCCGGCTTCAAAAAAATTCTCAAATTCCATTAAATATTCCTGTAAGGTTTGAACTTTTTTTCGACTTTTGTCTCCCAAACCCCTGTAGTTTTCTTTTCTTTTTTTCCCTCGTATTTCTAATTTAGCAATTGTGGGAAATTCCGAGGTAGTCACTAGTTTTGGGAAGGTTTTCTGTGCAAAGTGTAAACTACATGAATACTTGCCTATAATTTGGCAACATTTACTTACCCTGAAGGTGTCCAAATCTTTAGTAGGAGTGACTGAAAAAAGTCATGAAGGAAAGGATCTGCACCAGCCGGCCCATTATAATTACTTCTTTGCAGCCACATGTCCACGTGGACAATTAACTGTAGCAAAGCCCAAAGCATACGAGGAATACACATAGCAAGCAAGCAAATGCAATCGAATCACACACATGCAAGCCCGGCTTACAAGCAACTTCCTATTCATTTCCTAATGTTCAGAAAAATTGTTGATTGGTTCGGAAGATGGGTTTGAGAACTTTTGTATTATAAGGAAAACTGGAATTCTGAAAAGTGCATAATGGTAGGATTCGAAGTACTAATACAATGGCAATGTATAAATCATAAAGGCAAATGATGAATACATGTGCGGAGAAGGTTACAGATTAGTTTTTCCGATGTGGCAGATTCCGGTGATCCACTGGTGACTTCTTTTTGGGGTTACAGATCCACTTATCACTTTGATGCACGACTGAAAAGTAAAAGTGAAGAAAAAGGAATGAATGGAACCTCGATTAAACTTGCATGAAAAAATTAGGGAAAGAATCAAACCGGCTTTGCTCTAAATCCTTCCTACAATGGGACTAATATTTTAATTTTACTGTCCCTCCCTCCACACGTATTCTTCACCACCCTGCTTTATATGCTGCGTCCATTTTCACTCTTTAACTTCACAGAGAGAAACAAGCAAAGAGGCATGGCACGTCTTAATCTGAATCTACTGCTGTTGCTGATTCTACTCGTGCTTTCATCAGGTAAACGTTAATCATTATCAGTTTTGCTCTTTGTTTCATTAATTAATTAGCTAACTCTATTGATTTATATTGTTATGCCATGCTTGGTTTAGTACAACCTCTTTAATGTTATAAACACTTGGTTTGCTATACAATGAATCAAACTACTACCGGTGCTTCTCTAGATTTTTATTTTTGCTTTTAGTGTTTGTCTGTTCTTTTATTTTTAGTTTTTATTTTATTTTTAGTTTTAATGGTGTATCCACACTAAAAGCAAAAATAAAATCATAGAGAAGCACTAGTAATAATTTTATAATATAGCAAACCAAGGGTTTATGGTGGAATCCACCACTAAAAACAAAAATGAAACCCTAGAGAAGCACTAGTAGTAGTTTGATAGTGTAGCAAACCAAGGGTTTATGGTAGGGTCCCCACTAAAACTCAAAAAACACAGCAATAATATTTTCCTGTTCTTAACTCAATTTCCCCGGATGGACAGGGCCAAAAATGATGGAGAGTCTGAGAGTCTTCACCATAACTAATTATTGCAAAGAAACGGTATGGCCGGGTATCTTCCCAGGTGAGAACTTCAATGGTGGTGGATTTGAGTTGAAACCAGGCCAATCTAGTGTTTTAAATGCTCCGGTTGGCTGGAGTGGCCGGATATGGGGTAGAACAGGCTGTAGTTTTGACAAAAATGGGAACGGTACATGCAAGACTGGGACCTGTGGTTCATTCCTGAAATGCAGGGCCTCAGGTGAAACCCCTGCCTCACTTGCTGAATTTACCCTAACAACACTCGACTTTTACGATGTTAGCCTTGTCGACGGGTTTAACTTGCCGATAGCTGTTACGCCGATCAATGGTAAAGGAAATTGCAGTGTTGCTGGCTGTGATGCAGATTTGAGGGATACTTGCCCTTCAGAGCTGGCTGTTAAGTCCAAGGGAAAGGTCATCGCTTGTCGAAGCGCTTGTGATGTGTTCAACACGGATGAATATTGTTGCAGGGGACTTTATGGAAACCCTAGGGTGTGCCAACCTACATTTTATTCAAAGAAGTTCAAAGAAGCTTGCCCCACTGCTTATAGCTATGCATATGATGATCCTACCAGTATTTGTACGTGCGCAGGAACAGATTATGTCATCACCTTTTGCTCATCCAGGTTAGTAAACAGGACGACCACATATATTAAGATTTTCAGCTTCTTTCCTATATATATATAGAAGAATCACGTTTTATTAAAGTTTTTGGATTCGGTATAAACATATATACTTTTTGGTTTTGATTTCAGGAAGCGAGAGGCTTGCACCTACCATAATAACAAGCTTATTTGCAGTGGATCAAGAGGCTTAAAATCACTGATTGAGAGATGGTGGGCTCTCGTTTTCGTATTGCCACTGTTACTTGCCTTCTGATAATGGATTCTAAGCAAGAAGAACACGTTTTCTGTCTTTGAAGCCTCATTTTTTATGAGCTTCACCTTGTACAATTTTAATACCGATTTAATCTTCTCTTCGCGAGAGGAAGTATTTCCGAATTGAATGTAAATACAGATTTGCTCATCCTATTTATTTCAGCTTAATTTGTTATTTCTCCAAAAAGATAAAAAGAATGGCGTTTGGTTTATCCTTTTGTACATCGCCGGCCCCCAGCAGAGGGAGAAGGAGGCTAGGGAATTCACTACAAGATTTAACAGTTTTACCGACGGAATTTTTTTATCGGCGTAAGACACATATTCCATCGGTAATTAATTTATCGACAGAATCACCGACGAAAATGCTCCGTCGGTGAATCTTTCGTCGGTAATTTTTTGTCCGTCGGTAAATCTATTGGTAATAAAAAAATAAATTTATCCGCTTTATTTCGTCGGTATATCCCTCGGTAATAATATTTTTTATTACCAACGGATTTACCGATGGAATTACCGTCGGTAATTATTTAAAAACATTAAAAAAAATTCATTTTATAAAATTATAAAATAATTAAATTAACATAAATTAACACTGTATAATATATACTCAAAATGCTTGGAAAAAAGAATAAGAAAATCAACTCAAACAAATTTGCAACAAAAAAATAAATTCAACTAAAAAAATTCATATGAAAAAAATAAAGTTG
>Ga0307515_10023240_pt1 | contig 10874 bp, 5 predicted proteins | sample 17_EM_MG_FD_194513 | JGI IMG/M metagenome (GOLD analysis project Ga0307515, IMG submission 194513) | Populus trichocarpa ectomycorrhiza microbial communities from riparian zone in the Pacific Northwest, United States - 17_EM | ecosystem: Host-associated > Plants > Roots > Unclassified | place...
CAGGCTTTTGCGGAGGGGGGGGGTAATGTTACGGCACTGGCAGAACTTGGCAGAACTTCGCGGTCACGTGACTAGAGGACTGCATAAAAGAACCCTACTTCGACCGGCGCTGCTCTTCTTCTCCTTTCCTTTCTCTAGCTTTAGATCCTCGTTTATAGACTACCAATCGTACAGGCTTGCGCGTCCCTCTTGCCGTGCTCGTGCCTTAATTGACTGAGTCGCTAACACACGCGAAACTTATTAATAAAGATTAGGACGAATTCGCCTTTAATATAATAACTTATACCGTAAAACAAGTTAACGGCTTTTTTCTACACTATATTATATTCTACTAAAATAGATACTACGCCGATTTATAACTATAGGAGTATTTTAGGGAGGATTTTATAAAATAGACTGCTAATACCTAGGCACTTGGTAACATTAATATTATTTAAAAATTTTAAGACTTCCTCTATAGAAATGGGGTATATGTTGCTAAGAACGGTAACCTAATTACTAGCAATATTTAGGCCGTTATTACTAGTATAGAAGAACTAATATGGACGGAAGCTAAAATTATACATTAACTATAGAAACCTAAAAACAACCTATATTCTTTAGAAGGCAACTTTAATTTATATTAAAACCCCTAGAATACTAACCCCCTACTTAAAGCTGCTCTCCTACCTAAAGGTACTCTCCCACTTAGAGTTGCTTTACCTTTACCTCCTCTACTCTAGCCAACCGGTGAGCCTCTACTATGAGAAGTTACGAATCTGATAAAGGTATATTTAGATAAAAAGAAGAAGTTTGGAGGAGAACTATATAATATACTTAGAGCAAAACTATAGGTCTTCTATAACTGTTATAATAAGGTTAAAATTTAACGCCACTAGTACCACCACGCTTTCTCTATTATATTAAAGGGACGGGCGGTAATATTCTATTACAACTATATTACGGGTAAAAACTATAGCTTTAATATAATGCTTTAGCTTACTAGAGCCCACTTTAAGACTAATAAGAATTACTAGCTTTATATATCTAAATGGCAGGAGACTATATTCTAAAGAGTTATCGCTTCTAACCTAACAAAGACTTATTTAGAGTGCCTTTAACTACTCTTTAATAAACTCTAGAAAATCTAATGTGGCCTTATTAAAACTTACTAAAATAAGAACAGCCTAAGGGACTAGGTTATCTTAGTATGCTATAGCGTTTCTAAGTGTAACTTGGCGCTATATAAACCTACGGACACGTTTAAAGGAGTATATGCTAAGCTACGCTCCGCTGTAGGTACTGCGATACAAATATAAGAATCTTAATAGTTCTATACCGAAAACCCTACCTAACTAAGTATTCCTAACTAATACGATTATAACTAGACTGATTAAATATATAGTGGCCGTAGTAGGTAATACGGTAGAGGGTATAATTAACGACTATAAGGTAAAGGTGGAGGTCCTTATGGAGGTTTATTTTAAAGTGATCGCTAGAAAAAGTGCTATGTTTGTGAGAAACTGAATTACTAGTTAACTAGGCATTCTTTTAATAAACGAAAGGAGGTATATAATAAGTTTCGCCAAAGTATAAGAAATGTTAGAAATTGTAAGGTCACTACGGCCTACTTTTAAAGCTTCCTGGTTTAATATAAAGGCGTAAAAGATCTTAAGGGTGAGGTTAATAAGGCCGAACAGCTCCTTATAGATATAGAAATTAAGGACTACTCTCCTAACCAATACTTCACTAAGTATAGTAAGGTAAATGGTATACAAACCGTCACTATTCTTAATAACTAATCTACGCTCCATTCTATTACGAAGTTAGATATCTTTAATAAGCTAAGGGAGAGTTTTATGTTCTCCTTTAATAACAGATACTCGGCGAATATCTTTTATAGTATTATGCTAGATACTAGAGCTACAGGAGTATCTATAGTAGGAGAACCTTAACTTCGAGCCCTTTAGCAGCTTAATAGCTCTATTTAGATTAACTATTTAACGGCAGGCTAATACACGATTCGTTTTAGTAAGGGTACTGCAATCTCTTTTAGTATAATTAGGGTCTAAAACCCCTTAAAGCATATTACTTTCCACGTTATTCCTACAAATACCCCATTTCTATTTTGCATTAAAGATATAGATAGATTAGGTGTTAAGCTTAATAACCTTAAGAATATACTTATTTAGGGAGACAATTAGGTGCCCGTTATACGCAAGTAGGGTTACCCCTAGTTACTCCTTTATTAACTAAAAAAGAGTATTACTTAGAGCCATTTAACTAAGTTAGAGTTACGTTAACTACACCGTCGTTTTAGCCACTCCTCCGTTCACCAATTACTTAGGGTTCTTTAGTAAGTAGGCCATAAAGTTAAGGTTAAGGCAATTAAGCACCTTATAAAGTACTGCTATTACTACTAAATAAACCAGAAGTCCCCTAGCCAATTTAAGTTTACCCTTAAAGATAACTATAACTTTAACTTCTATATTATCGTTAACGTTATATATCTTAGCGGCAAGCTAGTACTCTAAGTTATTACCTTCTTAACCTTCTTCTAAGCCGCATATTTCTTAAAGGATATATTAGCTAGGAATATATAGGATACCCTTTAATTATACTAGATTAATATTTACCTAGAACCCCTTAACTAAATCGTCCATAATATAGAAAAGAACTTCTTATCTACAAAGTTTCGATAATAGATAAAAGTAATGGCAATTAAGGTTAAGGAAGTCCCTGTTAAGGCACATAATAGTATTAAAAAAGTAGAGCGATATTATACGCCATTACGCCACGTATATAAGATTATCTCTTTAAAACTAGAGGATGCTAGCAAAAAACTTACCTTATAAATGGCTATTAAAGCCATTAACAATTCCGCTGGCCCAGATGGACTCGTACCTATATTACTAGTCTTTAGCGCCTACCCTTAAATAACTAATAATTCTCTACTATCCCCCTCTATTATATAATAAGCTAAGGCTATTTATAAGGCAATAAAGGAGGTATAACATCTCTACGCTATATGCTAGGTTAACGACGCACTAGGAATAAGAAATGGTTTAAATACTTTAACTACGCTTAATCTGCCACTCTAGTCTAAGGTACGCGTATAGCGTAAAAAGGGAGGATAGTTAGGCCCATATTAACTCATTATAATTAATAGTTAGACTTATACTATTTAGATACCTTACAGACCCACTTAATTCCATTTAACTGTTATTAAGCCTTATTATAAAGATAATAGTTCTAAGCCTTTATAGGATGCTATAAAAGATACCCTAAAGGAAAGCCACAATTAATGTGCTCTAGAAGGCAACCACAATTTTAATATAATTATAGTAGATACGCCGTAACTATGACGCGGTAAAGGTTGCCTAAAGGGATTACAAAATTGCTAACACCTTATTAATTTTAAAGAGTAATTTGTTGCCGCCATTAAGAATGGAGTTAAGTTATTAATGGCCTTTATAACAGCTAAAGAGAAGGCTAACTTTAAGCTTGCAAAATAGCTCTAAAAGGAAGGTAGTATTATAACTTTAGGAGCTCCTTTCTAAGCATCTAATAAGCAGGAGATTAATAGTCTTATTATAAGAGGAGTCTTTAAATTTGAGAAGTATAACCCTACTAAATTCAGTAGAGTTTACATCTTTAAGTTAAGAATGGTTAATAAGATTAAGGGCAAAGTTACTAACGCCCTATTTAAGAAATTAAGGCTTATTATTTAAGGTTATAATAATAATAGCAAGGAGGTAATTCTTACGCAATCTCTTATAATTTAACGAGCTAGTTAGCAAGTTATTATTATACTAGCTCCCTCCCTAATAAAGAATAGAATAGCGGTCTATCTATAAGATATTACTTAGGCCTATACCTAATTAGAGACGCACCTTTAGCGCTTAATATTAGCATACCTTCCAGAGTAAATTCGCTACCAGTATCCTAAAGATACGATTATAGTTATGCTTAAGCCATTATATAGAATCGCAGAGGCAGAAACTTATTAGTAGGCTACCTACAGCAAGCACTATAAAGAGAAGCTTTTAATAACTACTTCTATATTTAATCCCTGCTTCCTTATTATAACCACGGGAACTCTATTTAGAATTATTAGTATATAAACTAATAATATAATTATCTTAGGAGACGACCAATTCTTAGCTCTTAAAGAGGATAAGCTAGTAAAGGCAAATCTTATAGCAAAGCTAAAGGAAAAGCTTAATTTAATAACACTATTACTTTTTAATAGATGCATTCTCTCCCTAAATAAGAATTCTATTACTTTACGCTAGAAGGGTTAAGGTAAAAAGATTAACATTATTAATATAAATTCCCTAAAGTAAGGATATATAAAGTAACGCGCTTATAAAGCTTATATTACTTTTATCTATTAACCTAAGGCTTTATTTAATCTCTCTATTACTACTTAACACTAGAAACTAACTAAGGATAATATTCTTACCCTAAATAAACGTCTTTCCTAGTAAATAAACTATCTTAATTAGGGACTACTCTATATGCCTATTAATCTTCCTACTACTAAGCTCTTTATATTTATTAATAAGTCGTTTATAAATAATAAAGATTTTAGCTCCTAGTTAGGATATAAAATTATTATTATAAATAAATTTACTAGAGAGAATAACTTTATAATCTATAGCAATCTTATTTATTAAAGCTTAATTAAGAGTAAGCGCGTTACCTAAAGTGTTTTGGCGTTAAAGATATATAAAATAGTTAGCGGAGTTAATATAGCAATTATAATTAGATCTACCCTAAAGATAATTATAAATCGACTTAAACTTCCTATTATTCCTATAATTATATACACCAACTTATATTCCCTCTATAAGTATTTAGTTAAGCTTAGTACTATAAAGGAGAAGCGCCTTATAATTAATATTATGGCACTTTAGTAATCCTATAAGCGTTAAGAACTTTTTAAGATTTAATAGATTAATAGCTAAAATAACCTAGTAGATATAATAATAAAGGCGAACCTAAATAAGGCACTAGAGGCGTTTATTAATATAAATACTCTATATATATAAGTTAAAGGTTAGGTTAAAAGGGAGTTCCTAGAAATTTCTTAGTTATATAAGGTCTTAAAATATCTAGAAACTTTAACTAGCGGTTAAAGTTATCTAATTAGTTAGATTCTTTTACTAAGACTTTTTTAAAGGGGGGAGTATAATATTCTATAGACCCTAACTTAACCTAGCTAATTAGGATTTTCTATCCTTAGGATAGAAAATCGCTATTAGCTTACTTACTACTAGCGCCTTAGCGGCCCTCTAAACAAGATATCTACCTATAACTCTTAAGTAAGAAAGCACCATATACTAAAAGGCAAATTTTAGAATAGCGAGACTTATATTATAATGGCAATAGTAAATAAGAAGGATTAATATTTATTATGCTAGTTAAGTAATATATATATATAGATGGCAACTATAAAAGAAGAGTTGCCAGTGTTAGGAATATAGGTAAGTTGCCGTTACATACGGCAAGTTGCTGTCATGTGTTACCGCGGCACTAGCGTAGCGAGGGGCCTTAGGCTCCTCGCCCTCCCTTGTTAGAGAGAAGAACAATTATTATACTATCTACGAACCGTAGCTACGTAATATTACCTTGTGTAACTAATACTAATTGGGATATAAACACCTTCCTAAATCTTATAATTAAATATTTCTATATATAGCACTATGCTATAAATTATAATATAGATTGCTTAGATATAGCTTTACTATAATATAATAAGATTTAATTTACCGTCTAACCTGGTCCCCCTAATACGGACACGCAGACTAATGCCTATAGGAAAAACCTCCTTATTTATAGAGAAAAAGCCCATTTTTAGGTGAACAAAAAACCCCTAGGGAAGACGTAGGAGGTAATACTCTAGATAGCATCTGTACTATATTAACGGGAGGAAAAACACCATTAGGTTACTGCTTTAAGACTCCCTTTATACAAGAGTGTCTAAAATACCTATCTTGCCCCATCTACCATTTAAACCATTTTTACTACGTCTGCTGTTGCCTATATAAAGTTGTATGCCTATCCCTAGCTCCTTTTCCAAGTCTCCTATAAATATCTCCTGTAATAGTAACACTTACGTTCCGCCCAGGCCTATATACTAAGGTCTCTTATCTATTCCTTTATTAAAGGGTTTTTATAATAGGGTGTATATAACTTGGTATCGCTTTTGCCCTAGGGCCTAAACCCAGGCCCTTACACCTATATATTAGGTGTAGGAGGACACTCTAGTATTTAATAGGTGGCCCAATTCCTATAACTAGATACCTAGGTTACCGGATAATGTTAAAATAGGGGGCCTCTGCTACGCTTAGGGCGTGGATTGCATGCGTATGTGTATAGATACTATGCGGTGTATATAGTATTTATAGGAGGAAGGGGGTACGCTAAAGGAATACTTGTCGATTTGAATGTCCCGAATATATACGTTAAAGACATAGTAGCAGTATTTAAACTTTTGCTAAGGCTCACCCCCCAGTAAAAAAATTTCGCACCACTACTACGTCGCTGCGCAGGCGCTACGCAGCCGTATATACGTCTCTGCGTTTGCTCTAGTAGTCTATTAACACGATCTAAATAGAACATTAATAGTAGCTGCCAGGTTCCTGGGCTCCACCGCATGGGGGTGCAGAAGTCGCTTTTTTGGAGTCGTCTTTTTAACTGGTCTTTGGCGCCAAGGCCTGTGAAAACTCTGCTGTTCTAACGGCGTTAAGGGTTGAGTATTCGAAGGCCCCCTCTAGCCACAACGTAACGCTGCTGCATTAGTAACAGACGAGATCCTCACTCTCAGCTTGACCATGCGGACAAGATGAGACGGAAAAGAACCCCCATAGGACCGTATGGGTCGGATCTCGATTTTGGTGTTCCTTTCTAGCTTTACTATAATATAATGGCTTTACGCTAATTAATTAATCTACGGCTCTAAAATCTAGATTTATAATACTAAAAATAAGCTCTAAGCTACTAATTTTATACTAGTAGAATAAAACTTAGTAAGAGATTTAAGTAGTAAAATTACTGCTAAGAGTTACTGCCCAGATCCTAGCCGACAAATACCTATAACTACAATTTTAGTAAATAGTAAAAAGTATATAGTAGTACTAAGATAATGGTAGGACAATATAAGACAATAATAGGACAATATAATATAATGGTAAGATAATAATAGGATAATATAATATAATGGCAGGATAATAGTAGGACAATATAATATAATAGTAGGACAATAATAGGATAATATAATATAATAGTAGGATAATAATAGGACAATATAACATAATAGTAGAATAATAGTAGGATAATATAATATAATGGCGGGACAATAGTAGGATAATATGGGATAATATAATATAATAGTAGGACAGTAGTAGGACAATATAATATAATATAAAAAGAGGGAGCCCTAACGCTTCCTTTTCTTCCTACCCCTATAGCCCTAGCGCCTAATATAGTGTAATATTGTCTATCTATCCCCATCCAGATACAACTAGATCTAGATATTAAGGCGCAACTAAATAGCAAAAGATACGCAATAAGGAAGCTTAAGACAGACAGTTTCCTTAATACAGTTAAACAACAACTTTAAGACCTAAAAGAAATCCACCCAATTCCAAATAAGTGAGGCTTAGTAGCTACCCCTAAGGAAATTGACCGAAGACTAGAAAGGATCTAAACAGCGATTAAAGATAGGCTAGAAGAGTACTGCCCGATCTTAAAACCGGGCCCCTATACGTAACACGCATGGTCTGCATAATACGCGGTTCTTATTACCAGCTAATAATAAGTAAGAAGGAAATATATAAGTAGCCATAACCTTAAAAATAAGAGACGATATAAAGACATAAGAAACCAGTTAAAAAACACCCTAAAAAAAGAAGCAATAAATAACTAGAGACGGTTTATAAATAAATATACTTCTAACCTAAGCCTCCCCTATAATAAGGGCCTTTGGGCTATAGCAAAATGGGTAAAGAAAAAGGTAGGGCGCTTAGTAAAAGACTTATACCTACTACCCCTATAAAGAGCAGGGGAGTTATAGGCCACTAATAACAATGATAAGAAGGTAAAGATCCCTATAGAAAGGTTCTTCCCCTAACTAGCTCTAGTAGACCTTAGTAATATTACGGGTAAAACACCAGTGACCCGCCTGTGGGTCGACAGCGATATAATAATAGAGGAAATGGCCAGAACTATTAACCGCCTTTTAAATAATACGGCATTAGGACCAGATGGGATTTTAAATAAGGCCTTAAAGACCTATAGACTACTTATAGCACCCTAGCTTGCAGATATAGCTAGAGTATACTTTACTATAGGCTACTACCCGCGACTCGGAAGATCTATAATAACGGTTGTCCTATAAAAAGAAGGCAAAGCAGATTACTTAATCCTAGGAAGCTATTGCCCTATTGCCCTAGAAAACACCCTTAGCAAAATCTTAAAAAAGGTAATAGCGGACCGTATAGTAGACACGGTAGAGGAATACGCCCTACTACTATAAAGCTAAATAGGGGCAAGAAAGAACCGCTTAACACTATTAGCACTTACGCTACTCGCTACCACTATTAAATCTGCATGGGCGATGCGAAGGGACTTTGTAGTATTAATGCTTAGCCTAGACATTAGTGGCGCCTACGATAACGTACCCTATAAGCGCCTCCTATACATCCTTAGGGTAAAGGGCTTCCTAGAATGAATTATTTAATTTGTTTAAGGGTTTATAGGCCAGAAAGAAATATTACTAGCCTTTGGCGGATACTAGAGCCCCCCTATTATAGTTACAATAGGAATACTATAAGGATTACCCCTCTTGCCTATACTCTTCCTTTTCTTTATAAGCAACCTACTTAGCGCCTTTAAGGAAGGGGCGACTTAGGGAATAGGCTTTATTAATGACATAAACCTAATTATATACAGGCTAACAGCCGCAGAGAATTGCAGAACACTAGAGGAAGCCTATAATACCTATATAGAATAAGCAAGATAATATAGAGTCCAATTCTTATCAGAGAAATACTAGCTAATTTACTTTATAAGAAAACGCAACCAATCTGCAGATCTCTAGCATATAATTTATATTTAAGGCTTTAGGGGCTAACTAGTTTAAGGCCTAAGGGTATTAGGAGTATAGGTAGATAGTAAGCTCTAGTGGAGCGTATATACGTTATAAGTAGCCTATAAGGGCCAAGCATAGTATACCGTAATATTTAGGATCGTTAATTCTATATAGGGCCCATGCTTCTAGAGGTTACGCCTATTATATATAGCAGTTATCTGGCTAACCATAATATATAGATCCAGTATTTGGGCCATAGGAGAAACCAAGAAGAGTCCCCCTAAATTACTCCTTAAACTACTCTAAAAGGTACAAACAGCCTATATCTGGAGTATTATAGGCGGGTATAAGCGAACGGCCACAGTACTGCTTAAGAAGGAAGCTAATATCCCCCCCCCTATAATTATATATCGAAGCCGCTGTAATATAAAGGGTATAGAAGAAGCGCAACTTTAACGTTATAAAGTACATTAAGACACGCCTAGAGAAACTATAGAGGGACCCTAGGGTGCCCCGCAGGAGAATAACCTAATATCCCTAAAGTAGGGAAGATATATTAAAGAAACAGGTAGAGAAAGTAGAAGAAGAATAGTGCCGCGTTAGGGCCTAGGCTTATATAGAGGAGAAAGGGAAACGCGTAAGAGGTTAGTAAAGATAATAGTAAGAGAGAGATAGGAGCCAAAGTAGAGCATAAAAGAATACTAGGAAACTATCTACCGCGATATAATACTAGCTAGATTAACACTGGAGAGGTATATGGGAGTTAAAGGTATAGAAGCTAAATTAGGTAAGAGGAACCCAAGCTATAGCATAGTTAACGCTATAGGGGGTAAACACCTAAGGGCTCCGAGATGGCCTAATAAAGGTAGAAAATATAATAGCAACACTCTTAAGAGTAGGAATAATAGGACTAAAAGATTGGCTCTATTAGGTAGGTGACCTAGTAGGTAGCCTAAAATGCGAATGTAGATAGCTAAGACAGATACTAAAGCACGTAATACTTCTCTGCCCCTTACGCACTAACTAAGAGGTAATGCTCTTAGTAGTTGGCACAGAAAACTATAATACACTACTCTTAACATAGAAAGGTCTTAAGGCGGTTACCTAGTGGCTTATTAGCTAAAATGTACTAAACTAGTTCCGGGTTACAAAAGAAATAGTAATAAAAGGTAGAGGGGCGAGTAATAGGTGCCCCCTAATAACTTTACAGTAGTAGAGTAAAGTTTGCGATACTAGCGTGTCCGTAGGCTTGTTACGGCAGCAGTGGTTCCTAAGAAGGTTAAAAAGTAAGGTAGTAGAGCACTACAGGTAACTTATAGGCGCCTTATAGGCGAGTCCCTAAAGGCGAGGAGATGGATTACGGGGTTTTCCTAAATAGAGTTTTCTCCCTATATATAAATAAGGAGTAGTCCGCGTAGGCCCAATAGGGATCCGAATCGGACGTTAAGCAATAAATAATAATAATATTGTCTATCCATATAAGCAATAGTATTAAAATAGTTACTTTAAGCAATATACCTAGGTAACTAGTTTAGTATATAGTTTATATAATATATAATAATAACGGGGGATCTCCTATTATTATATTGCTAAGTAATACCTTTAAAGCCACATTTTTTTAGTGCTTAAAGGTCCTTAAATTATTATAAGACGCTTTATAAGAACTTGTTTTAGCGTAGTGGCTTTAAGCCCTATAGTAGTTATATCTGGCCAGTCTTTAAGAATATAAATATTCTTAAATAAGGAAGCATCCTTAATAGCTATAATTAAGCTAAGATCCGTATAAGGCTTATTTATA
>Ga0307515_10023241_pt1 | contig 10874 bp, 5 predicted proteins | sample 17_EM_MG_FD_194513 | JGI IMG/M metagenome (GOLD analysis project Ga0307515, IMG submission 194513) | Populus trichocarpa ectomycorrhiza microbial communities from riparian zone in the Pacific Northwest, United States - 17_EM | ecosystem: Host-associated > Plants > Roots > Unclassified | place...
CTGGTCGTGGGTTGCGAGCACAAGCCCAAGCAGGACGACAAGACCGTCAGCGGCTCGGCGAGCCCGACTGCCAAACCCACCGGCGGCGACACGAAGCCCGGCGGCGACACGAAACCCAGCGAGGACATGAAGCCCGAGCCGGTCGCCAAGGAGCCCGCCAAGCCCGCCGGCGGCGACAGCACCGTGCGCCCGCCGACCGCCGCGGACCTCGCCGAGTACACCAAGGACCTCTCGGGCAATGGCCCGCTGTCGGCGACGATCGAGACCAGCCTCGGCACGTTTCACTGCGAGCTGTTCGGAGACAAGTCGCCGATGACGGTCGCGAACTTCGTCGGCCTCGCCACCGGCAAGAAGGCCTGGCAGAACCCCCGCGGCGGCGCGGTCGAGGCCGGCAAGCCGTTCTTCAACGGGTTGACCTTTCACCGCGTGATCCCCGGCTTCATGATCCAGGGCGGAGACCCGGTCGGCGTGGGTACGGGCGGTCCCGGTTACGAGTTCGCGAACGAGGTCAACAACGGCCTCGTGATGAAGCCGGGCTCGCTGGCGATGGCGAACGCCGGTCCTGACACCAACGGGAGTCAGTTCTTCATCACCGAGGGCGCTCCCGCCATGCTCAACGGCAAGTACTCGATCTTCGGGCAGTGCAAGGAGATCGATCTGGTGAAGAAGATCGCGGGCGTGCCGCGCGGCCCCAACGACAAGCCCGACGCGCCGGTCACGATGAACAAGGTCACGATCTCGAAGGGCTGAAGGCTCCCTCGAAGGGCTGGCGGACGATCCGGCCGCGCCCGCCGGTTGCCAGATCGTACCGCTTCCCAGTCCCGCGCGGTCGCGTGTTGACGGTGCATGCCCCGAATGCACTGGCTCGCGATCACTGCTGGAGTCTTGACTGCTGCCTGCACCACCCTGGGTCCGATGCCGTCGACGACCGGCATCGCGGCCGTGCCGAGCGGACGGCCCGGCATCGAGCTGCAGGGCGGCCTCGCGCCCGGCTACTACCTGAGCGACGCGACCCAGCGCGACATCGACAAGAGCGAGGCCAGCAGCCAGGTGCTCGCGCTGATCGAGCCCGGTCACCTGCTGGGAACCGAGGGCCTGATCGTCGGCGCGCGCACCAGCGGCCACGAGGGTGACCACGCCGCCGAGCCGTTCGTGGGCTACCGCCACCGCATGACCGAGGTGTGGTCGCTCGCGGTGATCGGCCACGGCACGGTGATCCACGGCGCCGAGCGCGGCGCCTCGTACCGCGCGACCCGGGCCGGTGGCGAGCTCGCCGCCGACGCCCGGATCGTGGCGCCGCTCAGCTGGCTCGAGCTCCACGGCCAGGCCGCGGTGTCGACGGTGTACGTCGACGCGCACGGTACGTACTGCGCCGACAGCGCCGGGCTCGGCGTCGACTGCAACGACGACGGCTCGAGCCGCATGGTCGACGGAACGATCCGCGGCGTGTTCCCGGCCGCCACGGCGAGCCTCGCGCTCGACGTCGGCCGGCACGGCGCCGGCGTGTTCCACGGCGGCCGGCTCGCGCTGGTCGGCTCCGCCGGCCGGATGCCACGGGTCCGCAACGGCACCGAGACCGAGGGAGCGACCTATCACTCGCTCGGCCTCACGCTGACGCTCGGGTTCGGCAGCGACCGCTGATCCCGGGGCCGGACGGTGGCCTCGTTGCGGACACTGGGCGAAGCTCGGCGTCATGGCACTACCCGCGGGGACCACGCCGTATCGCTGGACGTTCTACCGCTCCGGCGGTGTCGACCAGGTCGCGCTGCAGTCCGGCGACGACCTGGTCCACCTCCACGAGCTCGATCCCAAGCTGTGGATCGCGCTGTCGATGCCGACCCGCGGCGTGGAGATCGATCCGCGCACGCTCGATCTGCTCGACACCGACAAGGACGGCCACGTCCGGCAGGCCGAGGTCCTGGCCGCGATCGCCTGGATGTGCGAGCTGTACAGGGACCCCGGTCGGCTGCTCGCCGGCGGCGACACCGTGACGCTCGACGAGCTCCGCGATGGGCCGCTGGTCGCCGGTGCGCGGCGGCTGCTCGTCGATCTCGGCAAGCCGGAGGCCGGCAAGGTGTCGCTGGACGACGCCACCAGCGCCGACCAGCTGCTCGCCGAGAAGCGATTCAACGGCGACGGCGTGATCTCGCCCGAGTGCTGCGACGACGGCGCGGGCAGCGACGAGGTCCGCGCCGTGATCACCGAGATCATCCAGACCCAAGGCTCGGTGCTGGACCGCGGCGGCAAGCCGGGGATCGACCAGCCGCGCGCCGATGCGTTCTTCGCCGAGGCCCGCGCGCTGGTGGCATGGCGCGACCAGGCCGAGGCGGCGGCGCTGCCGCTCGGCGACGCCACGATGGCGGCCGGCGACGCGGTGCGCGCGGTGCGCTCCAAGATCGAGGACTACTTCACGCGCTGCCGGCTCGCCGCGTTCGATCCGCGCGCCGCCGCCGCGCTGGGCGCCAGCGACGCCGAGCTCGCCGCGCTGTCGGCCCACGAGCTGTCGGCGACCTCCGACGAGGTCGCGAGCCTGCCGATCGCGCGGATCGCGGCCGAGGCCGCGCTGCCGCTCGCCGCCGGCGTCAACCCCGCGTGGCAGGATCGGCTCGCGGTGCTGGCGCAGGCCGCCGTCGCTCCGCTGCTCGGGCCGCGCGACGCGATCACCGCCGCCCAGTGGCGCAGCGTGCTCGACCGGCTCGCCGCGCACGAGGCGTGGCGCGACGCCCGGCCGGCCGGCAGCGTCGAGGTGCTCGGCCTGGACCGGCTGCGCGCCGTGCTCGCCGGCGACGCCGAGCGCGAGATCGCCCGGTTGATCGCGCGCGACCTCGAGGTCAAGCCCGCGCTCGACAGCGTGGCCGACGTCGACAAGCTGTGCCGGTTCCAGCGCGACCTGGTCCGCCTGCTCCACAACTACGTCAACTTCGCCGACTTCTACTCGCGCAAGCGCGCCGTGTTCCAGACCGGGACGCTGTACCTGGACGGCCGCGGCTGCCACCTCGTGCTCGAGATCGTCGACGCGGCCAAGCACAGCACGATGGCCGTGCTGGCGGGCGCCTATCTGGCGTACTGCGACTGCGTGCGGAGCGGCGAGACCCGGACCATCGCCGCGGCGTTCACGGCAGGCGACGTCGACAACCTGATGGTCGGCCGCAACGGCGTGTACGTCGACCGCAAGGGCAAGGACTGGGAGGCCACGATCACCAAGGTGATCGCCAACCCGATCAGCGTCCGCCAGGCGTTCTGGGCGCCCTACAAGAAGGCCGTGCGGATGATCGAGGAGCGCGTCGCCAAGCGCGCCGCCGAGGCCGAGGCCGCCGAGGCCGCCCGGCTGGGCACCATCGCCGCCGCCTCCGGGGCCGAGCGCAAGCCACCCGAGCCCAAGCCAGCCGCGCCCGCCAAGTTCGACGTCGGCACGATCGCCGCGCTCGGCGTCGCGATCGGCGGGATCGGGGCGTTCGCGACCGCGGTGCTCGCGGCGATGTTCGGGCTCGGCTGGTGGATGCCGTTCGGCCTGCTCGGCGTGACGCTCGCGATCAGCGGGCCGTCGATGCTGCTGGCGTACATGAAGCTGCGCCGCCGCAACCTGGGTCCGCTGCTCGACGCCAACGGCTGGGCGATCAACGCGCTGACCCTGATCAACGTCCCGTTCGGCGCGGTGCTGACCGACGTCGCGGCGCTGCCGCCCGGGTCCCGGCGGTCGTCGGGCGACCCCTACGCCGACAAGCGCCGGCCGTGGCGGCTGTACCTCGGCCTCGCGATCGTGGTGGCGGTCGCGATCTCCTGGTACCTCGGCAAGCTCGACCGCATCCTGCCCGGGCTCGCGAGATCGATCTCCGTGCTCGGCAATGCCGCACCCGCGTACGTCGAGCCGCCCGCCCCGCCCACGCCCGAGGCCAAGCCAGCCGGCAAGTGACGGCTCAGGCCGCGAACCGCGACACCAGCGCGAGCGCCAGCCAGGCCATCCCGCAGATCAGCGCGAGGACGGCGATCTCGGCCACGACCACGGTCTGCAGCGCTCGCTTCGTCACCTGTACCCGCTGCGGCTCGATCGACTGCGTCGCGCCGCGGGTATCGCAGCGGAACGCACTCGCGATCGGCATCACTACCGGCGCGCGCTGGGTCCCCGGCCACGGCGTGGGGACCAGCGCGCCGATCGCCCGCGCGAGCTCGCACGCCGTGAACCGCCGCGCCGGATCCTTGGCCATGCAGCGCGACACCAGGCGATCGACCGCGGCCGGGATCCCGGGGATGCGGTGCGACGGCAGCGGCGCCGGCTCGAGCTGGTGCAGCGACAGCAGCTCGGCCGGGCCCGCCGGATCGAACGGCGGCCGCCCGGTGACCATCGTGAACAGCACGCAGCCGAGCGAGTACACGTCGGAGCGCTGCTCGACCGTGCCCGCGCCGCGGCACTGCTCCGGCGACATGAACGACGGCGTGCCCAGCACCTCGGACTCCTGGGTCGTGCTCGCGTCGTCGCCGATCAGCTTGGCGATCCCGAAATCGAGCAGCTTCGCGCGCTCGCCCCCGGCGACCTCGGAGTCGCGGGCCAGGAAGATGTTCTCGGGCTTGAGGTCGCGGTGCACCACGCCGCGGGCGTGCGCCGAGCACAGCGCGCTCGCGACCTGGCGCGCGACGTGGAGCGCCTCGGTGACCGCGAGCGGGCCCAGCCGCGCCAGCCGGGCGTCGAGCGTCTCGCCCTCGAGCAGCTCCATCACGATGTACGCGCTGCCATCGGTGTGGAACCCGAAGTCGAAGATCTGCACGATGCCCGGGTTGGCGATCGCCGTCATGATCCGCGCCTCGTTGAACAGCCGGCGCACGATCTCGGACTGCCGCGATAGCCGCGCGCGCAGCACCTTGATCGCGGCGCGGCGGCCGAGCAACTCGTGCTCGCCGACATACACCTCGCTCATCCCGCCGGCGCCGAGCGGCGTCACGATCCGGTAAGCCCCGATCTGCGTACCTTCCACCATCCATGTGTCCTGTGAGGTGCTGCGGTCCCGCCGGCAATGCTTGCGACCACGCCGGCGATTCGCAGTCAGCAGCAGTGATTCAAGAGCACACCGCGTACCAGCCGCCGCGCGGCCCGCGTTCCGGATCGCCGGCGGCCAAGCCCGCGATCGGCCGTCACGGCGGCGCGCGGCCTGCGCGGATGCGCGAACGCGGCGACTCGGTCCACGCGCATGCGCGTACGCGCCCGGCGGCTCTCACCAGGTTTCTGCCGCAGCCTGCCACGGCCGTTCTCGACGGCAATCTTCACCTGGCAGCCACGCCGCCCCCGGCGGCAGTGTCGAGGTTCTGACACCGCGGCCGCGACATCCATGAGATACTTGCTCAAAGCAAGCATGTCTCGAAACAAGCTTGCCTCGAGCAAGTATCTGCGTCAACCTGGTCGCATGCCCCGAGCCTTGTCCACCCGGGCCACCGCTGCCACCGCTGCCACCGCCGCCGCCACGCCGCTCGTGCGAGCGTTCAGCCGCGATCTCGCGCGCGCCGGGGGCCTTCTGTCCCCCGACTACCTCGCCTCCGGCATGTCGCTCGGCGAGGCCCGCTGCCTGTACGAGCTCGGTCACTCCGACGGCCTCGAGATCTCGGCGCTCGCCGGCCGGCTCGACCTCGACCTCGGCTACGTCAGCCGCGCCGTATCCCGCCTCGCCGCGCGCGGCCTGGTCACCAAGCGCGTGGCGCCAGGCGACGCCCGCGCCCGATCCGTCGTCGTCACCGCCAGGGGCGCGCGGCAGCTCGCCGATCTCGATCGCCGCGCGAACATCCGGCTCGGCGCCTGGCTCGCCGCCAAGCCCCGGCCCGCGGTCGACCGCCTGATCGGCGGCCTCGAGGCGCTGTTCGGCCCCGCCGACGAGCGCATCGCGATCCGCGGCCCCCGGCCCGGCACGATCGGCCACATCATCGCGCGCCACGGCGAGATCTACGCCGATCTCGGCTATCCGCCGGTGTTCGAGCGCTACGTCGTCCAGGCGTTCAACGACTTCGTAGCCGACTTCGCGCCGCCGCGCGACCGGATCTTCCTGGCCGAGCGCGGCGGCCGGTTCGCCGGCTCGATCGCGAGCAAGGGCCTGCCCGATGCCACCGCGCAGCTCCGGTTCTTGCTCGTCGAGCCCGACGCCCGCGGTCACGGCCTCGGCCGCCGCCTGGTCCGCGCCGTCCTCGATCACGCGCGCCGCTCGGGCGAGCGCCGTATCGTGCTCGATACCGCCAGCGATCTCGCCGCCGCCCGCGCGATCTACGCCGAGCACGGCTTCCGCAAGACCGCGAGCGTCCCGGACGAGCCGTTCCTGCCGCGCGGGGTCGCCAGCGAACGCTGGGAGCTCTCGCTGTGACCCGGCTACTGCGGCTCGACCAGCACGAGGCCGAGCTGGTACGAGATCAGCGACGCGACCATGCGGTGATCATCGAGCCCTACCACCGCCCCGACCAGGCCTTCACCGTGCCATAGCTCGCGCTCGTGTCCGGCGGCGTCGCGCCTCACCAGCGCGAAGTCGAACTCGGAGCGATGCGTCTTGCAGGACATCGCCAGCGCGCCGTCGGGCAGAAACCGCAGCAGATGGACCACTGCGCACGCCTCGCTGGTCTCGCGGTGCGCGCTCCCGCGCTCGAGATCGTAGCGGACGAGCGAGGCGGACCACGGATCGGTCGGCACCGCGATCGACGTGCCGTCCGGCGCGAAATCCCACGGCATGAACACGCTGGCGAGCTCCGGTGCTTCGCGACGCACCGGCGCGGCAACCGCGTGACCGTCGATCGTGGACGTGTACGCGACCCCGGCGGTCACCCATTTCACCAGGCAGCGGGAGGCGTTGCAGCGCAGCGCCGGTCGCACACCATGCGGCGCCTCGAGGGGGACACGCTCCAGCTCGGCGCCGGCCTCGTCGAGCGCGACGTACACCGGCCGCTCGCCGCGGAGGTCGAGCGCCGCCAGGCCGGTCGGGCTCGCGACCACGCTGGTCAGGCCGTCGAGCGCCGCGATCGGCGCCACGCTCGACCCATCCAGTGACATCCAGACCCAGTGGGTCTGCGCCGGATCCGTGGCGGCCAGCAGCCGCGTCCTCGCCCGATCGACCGCCGCAAGGCGAAGCAGCGACGCCGAGCGCGGCACCGGCGAGACCGCGTCGCCGTCGATCATCAGGTTCTGATCCATGATCTGGACCCGGGTGAGCAGCAGCTTCGCGCCGTGCACGTCTTCCACCAGGAGGAACGCACCGGGCTCGCTGCGCTGCAGGATCTGCGGTGGCTCGGCGACATCGCCGGTCGCGTCCAGCCGCACGCGCCACAGATCTCCCGCGGTCTCCGCGATCCCGCTGCCCGAGATCGCGAAGCTCGTCGAATCTAGCCAGCGCACCGCCGTGCTGCCGATGCCGTTGAGGTTGAGGCGAAACGCGCGCGCGACGCGGTGCCGCGACGCGAGATCGTCGATGTACAAGGTCGACCCGGGCAGATTCGTACGCCCGACCGCGAGCGCGTTGACCACAGCCACGAACCGCCGGCCGTCCGGGGAGAAGCTGCCGCCCGCCCACCACCCCGGATTGGTCGCGAGCGGCTCCGTGACCGGCGCACCGCCGGCGAGCGGCGCGACCGACAGCTTGCCATCCACCAGCCGCGCGACGTGGCCGAGGTCAGACGAGACATCGACCAGATCGCCGCGGCCCTCGAAGCTCCGGATCGTTCGCTCGGTATCCGGATCGCCGACGACGATCCGGCCGTCGGCGCCCTGCCCGACCAGCGTGCCGTCGGGCAGCCAGCGCAGCGGGGCCGCCAGCGCCAGCGGCCGCCGGCCGCCGCCATCGAGCTCGCGGATCACCGCCTTGCGATTCATGCTCCGTATCAGCAGGCGCCGGCCATCGGCGGACAGCCGCGCGCTCTCGCCGCCGCTCATGTCACCGAGGTCGCGCTCGCGCGTCGCCGCGCCGCAGCGGTCGATCGCGCGCAGTCGCGACCAGTACCTGCGGTCCTCGCGCGCGGTCGCCGCGCGCAGATCCTCCACCGCGTCGTCGAGGCACGCGATCCGCCGCGGCTCGCCGCCGCATGACTTCGAGTAGGCCGCGTCGAGCGCGCGCGCGTACCAGTCGAACCAGCCGGTGTCCTCGGCCCCGGCCGCCGTCGCGGCGCCGACCAGGTACCGCGCGCGAGCCTCCGGGTTCCAGATCTGCGCGATCTGTTCGCGTTTGCCGCAGACCGTCGGTGCGGCACGCTCCGGGTTGCGCGCGGCTCCCGCGGCCAGCGCGATCCCCGCGCCGACCACCACCGCCGCGGCGAGCCACCATCTGCCCCGCGGCCGGGCCGCGCGCTCCAGGGCATCGAGCAGCTCGTCCATCGATCCCCAGCGCCGCGTCCGATCGGCGGCGAGGCCGCGGCGGACCAGCGCGAGGATCCGGCGCGGCACGCGCACGCCCGCGACCGGGCCGACGACGGGACCACCCGAGATCGCGCGGAGCATCGCCTCGGGCGATCTCGCGACGTCCGGGAACGGCCGCCTGCCACACAGCGCTTCCCACAGCGCCACGCAGAACGAGAACTGATCGGCCCGCGCATCGATCGGCCCGCCGGTGAGCTGCTCGGGCGCCATGTAGCCGAGCGTCCCGGCGATCCCGCCGGTTCGCGTGATGCTGACGTCGAGCCCCGCGGCTGGTCCCACCTCGGCGTCATCGTCGTCCTCGGGCGCGCCGAACATCCGCGCCAGCCCGAAATCGCCGACCTTGGCGCGGCCCTGGCCGTCGAGCAGCAGGTTGCTCGGCTTGATGTCGCGATGCACCAGGCCCACCTGATGCGCGGCGGCGAGGCCACGCCCCGCGTCGACGTAGGTCCGGACCACCTCGCGCCAGCGCCGCGCCCGGGCCCTGGTCCATGCCGCGAGCGTCCCGCCGCGCGCCAGCTCCATCGCGACGAACAGCTCGCCGTTCACGATCGGCACGTCGTAGATCCGGATCACCGCGGCGTGTTCGACCCGCGCCATCGCCCGCGCCTCGCGCCGCAAGCGCATCTGCGCGGTCAGGATGTTCCACTGTCCCGGCATGATCCGCTTGAGCGCGACGTCGCGCACCAGATCGGTATCGCGCGCGCGGTACACCCGGCCCATGCTGCCCTCGCCGAGCAGCTCGATGACCTCGTAGCGATCGATGCGGCGGCCGGGAGCCAGCCGGTCGTCGTACCCGGCGGCGTTCGATACGTCCCCGGCAGAAGCCGCTGCCGTCGGCGATGCCGTCAGCGTCTCCGACAGCTCGTGCCCCCGCGCTGGATCCTCCACGGCGCAAAACTAGCACGGGCACTCTCACCTGGTCGGCCTCGGCCGGTGCGCCGCCGGACCAGCCCCGGATCGACGCCGCATGAGGTGCTTCTCTCCCGCACGCCGCGAGCGGGCTGCAAGGTGCATTCAATGGAATCGCCATCAACAACTGGCCGACTCTTGCTACGGACTGCGGAAGGGCTCCTTTGCGAGCCCGCCGCACCTGCGGTCACTCGAACACGACGATGCTCGATAGCCACGCTGCGGAGCCATGCGAGCGGCGCTCGACGCTGATCGCCTCCACTGGATCAGCCCCGCCGCGGATCCGATCGACCAACGAGCGGAACACCTCGCCGGCGCCCGCGTCAGGAATCGACTCGGTCGGTGCGATCACGACGCGCGCGCCCGCGGCGAGGAACGAGGTCGCGAGCCCCCATGGCTCGGCGCTGACCTGGACCCGGCCGGCGTCACACCCGGCGAGGATGACGACCGGCGATCCCGTGAGCGTCGCCGAGTGGACCTTCGCCGCGGTCAACAAGTAGTCGCCCTGCGCGTCGGGCGACAGGATCAGGCTCGCCGCACTCGGCTCGCTCGCGTCGGTGAAACCGTGCGCGACGACGATCACCAGGTTCGCGGCCCTGATCGCCGCGAGCACGCCGGTCGGGGTCGCGCGCGCGCCCGACAGCAGCTCAGCGCCGCCGCCCGGGGCGAACGCCTGGAGCGATGGCAAATGCATGCTCTCGGGTGGGGTCACCTGCGAGACCACGACCTCGCGTCGGTGGGCGGGGTCGCGCGGCGGCGGCGCGCCGGTGCGCCCGGTGCGCCCAGCCTGACCCGTGTGATAGACCCACGCGACGTCGTCGCCCAGCAGCCTCGGCGCGCCGAGGTAGGGGCCGGGCGCCATGACGTCGATCCGGGGGCAGTTCGCCAGCCGGGCGCGCATTGCCGGTGACACGGCCTCGGCCGGTGGGCTCATGACTGCACCTTCGGGAATCTCGCGGGTCTCGAGCGCGGACGTGCCGCTGGCGTCGAACGCCGCGACCACCAGGCGATTCCACGACGCGACGCCAACCACGCAGCGCTCGAACCGGGGCGCGCCGAGGCGCTCGGACAGCAGGGCGAGCACGGTCGACGCGCTGCCCGCCGCGGCGGCGGACTCGACGAGCGCATCGAACGCGTTGGCGCGAATCGATCGGGCATAGGTCGCGTCCGGCCTGGCATCGGCGGCGGTGATCACGCGGCGCAGCCCGGCCTCGCCGCGCGCGCGGTCCTCGACCAGCGTCGCCGCGGCGCCCAGGTAGTCGAGGTACAGCCGCTGGTGGGGCTGGTGCCCGGCCTCGAGCCGCGCGAGTTTGCCGCGCAGCGTGTCGAGGCTGTCCCGGCCACTCAGCACGAGCTGGAGCCGCGCGCTCTCGCCGTTGAACCGCAGCCGCGCGTCGTGGCACTCGCCTTGCTCGAGCGCGTCGGCGGCCCGGCGAGCCGCGGCCGCCTGGACGTAGCGGTGGCGCTGCAGCGCCGAGGTCGCGGCGAAGTCGAGCCGGTGCAGCCGGATGTCGCAGGTCGGTTTGCGCAGCGCCACCTCGTCGAGGTAGGCGCCGGCGATCGCCGAGGCGTCGACGTCGTCGGTGACGCGGTC
>Ga0307515_10023242_pt1 | contig 10873 bp, 6 predicted proteins | sample 17_EM_MG_FD_194513 | JGI IMG/M metagenome (GOLD analysis project Ga0307515, IMG submission 194513) | Populus trichocarpa ectomycorrhiza microbial communities from riparian zone in the Pacific Northwest, United States - 17_EM | ecosystem: Host-associated > Plants > Roots > Unclassified | place...
ACCCCTCCCCTGGTTTCCTCCCCCTTTTTTTTTTTTTTTTTTTTTTTTTTTTTTTTTTTTTTTTGGTGGGTCAGGGAAGTCACTCTGCCACCGAGTTCATGAGGATGCCCAAGGGGGAAATGGTCTCCCGGCCCCCAATAGGACAACTCATTAGAAACAGTGCCCCATCATCCGGCACAACTTGCTCTCTAGAGCTCTCCCTACCATCACCTGCAGGAATCTGGTTTAAGACCCTGTTGCCTGTTGGAGGCGCCAATACAGTGAACAATCCTGCGGCCTGTAGACCCAGGCCACAGACACTTCAGAGGCTGGGAGTGTGGGGGTCGACAGCAACAGAGTGCTACTGCAATACCCACTAAACCTGCAGGGGGCCTCCTGTCTGACATTGGCAAGGTGGTCCCAGCCCATGGGTGGACTGGGACACCATACCAGACCACCCTTAAAAAGTTTAACGTCCCTCCCTGAGCCCCCGGACTACACCCATTACAGGTCTGCCCAGAGGCTGCTATCCCATGCCGTACAGCAGGAGTAGAACCCACTCCCAGAGGGTGCGGGAAGGGTCAATAAGACGACTTTTACAGTAAAACTCCCCTATCCTCATGGGATGGGGAGTCACATGCTCGCAGGGTCCGGTGTCACCGACCACCAGATTTAGCATCACTGGGCGAAACACCCCAGGGCTCCCGGAGGGACTCAGGGATTTGCTCATCATTATTGGGTATCCCAGGCTAAAATCACTGGGCGAAATGCACAAAGGCTCCCAGGGGGAGTGGGGGTTCTCTGCATCATTACCAGCTACCCGGCTACCCTCAGGGCTCACGGATGCCAGCACGGATTTAGTCATCATTGACGTACTCCCCCACCAGAGTACCACTGTGGGAGGATCCAGGTGTAAATCATCATTGGCTCACTATTGCGGTAAATAGATTATTGCCTAGACATTACTTAATCGGACTGCACACTCCACAAACGGCCCAGTGGGCTTCCAGCCTAGACTGGCCCAGCCTCCAGGCACCCTACCATTTAAAGATCCATTACAGATTCATCTACACCTGTGGCGCATGCATCCGAACAGACGCTCCCTACTCTCACCAGCCACCCAGCTAGAGAAAGCCATTACAGCCAGTCCCCAGCTATTAAAAACCCCTTGTGCACAATGTGCAATGTACCCTCATACCCGAGACACCTGACTAGAGCAGGCCATCAGGCCAGTCCCAAGTATTATGTAACCTCCTGCACTCCCAGGGCAATCACACCCTCATACCCGATAGGTGGGTGCAACCGGCCCAGCCCGCAAGCCCGTGCTCCACACATCACTCAGCCAGAGCTGAGGAGAGGTCAAGATGGGTGGTAGTCCAGGGACATCCAAGGACTCCACCCCAGGCATAATGCTGTCAAGGGTGCATTATGATGCACCCTCTCTTCAGCTGGGCATCTGCAGACCTCCAAGGAGGCTGCATGGGGTACAGGTGTGGAACTTGAGGGGGCCTCGTGGGCAACCAAGAAACTCCTGGAAAATTCGCGATATCGAGTACTCGACCCCACCGTAAGCGGAAGCCGAGGTACAAGGCTGGAGTAGGCGGAGGTCGATGTACTCGGTATGCTATACACGAGGGAACAAGGACCAGATAGAATGATGAGTGTGGGGGGGGCTGTGGCGAATGTGCGAGGTTGGGGTAGGAGTCAAGTCCTACTGCAAAGGCCTTTCGCCCTTGAGGGCTCATCAGGCACAATGGCAGTCCAACGTACTGGCTACACCAGCGGTTGAGGCTGGGGAATTCAGTAGCCAGGCGAACGTTCCATGAGTAATGTCCCTGCGAGTCAGATATGAATCGTCCTATCACATTAATTACCTTAATGCTCTTTCAATTGGCTCCTTCAGCGCTCCCGCAGAAGGCGCCCCGTGAGGGCTTCTAATTCAATGGGCCTAGGCCCCGGGGATAGAGTCCACTGAAGAACCTGTCCCGAATGCGATAATATCGCCTTTTTCCTCCATTTTCCCTTTTATTCCGACGATCTCCACTCTCCCTAATCGCTCCGATCCCTCTTCCGACCGTCCTCCGATCCCCCCGACTCCTTTCCCTGCTCCCCTTGACCCGCGCCTTGTGTTATGGACTCTTTCCCTGTGATGACCACTCGTATATTATGTCTCCGATTGCTTGTACCATTCCCGCATGCTGCTGGACTTATTCCTATAGTGTAGACCCGCCTCCGCCCTGCGCGCTCCACTAATTCCTCTTCGCTTCCACTCCCGTACCACCGCGTTTGCATAGCCTCCACCTCACCGCCTCTGTGTAGGTTCCACTTACACGTCACCCCCGCCTCCACTTCGTTACACTTTTTTTTTTTTTTTTTTTTTTTTTTTTGTGGGTCAGGGAGGCGGCTAGGCCCCCAAAACCAGGAAAGTTCAGGGGGGGGATATGGTCTCCCGGCCCCAGCACCTGACAGTTCCGTGGAGTGACGCCCCATCATCTGGCACCGCCTGTTCTCTAGAACTCTCCCTACCGTCACCCGCAGGAATCTGGTTTAAGACCCCGTTGCCTGTTGGAGGCGCCAATACAGCCGAACTGCTGCCCTAGGGTGAGCTGGTCACTCAGGGGTAAGCTTCTGTCAGCTTCAGAGGCCGGGAGTGTGGGGGTCGCCTGCGATCAGAGCGACCGAGGAATACCCACTAAACCTGCGGGGGGCCTCCTGTTCGACTTAGGCTATGATGGCCCCTGCCTGCGACTGACAGGGCAAGCTGTACCGAACCACCCAGAAAATGTTTAACGTCCCTCCCTGGGTCCCCACCTTCTGTCTGCAAGCAGACTCCGGCAGGGGCCACTATCTCCACCTTACAGCCGGAGTAGAACCGGGTTCCAGAGGGTAAGAGAAGGGTTATGGGGACGACGTATCTGGGGATCTATAGTGAGTATTCCGCAGGGGCAGAGATTCTGCCCTTCTACGTATACACGTCATCCGTGAGTGCCCGCAGGATCCTCTCTTTGGCGGAGAGGGGGCGCGCAGTACTCGAGGCACGGGGCGCCGTAATGGCGCACAGTATTGCTTCACCTCTCCAGGAGAGGTGTGTTTCAATTTTCCTCCTCGTAAGGAGGGAGATCGGGGGCGGCAGTAGTGAGGTGTTCCCTCTGTCAACTGTGCTCACTGACTTAATAGTTGTATTCGCGCTGACAGGGATGTCCTTATCATCGCCAGAGGCCTGTAGAAGGTGAGCAGGGACAGGCGTGAGGAGTATGTTACGGAGGGGTTCGGTGCACAATTGCGGCACGAATTTAAATTTTTCTTCATGAATTTCTTTCATGCGCCATTTCCATAAGGCCCAGTAATAGTTCCCTATGATCCATTCCCGCCGTTGCCTGGATGCTCTCAGCGTTTTCAATGCCGCCTTCCGGCCTTTAAAGATGGGAAGTGCCGCTTCTTCTATTGCTCTCAGGGCGAGCAGAGGGTACCAGGGTGACTGGCCCCACTCGTCTGGGTGGAGCATTTTGAACGCGATAGTGGGGGAGTTATCGCGCAGGGTGTTGGTTAGAATTGTCACCAGAGGCTGCAGTACGTATTCGTTGCAGCCAACAAGGATATGACGCAGGGACATCTCTTCTCCACACATGCAGAATCGGCCCATGTCTGACTTAACTAGTCCGGTGCCATAGTACCTATGACCAAGGACCTGTGCCCCGTTCATTTCTTTCCAGAGCACTTCCTTCAGTCCCTCCGGGATCATGATGTGCCAGATTTTGCCGATGTAGCTACCTGGGTCCAGCACAACTCCGAACATGTTACCTATAGTCACTGTCCATCTGTCTGAAAAGGCCCCGAATTTGATAGTGGACGTTGGAGCTTGTATCCTAGCCTGTACTGTCAGCCTCGTTAGGTAGTCCAATGGCTGGTGACACAGCATCAGGGATGAGTCCACCCATCCATGGGGCACTGTGAGCGCCCCGATGTCAAATACTCTCCCTTTTATGCGACCCTCCTTGGCTAGTTCATCTGCTAGGTTGTTCATGGTGTCGTCACTGTGGGCCTTGGCCTTTACAAAACGAACTCTGCCTGTTCTGTCTCGTAAAAGGTACAGCAGGGTCTGGAGGAGGGCTGTAGAGGGGCCTCTACTCATATGTCTAGGGGCATCCCCCCACCCATCACGTTCCATGGCTAAGAGTCCGCCTCTGAGCATCCCTAGGACAAGGGTTGAGTCAGTATGTACTACTATGTGAGCATCCCTCCAGGCGAGTAGGCACAATACCACTGCTGCCAATTCTGCCATGTTATTGGACAGGGCGGCGCCTGTCAGCGACACCGCATCTCTGAGTTGCAACGTCGAGACCCAGGCGGAGCCAGCAGTGCAACCATCTGTGCCATTATTTTCTGCTGATCCATCTGTCCATATGTGTATGTCATCACTGTAAACTATTTCATCCTTTCTCCGCGGGTTCGCCTTCTCCACCGGTGTGTAGTCGTCCATTGGTATTCTGACTCTGGACACTTTGTAGGCATCCTTAACTATCCTTCCTGCTATCAAGGATCGGGGGGCAGTAAACACCCGTATGCATCCCATAGGGCTCGTCACATTAGGCCAGATATTGACCTCTCGATCTCTCAGCCCACTCCCATAATTCGCCACTGGGGACCAGGCCGATGACCCAATGGCGCTCTTTATGGCGGCCATGGTCTTTTTAAGGCCTGTTCCTCTTAGAGGGGGGGGGCGTAGAGGTGTATTACCTTCCTTACACCTGCCCGTCCAAGCTCTATTAGTTTTAAGAAACGCTGGGAACCGGGCCCCGGGATGGCTGGGTGGTTTAGTATGGGCGCCCCCATCCTAGCCTGCATGGATGGTGCTGCGCATGCCAGATCGATTCCAAACCTCCTAGCAGTCAGGAAGGCCTGTGAGACTCTGTCTTGTAGTAGTGAGGGCATCGTGTAGGCCTGTTGTAAGAACGGGTTCAGCCCGTTATACTTTCCGGCTCTGCTGGATGTGGTAGCCATCCTTATGTCCGCCCACACCCATTGCTTCCATGGCACTTTCTGGTCCCCTGTTACCAGGTCACCAAGGAATTTCAGGTCCACGGCATATTTCCGTGTAGTGAGCGAAGGGGTATTCAACCCTCCCTTGTCCAGCGGGGTCTCCAGTGTATTGTATGCCATAGCCGAGAACTTTCCTCTTACAAAGTTCATTATCCTGTTGCTTATTCGCCGCAGTGCGCTGGGAGGTATACCATTCCCATCCAGGAGGAAATGGCACCTGGAGAGCATGAGTGCTTTGGCTAGGATAGACCTGTTCCTCACAGAGGCGCCAATGGCTCGCCACTGGGAGATTTTTTTTTTTATATGGGCATCTATCTGGAGCCACCTCTGTAGGCCGTGATCCCTGCTTCCGATCCACACTCCGAGCATGCGTAGCGGGTCCGCTGGTGGCAGTACATGTGCTCCTGGTATAGTGGAGCCCCCCATGTCCTGGTCCATGAAGCACTGCAGCTGGAAGGCGTGTGGACCTACCGGTTTGACATCTGTTTTGTCCATATTAAATTTGGAACCTATAATGTGTGATACATTAGTCAAGCAGTCGGAAATTTCTGCGACCGAATCCTGTTCGCTCAGGAAGAGGTTAACATCGTCTGCGTAGAGCATGACTTTTACCAGAGGTAGACTGGCAACCGATATCCCTGCGACTTTCTCCCTCAGTTTGATGGCCAACGGTTCTATGGAGAAATTGAAGAGCAGGCACGAAAGGGGATCACCCTGCCGCACTCCTCGCCTCAACGTGAAGTAGGGGCTGTAACCGCTATTAATCCGCACTCGCGATCTACACGGGTTGGTGATATTACTAATAGACTTGATGAGGTCCGCGGGTAAGCCGAAGGCCACCAGGGTCCTTAGTAGCCATCTTTGGTCTACTCTGTCGTATGCTTTGGCTTGGTCCAGCCCTACTATGAAGCCTGGCGTACCCATCGCATCACACAAGTGTGCAACTTCTGAGGCCAAGCGGGTATGTTCATTCATAAGGCGGCCTGGGACGAAGCCCTTTTGGTCCGGGTGCAGCTTGGCCACGGCCCAAGGCGCCAGCCTTGCGTTTACCAGGTTAGTATACATCTTACAGTCCGTGTTCATGGACGATATAGGCCTGTAGTTCGAAACCAGGGTAGGGTCGCCTTTTTTATAGAACAAGCTAATGTTAGCGTCTTTGAAGCCTTCTCGCGACGAGCCTCTATCCTCAATGTCTCCCAGGAGTTCAGCGAACACGCTCCAGAACGTTCTGGGGGGTGGGGCACTGTCTTGGAGGCCATCCAAGAGTTTGATCAATTTTTTCCAGAAACTGTAAGGGATGCCGTCGGGGCCCGGTGCGGTGTTTGGCATCTTAGTGAGGAGGGATCTCAGTTCCCCCTCTGTGAACGGTCCGCTTGTAATGTCCTCAGGGTCTACGTTTGGCCGTTGTAGGCTCTGGAGCCTGACCTCCGCTAGTAACGCCTTTTGAGCCGCATCCCGCGCAGGATCGAGAGGCTCCGGTGTATGTAGATCGTGGAAGTAGTCCCTTGCCACTGCAGCCATGCCGCCAAGATCAGTTCTGGCGATGTCCTCGTCCGGCCTTCTGAGCCCTTCGACGGATACAGAGGCACGGCTACCTCGCTCATCTAGTTCTTTGTTAGAGGATTGTTTAAACCATTCTGACGTGTGAGTCCTGGCCATCCTTTCCCATTTGGCCCTGGTAGATTTCTCCAGGAGGTCTGCTCTCTCCTGCAGTAGGTCTGCCACGCTTTTAGCACTCGCGGGTCTCGCGAACACGGGCGGGGCATTAGCATTGCCAGAGGGGGTAGTATTGGTACGCCTGATGGGGGTTTTCCAAGGGGAGTCCTTGCTTGGTACGAAGTGTTTACTCTGTTTTGGGCTTGCTTCGTAGGCCGGGACGGCTGCAAGCCACTTGGGAGGGGTACGAGCAGGGGGGCCCTGTCTGCGCCATATTTGCCTGTTGGCCTTGGTGACGGCACTCATTATCTGTTCGGGGGGCACGCACTCATTGCGTAGAGTGCTTACCCAGTCTTTCTTGCCAGACGACTTCATGGCTTTTACTTCTTTCAAACCTGTAGCCAAGACAACGTCTTTGAAGACTCTCCATGTTCCCAATGTTACTGGTTTGTCATCTGACAGTGTCCTCCATTCCTGTAGAATTTTGGGCCAGAAGTTTCGTGTCTTACCCAATATTTCTATTTCCGGGAGCCTGGGTGCTGGGACCGCCTTTTCAATTTTTGGTCGTCGTACATGCACCAGTGCCGTTATCAGTCTGTGGTCCGATAGTCCGGTGTCGATAGGGGTTGTTCCTCCACTTGACCATCCCAAGGAGGGTCGGTATACTCTATCTAGTCGGGAGTAAATCCTTCCATGGCTAGTTTCCTTACTGTATGACCAGAGTGAGGGGGCGGGATCCTCCCCTGTTGTGTCCTGGAGACTGCACAGGTCTTTGATGCTGTTAAAGCAGTTCAGTAGCCTTTCCGGCGCCCTATCAGCCCGTCCTGTGGGGAACCTATCTTTAGCGAATTCCACGAAGTTCCAATCTCCTATCGCAAAGCAGCCACCCCAGTGGGTTCTTGCTTGTCGCCGCACGAATGCTCGTAATCTCTCATGTAGTCTCTCATAGAACTCTACCAAGGAGGTCTGCCCTCCGGAGATATCCCCATAAACTCTGAGGACCCAAAAGGATTCCCTGCTGACGCGGTGCGAGACTTGCACTATTATAGCGTGCCCTGGTACAATCACTTCCTTATGTTGTACTTCCCATCCTGCTCCTGTTCTGGCTATTATAGCCACTCCGGCTCGCGCCGCCAGGCCTGATTGTTCCAGAACTTGCACCCGACAACTAGTCGGCAGTTCAGTGGTGTGGGTTTCCGTTAGGATCATGATGTCTATGTCTTCCAGGGTCATTACCTGTTCCACAAAGCGCATCTTCTTCTTTGACTTAGGTTCATTCCTTGTGCCTTGTCCGCACATATTCCATGTGGCTAATTTGAACGCTCTTCGTATCAGCTGTATGGGAGGATCATCGGGCTCTGCCTCGGCCCCATCCAGGAGCTTCCCTCCAGCCCTTTTGGGGGCCGAGGTCTGTCCCATGGTAGAGGGGGAGGGCGGATTGCGGTTGGAGCCTGCAGTTCTCCGCCTTGGGGCTGCAGGGTGGGGGTTTTTGCTATTCTGGTTGTTTGTGACACTGGCAGCCACCACACCAGCCAGGGAGGTACCCGCTGTCCCTCCACTGTCACCGTCAGCCCCTCGGCTCTGAGCCGGGTAGCTAACAGCCTTTGCGGGACGTCTTGATGTGGCGAGTTTGTATTCCATGACACTGTGGAGGGGGATTGCCCCGTTAGTGACCAGAGATCCTGCAGTAAGGGAACGCCGGAGGGCCATGGCTAATTCCCTTCTAAGTTTTTTGTGGAATGTGTATCAGTCAGGCAACAGCCCAGTCATGTCAGGGTTAATTAAGGTGCGATCTCGGTACAATTATTTCTTCATGGGACGTCATAGGAGCAGTCATAAGTGGCCAGGCTGAAAAACAAAAGGCACAAAACTGGGCAGAGACACATGGGAAAGGTCAGAGAGAACATTACAGTCCGTAACCAAGGAATATTAGTCATCATTCGCTAGAGCCACCTCCAGAGCGACGCTTATGGTCTCCTCTTGCTCTTCGTCCTTCTCTTTTTCCGCATCTTCTGGGATGTCCGCATTAGGGGACAGACCTCTGATGCGCTTGCTCTTCTTTGATCCCCTAGACTCGACCGACGTTTTGTCCGCCTTAGCCTTGGAGGCCTTGCTTCCTGTCGCTTGGTTCTGTCTCTGTTTCTCCAGGGCGTGCTTGATGGTCCCCGGGACTGCGCTCGTGTAGGTCTCCCTTGCTGCTACAGTGTCTATCTTTGAGGCTTTGGCGCTTCCTTGCTTGCTGGCTGTCCCCGCACTGGCCGCCAGGTGGACGTTCCGGTCGTTCCAGATCTTCCTTCTGATAGCTGAGAAGCCGTAGAAGAGAGGGATGTACGCGTCATACATGTCAGGGTCCTTGAAGACGCACAGAGCTAGCCATGCTGCTGCTGCTGGTGAGGCCAAACCATCCCCGACAAGGACGTGCAGTATTGCCAGAGCAGGGTGGTGATTGTCGTTATCCTTGAAGTGTGGCCGGGGCTCGCCCAGCAGAGCCACCAACCCTTTGAAGTCTTGTTGTGCGCGTAGAGTACCCACTGCCTTGGCAAAGAGTGGCTGGTTCGTATTGTAGTTCCCGAGGTTGTTCATGTATTGCAGGAACCTGGGGGAAATAGGTCTCGGCGCTATCGCGATCAGCGTCAACTTAGGCCAGAGTGCGTCCACCCGAGGTGAATGGGAAACCCTGTGCCATCGTATCACGATGCATGTTCTCCACCATTGATTTTCAAAAGATTTGGTCGCGGTGTCGTCGTACAGGAATTCCGGCGTGTCTATGCCTATGTCCATAACTCCTTGTCTTCGTGCAAAGGCGAAGTCTAGCCAGTCCGCCGTAGGTTCGTGTTTGCTGTCTAGGAGGTTGAATGACAACATGAAATCGCCTCTGAACTGCTTAACGGCTTCTTCCACCTCCATGATGCTGGTGGTGGGGAACACCGAAACCAGTGTACGTTGCAGGTGCTTCATGTCTGCTATTGTCTGCATCCATGCGAGCGCGGTAGGTAGGTTGTTCTCGTGTTTCTCTAGGGTAATGGAAAGGTGTTCTTCCGACATATCTGGGAAGGCCGAGGTCATGCGCTTCAGGTTCTGTGAGAAGGGAAGGTCCTCGTAGGTGTCTGACGTAGACTTTGTGTTGAATTGTGGTTCCTGGGTATGAGGCGTGATCTTCCCGGATTCCGGGGAGGTGGCCTCAGGGATGAACCGCGCATTGCTTCTCCCTTTCCCCTTATCGGCTTTTGGGGCAGGCAGGTCTTCCGTTGTAATGCCGGCCGCTTTGATGAGCGCGTCGCCTTGCAGTGGCTTGATGAGCGAGAAGAGCAGAGACTCCTCTTCGTTCAGGGGGACTAATGAGGGCATCATGGGGTTGGATATGATGGGGAGCTGCTCGCCGGCCATGATAGCATCTCTATCTTGTTCAACCGTTCTACCCAGCGCCAGAGATGTCAGAGCGCGTTGGACTGTGGGATTGTTCACAACGTTTTTGTCCGGTAGGAGAGTAGTGTGAGCAGGCTCGTCGCCGCTTGTCATATCGACATCCAACATGCTGTCCGGCCATGTGTATTCCGTGGTGTGTTTATTACTGCCGAGGGCCATCACCGCTGCGTATGTTAGCTTTGGAGGGGCAATGGGGATCTCCTGGGAGGCGGGCTTGGGGGGCGTTGGCAGGGTGTCCTGCGTTTGCACAGGCTCTGCGGGCGGCGGCGTGTCACTGACATGAGATTTGCTCTCAGCCGGAGAATGTGGCCTGCTTGCAGGGGTGTGTAATTTCGCAGGAAATGCTTGCAGCATAGCAGGTGCGACATCTGGTTAAGCATCACGGCGTTAGTTTTTCCGTTGAAAATGCAGGCATAAATTTTGTCATACAGGTAGCGGTGGCTAGGCCTGCGTGTTCCACTTGGTGTGCAGCACCTTGTGTAGGGGCAGGCTTGGAGCCTGGCAATAACATGTCATAGACATAGAGTTAGTAATGGGGTTCCGTCGCTTTGGACTAGTTGGTACCCACCACTAGGTCGCGGGGAGGGGGTACCCATTAGGAATCTGTCGTATTCAAACGACATAACCTGATCAGAGACGGAGGCTGCGATATCGGTACTTTGACCCCGCCGTAAGCGGAAGCCGAGGTACGAGGCTGGAGTAGGCGGAGGTCAAATGTACCGGTATGCTATACACAAGGTACAAGACGCAGAGGGGGGATGAGCAATGGGGG
>Ga0307515_10023243_pt1 | contig 10873 bp, 15 predicted proteins | sample 17_EM_MG_FD_194513 | JGI IMG/M metagenome (GOLD analysis project Ga0307515, IMG submission 194513) | Populus trichocarpa ectomycorrhiza microbial communities from riparian zone in the Pacific Northwest, United States - 17_EM | ecosystem: Host-associated > Plants > Roots > Unclassified | place...
CGACCAACAACCGCGTGCAAAACTTTGCACTTTTCACGTTTGTGGCGCTTGTTTGTCTTGGGACGTGGCAGATATTCCACCTGAGGAGTTTCTTCCGGAAGAAGTATTTGATTGACTAGGGTGGAACAAGTCTGTGGACGCTGTGGCGGTGTGGCGGATGGTGGGGACATGATTCACGAGGTGTCTGCGTTTGTGTTTTGGGTGGGTTGTACGGTGTACCCTATGCACTCTGGCTATTTGAATGATTTTACTCGCGAATATCTATCTATCTATCTGGACGACATCGGCAAGCGAGAGTAGTGAGGCACGAATCGCGAATCGCGTCACGTATCTGGGCTCACACGGATCACGTGCATCCATTGAACAGATTGGCTTGCTGACAGCCAAACGCGCGGCGGAACGGTGGCCTAAACCTTATTCATCACGTGACTGACGCGTCGAGAATATAAAAGGGGGCAACTCGCGGCGTTCGTTTGCCATCGACGTTGACATTCCCCAACAACCAACAGCCAACAGCGCGTCTCTTTCTCGTCTAAACCAACACCAACACCAACATTAACACCACCTCAAATGGCCCGCACTAAGGTCAGTCTCTGAACGCGCTTAACGTCTACCGTGCTCATTCACTCACGTGTACTCCAGCAAACCGCACGCAAGTCGACCGGTGGCAAGGCCCCGCGCAAGCAGCTCGCCACCAAGCAAGCCCGCAAGACAACGTCGACCGGTGGCGTGAAGAAGCCTCATCGCTTCCGCCCTGGTACAGTCGCCCTACGTGAAATCCGTCGTTACCAAAAGAGCACCGAGCTCCTCATCCGCAAGTTGCCTTTCCAGCGCCTCGTCCGTGAAATCGCTCAGGGTGCGTCTCTTCCCCTTTCTTTTTTTGGGTTGGACCGCGGGTGGCTGATATCTACTTGGTTGGTAGACTACAAGACCGATCTTCGTTTCCAGTCGTCGGCTGTTATGGCCCTTCAGGAGGCTGCTGAGGCGTACCTTGTCTCCCTCTTCGAGGATACCAACCTCGCTGCCATCCACGCTAAACGTGTTACTATGTACGTTCGTTTACCTCCCTTCACACCTACAGTACTAACGCCCTCTCGCCCCTCATTAGCCAACCCAAGGATCTCCAGCTTGCCCGCCGCCTCCGTGGCGAGCGCGTCGCATAATTGCTACTCCACGTTTCTCCTAGACTGGTACACGAACCCTTGTCCCTTGTTTATCCATTTCTTTCGAGTCGCCCTTGTCACGTACTCTAGGCTCGCACTTGGTCTTCTTCCATACCTTGATTGCATTTATCGCGTCCTGTGTATTTCTATACTGTAATAACTGGCGCGTTTCTTGCCTTACATCGGTATCTTCTCCAATTCAGGCTCATTTCAAAATGACGGATGTAGCTTTAAGTGCTGAGTGTTTGGCCAGTATCAGTACCAATCTCACATCGACAAGCCGCTCCGAGTATATGTCTATTCGTACAACTTTGAGTGCATTACGCGAATCTCTTGACTGGTCTATTTATTCTAGCATAATTCGCGAAGTCTTTCTTGTTCCCAATCGACAATGGGGAGAAGGACTCCTTGGCTGTGGCGTTGGCTATGGACTATTGCATCGAATACCTTCGCAACCTGTCAATTCTAGGAACATCGAGGCTATACTAGACCAAAATCTTTTGTACGATGGCGAGGTGTTCTCTGAGGAACGAGATCTACAAATGGACTCCACAGTGGTTATACCCGCGGACCTTGAGGGTTCTGAATCCGGCGGACAGGCTGGATATAGGATACTCTCACGACCATACTGCCCATTCACACCGTCACGAGCAAAAACATCACGGTAGACGCACCCACATTTACACGTGCATGAACCCCCAAGTGACCCTCCCGGAAAATATACTCAAAGGCACCGGTCAAATAATCTTCACCAACACCTCCATCGCACAAGTCTACATCGCCACCTCCAGTTCAGAGCTACGGTCCCCGGTGACCACCTGGACAACCCCGAAGTACTTCCTTTTCCTCCCAACTCTGCGGTATAAATGGTAATTCTGTCTTTGCGTCACCTCTACGGTCAAGTCCAGACCCAATAAGTCGCATCGGCTCAATCCTCAAGGAAACGCACTCGCATAAGGAAGAGAATGACGGCGATGAGACTGAGAAGCAGAGTATCAGTGGGAGTATCCTAAGCGTGGATTAGCTATATGTAGGTCTGTTAATTGTCGTATCTATCTCTAAACATTGGTGGATCCAAGTTTGCGCTCTATCTAGCAAGCCTACCTCTCATTTTGAAATGACACGGCAACGACAATACTGTCTATCAAGGTTCTATCGCGGTGATAGGTTCCTCTGAGCACTCTGTGGTAATGCTGAGGACGCTTGTTTCCTTCCTCTGCTTGAGCGCTGCCTCATACTTGGTGATCGCCTCTCGAATCGCTTCGCGCTCCTCCTGGTTGCGAAGGCAGTTGGCCCACCAACGGTCCATGCTATCTAAGAGGTATGCATCGGTAACAGTGTTGTGCTCGGACTGCTCGTTGAGGAGGTGCAATAAGAAACCCCCATTCAGATGTTGCAGTCCCATTTCGGAGAGGTGTTTGAGGATTCGAGAGATGCGAAGGAAATTATGGGGGCACCCTTGAGAAAGATGCTAGACTGTAAGCGATTGAGAGACCTTACATACTCCTCAGGTTGGTATATCGTGCAGCATAGTTCCTCGGGGGAGGACATCTACTTAGCGAACCAGTTTCTTGATCTAGCAATTGCATTCCGTAGAAGTCGAGCATCAGCTCGTAGGACTTCATCACGCGTGCAACGACGGCTGGGTCGGCTCGCATTTGCACCACAGTTCATCCCATGCTCCCTAATGGGAAAGCTACGTTGTTTTGAGTCAGTGGTGCAGCGAATTAACGGGGTGCGAGCAGTGCAGTGCGTACATCCACTGGATAAAGTCATGTATATTCTCTGGTAAATGAGAGCACTTGGGTGAGTGGCAAAAGCAACAAGGGTCAAAGACGCTACGTGCCTAGACTGTCATAATCGCCCCTCTAGGCTTCATGGAATGAATCAATCGTATATCTCCTGCCGCCCATCCTCACTTCAAGCTCCCCACGGTAGAAACGGAGATTGTGGCTGATGTGATGATCACGCCCGATCGTTGGATAGTCTGCAATGAATACTTGAACGTCTCGGGAGATATTGCTTGACATTGTGGTCCTATGTGGTCCCACTATGTCGGCACCACATTGAAGAGCAGACAAAGCCAGAGCAGACCGTCGCATGCCTGGTAGTGACCTCCTGCTGAAAAGCAAAGGACGTATTGGTAGCATAGAAGGAGCTGTGGTATACGGTTTATCTTCGACTTGGGGTTTAAGAAGCAAAAGTGCAGGAAGCTGGAATTCGAGACTACAATATTATACGTTCAGATCGATGTCTCCTGACCATGCCCTGTCCTCGTATGCTTTCAAAAACTCCAGTCCATCCCGTGTATCAGCATTTGCAAGGACTTCGATGCCGGGATTGAGAACTCCGCGACTCGAAAGGACAATACAGAGGGATTTCGCTCGACTGATACCGACATTGAGACGCCTCCTTGTTAGAAGAAAGCCAGCGTGGCTAGACAACGACTGGGTATGGGTGTGTGAAAGTAGGAAGATCACGAACGATGCCTCGGCTCCTATTAAAGTTGCAATGAGAGAGCAAGCGAGATGAACAAGATGTACCTTGAAGCCTTTCTACAGTGTCTACACGCAGATTATTGTATGGCACTTTCAACCCTTCCCTTAAATTGTCCATTTTACCTCGTTCACCGTCTGGTGCCGGTCCCTGGGCGGTGGTTTGGCCAGACAACTTCAATGCTTGTCTAACGGCAGTGCGTTGTCTACAGTACGGTGTTGCAACGAAGATGCTCCTGTGAGCACCAAAAGTATCTTGAAGTAAAAGGACCAGTGCGGCTGCTAGCCTCGCTTCAGCCTTGACATGACTTTCTGGGTGCGAGGCCGAGAACCGCGTCCGTATCAGAGCGAGGGATGTCAGTTGACTTCCGTCGTCTTTGACAACTTGCCCAGTTAGTGGAACACGAGGTGGACGGAGGACCGTTGACCGGGAAGATTTAGTATCCACGGTACTAGCCAATGATAGCAAAAAACGTCTTGCCTGCTCTTTGACCTTATCGTCAGAGACCGGCGAATCGAGCCGTAGCCTCAACTCTCTTGCGAGGTCGTCAGCGTGGGATTTCATGGGCTTGAATGGTCTTGGGTAGATGAGTTCCACAAATTCGCAGAGGTCCGCATTTAGTCTGAGAGGGTGAGGGTGAGGTGGAGAGTGTATTATGGATGTGTGCGTACCTCCAATTCTCCAAGAGCTGGACTACCATGTCGTCGGGCTGCTCTGTCATCTGCGAGTCCGTGAAATCCGCATGGTTTCGACCAGTTCCCAGAGGAGCACGTCTCAATTCGCGGTGGCCACTCATAAGAGTATCCAGTACTGAACCGAAGAGCAGCGGAGTTCCTTCCGATTCAGGATAGCGAGTACCCAGGATGGGAGCGAGCTGCTGGTGGTCACCCGCTAATACAAGCTTGCCCCTATCGGAAAGAAATCGGATCACGAGAGCCGCAGTCCCTAAACTTAACTGCCCGGCTTCGTCTATCATAACCACATCGGCAGTGATACCTTGGGAAGGCGTTCAGTGACTTAAGTATTGCTCTTCTATCGGCCGCATTGCCTTACCATTTTTATTGCAGAATTGGTATAATTGGTATGTTGTCCCCGCATAGATGTGGATCTTGCCATCGTCCTCTTTCGCGTGACGGTGGTTGGTCCCGTTAAGGACGCGTTCTATGACCACTGAAGCGAGCCACGTGGTCTTCAAGTCCTTCAAACCTCGATAATGACCCATGAGAGTATGGAGTTTGTCGATGAGGCAGACAATGGCAGCGTGGGTCATGGCGGTCACCAGGACTGATCTGCATTCTCCCGATGTATTCGTCATGTGTAAAGCCTCAAGCAGTCGTAGAACCGAGAGTGTCAACGTGTACGTTTTGCCCGTGCCTGTTGTCGGAACGGTTGGTGAGTTCCTACCGCACCCTAGATACACGATAAATAGGATTTACCAGGTGGACCCCATATGACGCTAATACAAGTTTAGAGTTGAATGGTCTGATCTGGAAGTGGTGGGCTTACCTCAGTCGAGAGCCGATCACCCTTCTCGTGGCCCTCCGCTGAGATGACTTGAGAGTTAAGGAGGTGGCATGTGACACTCCCGAATTGGCAAGGTCATTAAAACGCTGGTTGATCGTTGCTTCCGCATCCAGCGCCTCCTTCCCACCGAAGGTGGGGGAGATAGCGAATCCTTGAGGGTCGGTGATGAGTGAAATGAAGGGTACTTCTATTGTGGTGTCCTCCATAAAATCCAACGTGACCAGATTGAGGAGTGTGCGCGCGAGGTTGAAGTCGACTAAGCGAGGTGAGATGCGATAAAGGCTCCTTGCCTTCGGTAATTTACCATACGTGCCGAAGGTTTGAATGATCACTTGAGAAACCAGTTCGCCCTTCGGACCTATGTTGTCGTTCGCATGTGATACCACATGGATCTCTGCCACATTAGCGACGAAGCACTTCTCCCTGATAAGTGGGTGCTGTTGTTCCCATTTCCCCTTTGTCCATCGAGTCAGTGGAAAGGTAAGCGAGCACACTGTGCCTGTGGGGTGAGGATTTGCACAAGAATCGATGGTGAGGGTGACGTACGCAATAGGTCATCAAAGAATATCTCAGGCGTGACATCCTCGTCATTTTTGGTGGTTTCACCGTTTTCTGGGACCAACATCCAATCATAATAGGAACGGTCATCCTGACGTGGCTCCAGATTTCCCGAAACAATGGTAAAAAAATGGTCGCATTTTCCATCTGCCTGTTTCTGACTGCGGTTATAACGAAGCAATGGAGCATCGGGACAGCCCTCCAGTCGATCATTCCACAATTCTTGTAGTTGTATAAGTACTTCGAACTACGCACGTCAATCACGAGGCCGGGACGTAGTTACAAACTAACCTGGAGCATAAACGACAGTTTCCTCAGTGGTTTTGAGCGACACAGATCCATCATCCCGTTTGTCTCTAGCGGCTTAGCCTCGTTCAGAAGGGTCTTCTCGATCGGGCCACTTAGGGCGATTCGATCTCGAATGTTGCGCACGAGAGCCCACATACACCTATTTCGAGCTTCTAGGCCCACTTTGAGCCTGGCCTCATCATGGGAGCTCCACGCGGCGAATAGCTCATCATCAGAAGCACAGCCAATATTTGCGCCTAACAGCAAGACTTGAGCAATCTGAGGCAAATCAGTATAGCCAGGGATCGGGAGCGCAATAAGCCTCTGAATCTCCTGCTTAAGCACAACGATTTTTCGGAGCTGTCCTATCTCTCGTCTTCGAGGCGCATGATTTGCGGAATCCGCAGCACCAGCAAGTCGCTTCCGTTCGGCCTCGATCCGGGCTCTAAGCATTTCGACTGTCCCTGTGTCATCAAGGTTTAACCGTTGACAGCAGGCCTTCAACTGTTGAGGCTTGAGACTATTCTGCTTTGACAAGAGGGAAAGAAACATATCCGACAAAACGAGAGGCTGATAATCTGTAAGCAGAAGAGAAGCGCCGTCGCATAATGTTCCCACGCAAAGTTGAATGTCATCGGAAGAAGAGGTGTCCGACACGGCGACATTGATTAGATGGGAGATGATAGCATCTCTCTCGGGGGGCGAATAAGTGTAAATTTGAGTTCGCCCAGCCGGGCGTTCCGTCTGAATACGCCGCAGTAGATCAGACAGAAGAGGAACAAATTCTTGTGCCGATCCAACAATCGGGGGAGCGAAAGGATCCGTGGTTGTAAAGGAAGAGAGGCAAAACTTTGCAAGGGTCTTCGTGCCAACATCGATGACGATGGAGACGAAGACACTAATATCCTCCTCACGAGGGAAGGTCAAAATTCGTCGTTGTATGAGCTTCCCACTTCCTGTTAGTCGTTGGCATCTATTGATTTGCCAATTCGCTCACCTTTGGTTGTCCTGAGATCGCAGCCTCGACCAACGAACTCCGAGGCTTCCCGTTGACCAGTCGTACATCAAGCAGCCTCCGAAACTTCTTTCTATATGACTCATTGATTCTGTTGAGCCTCGGTCCCTCAATAATATCTTCGAGATCCTCGAGCTCGGACTTTTTCTCCTGGCCTTTGTAGGTGACCATGACCTCACGAATGAAATCCGCCTCCAAAATGCTCAGGTTCGGAATACCACCTAGTCGTTTCTCCTCCTTGGTGGTCGCTGTGCATTTTTCTTCGAAGTCGCAGCCTCGACAAAGCGGGTTGAGGAGCCACTTAACACGGTGTGGCGGTGATGAGAGTAAATTGGGGAGGGTCTTGAAGAGGAATGTCTTCAGAGACGGGAGGAGCAAGGAGAGTGAAGTCCGGATTGGTGCTCGCGAATCTTCTGGGTTGTTGCCGTCTGGTGATGGCAGCCAAATCGATGCAAACTCCGAGGGAACGAGGGTAGGTCCTCCTGGACGGGATTTAATAGGTGCAAGGAGCCTCTCGAGCGCGAGGTGGTAGAAACCAATCTGAGCATGGTGAGGGGATTTGACGGAGGTGGACGACTTTGCGTCAATCACCTCCCACGTTATCTCCCCGGTTCCAAGGTGGTTGACCTGAATCAGATCGGGTTTTGCAATGCCGAATAGTCGACGGGTAAAAGGGGCCGAAGAAAATTCGGCGAGTTCTTCCTCAAAACTCGGTGACTGGAATTCCAAGTTCGAGATATAACAGATATTTTTCACAGAGACGGACTCAATGATTGTGTCTCGTATTTGTTCCTGTGTGATGGTTTGTGGCGGGAGGCGAAGGAGCTGTCCTTGTCGTTCAAGACAGTCGAAGAGCCGAACTTCCCACTCGTTGCCTCGCTGAAAGTTGGCTGCGGTGATCGCTGCGGTAGCCTTCTCCTGTGCCGGAATAGCAACCGAGCGGTGAAAGGACTGATGTAGATACCAATCGCAACGCTTCTGGTGATAGATCGCTAACCGCGTGGGTGACAACGTGCTGAGGGCTTGTACGGTCGCTGCACTGTCCTTCAACGCCTGCTCACTGATCGTTCCCTTGCCAGGCTGGGGGCGGTGCCAATTTACCTTGACAAGGCGATTTCCAAACACCGCATCCTGGCTCGAATATGCAGCCTGCGCTTCTGCGTGTGCGGAGAAGGACACAAGGGCCTTGTCGCCCCTGTTGTCAACTGCTACGTGCGTAACGGCGCCAAATTTGGAGAAATAATCCGTGAGCGAGCGGATATTGTAATGCTCTTGTGGAATTTTCTCCACGACGAGGTTGGCAAGCATGGCATTCGTGTCGCGCAAGCAATGGCACGGGTCTCCGCGATTACAGAAACCAAAGTCTGGACGGAGGTTAGTAAGTACGTTGGACAATAGAGGTTGTGGACGTACTATGGTAGTCGTAGCATGGCTCTTGATTCTCGTTGTGCTGCACTTGACCTTCAGGTCGAGAGTCGGTCCCGCCATTCGCGGTAGGTGGTGGGCCATTCATGGGTATCATACCAGGAGGGGGGAATGTAGAGGTGTTCTGTTGCGGCCAGGGGTTCCCCCCCTTCATATTCCGTCTATTCCGCGGTAGAGGAAGGATATAACTATCATTCCTAGACTGAGCCGGACCCATACGTCGATCAGGTCGATCTTGGTTAAGTCGAGGTCCCTTTGGTGGAGGACGAGAATCACGATCTCTTGCCACCTCCTGGTCGTCTTGTTCCAGTGGTCTCTTCATTCCTCGAGGTCCTTCGTACGGTTGTATTGGGGTGGGCACAACAGCATCGGAGCAGGGTAAATAAGACTTCGAGCGAAGAGTAGCAAGAAGCTGATCGACGAAGGGGGCACACTCTGTTGGACGAATGCCACAATGAGTGATTGTTTGGATGAATGTTGAGTGAACTCACGATCTTGCAAACGAGCGTCGAGCTCTTTATTTAGGTTCTGGCGAAGCACTGGTTCGCACTTCTCGTTTCCTATGAGCGCAAGGACATTTTTTGCGAGAACAGAGGGTTCGGCGTCGCCGCTGGAGAGAATGACAATTTAGCGAGCGAAATATTTGGGAGGAATTGGACGTACATTGCACTTAGGTTTGTTTCAAGCCAACGTTGCAGATGAGGACCGCTGGCTGCATCAAGGCCGCTCATGTCCTGGGTGAAGGAGGAGTTCAAACTTCCTTGAACCCAACTTCTTGGGAAACATAGTCACGGCAACGGTGTCGACCACAAGTAATAATTGTAATAAATACCTGGCGTAATATTCCACGGATTATACGACTGGACGCGCTGTGATCTTTGCCAATTTCAGCTCATTTAAAGCACGTCCCGCTCGGCCGTGGAGAGACACATAACTTGACCTCTATATTGTCCAGTGGAATCAAGGGCAGAAATTTGTCTAGTCCCTGTGCTACTGCCCCGGCCCTTGCCCGCAGTTCCCTTGCCTGTGGATCCCTTGCCTTCATGAACGACGCAAATAATACGAGGGATGGCTCCTCAAGAAGAAGAAGAAGAAGAAGCAAGGTACGTTTTACCATGTAACCATCACTCCCTACTTGGTGCTCAAGATGTAGGCTACGCAGGCAGTACTTCTACCTTCGAGCTAACGGAACGCTCTCGTATTCAATGCAACCAGGACAGCCTATCCAGGATCAACTCCTTCTTCACAATGCAGCACTATCCTCCAGCCCATCCAACGGGTATATCCACGTCGACAACGAGCGAGGTTCCTTCCACATGCGTCGTGACAGCTCTTCGGTCAGTGCAGTTCATGTTCATCCAGATCATCGATCTGTCGTGACACCGACTCCACAGGCGGTTCATTATGATGCTCCAAGTATTTGCAGGTGCCGATGGCACTGTCCGCCGCTCGCTCAATTACAATGCGCGAACTCTGAGCTTCTCGGTTACGCATGCAGTCTCTAAACCAAATCGTCAACTAGCCATCTCTATCGGTGTCGTAGGTGCTCGAGCACCACCGATCACCGACTCGAGCTTCTCGACTGAGTCAACGAACTTCCATTGGGACGATGGACACGAGTGTAGAGTGGTTTGGTGCAGTTGATGGACCCGTATTCCCCCAGAATCGAGAGACGCGGAGGACCGAGTGGTAGAGACTGCTGAGGACTCCGACAGCGAAGGAGATGCTGCGGGAGATGCCTCTGCTTCGTAGTTTATGACGTTGGCGAGCGAACAGAAGAAAAAGGGTGTTCAGTGGAGAACAACCTGCCTGCTCCGACTACTGAAGACGAAATGTCCGTACTAGCTGTATTGAAAAAGCATGTTGGAAAGGTGCGTATGGAACTACCTGATACATTGGACCCGCTTATTATAGCTGCAGGACCTCGCTACCACCTCGCTACAGTGAAAACTGTCTAAATGCATGTGGTCGGTGGACGCCAAATCGGAGCCAAATCGCATGCATTTAGAGAGTTATGCAGGAATAGAGAACGAGTGACTGGGGCGCATTAGGGCACCCGAGTTAGTCTATAAAAACACCAAAAAATGTATATAATACATTAAAGTAGTCTACTCATCGACCGAAATCCAGCTGCGCCCGTCATCACTTTGGGCGACGTCTGTTGTTATCATGAGACCTTCTTGCAATGATGGTAGACTGTATTTGATTAGTATAAATAGAACACAAATGAAAAATCACAGAAGAACTCACTAAGAATTGTTCCCATCAAGCACTTCAGGTTCTGAATCACTCACAAGAATGGCAATGCCATCTGTTTCCATTTCTGTAGCTGTATTCCTTTGATTAGAGACCGAACTGAAGAAGTTGGTGATGTGGGTGGTGGTCATTCCTTCACGAGCTTCTT
>Ga0307515_10023244_pt1 | contig 10873 bp, 7 predicted proteins | sample 17_EM_MG_FD_194513 | JGI IMG/M metagenome (GOLD analysis project Ga0307515, IMG submission 194513) | Populus trichocarpa ectomycorrhiza microbial communities from riparian zone in the Pacific Northwest, United States - 17_EM | ecosystem: Host-associated > Plants > Roots > Unclassified | place...
ATATTTAGCCTGTAAATCGCAACAAAACACGCGCGCGCGCATATATATATATATATATATATATATAACAAACAAAGGATTAGAACATATAGGAGATTGTGTGACCAAGCTAAAAAATAAAAAAAAAGGAGTATATAAGATAGTGTTTAGTTACTGACCCATTTCAGAATAAACGAAGACACTAAAGATATAGAAGACAAGATAAAAAATGAGATGTCACTATCAGAAAATTAGTAAATATAAATAATCACATTGATAGAATATTTTCATTGATAGATTGCGGTGAATTTTTCCGACTGAATATGACCTTGTAGTATCAATCGATAAATACCAACGTAAATATTGTATCGGTATATATCATGGAAAAAAAAAATGAAAAAATAGCAAAAAAGTATGATGATGTCATTTTTACAAACAAAACTGTCAATGAATTTAAATCCATCGATTAAATCCGTTGGTAAATCCGTCCGTAATATTTAATTATGACATGACGAGCAACACTCCTTTCTCCCTCCCTCATTTCTTCTTCTTCATCTATTTTTCTCTACAACAATCAACACAATCCCCCTTAATTTTATCACAAATCAACTTCCCACTACAAATTCAGTCACCCCAACACTCAGTTTGTCAGCATCCTTGTTCTGATTCAAATTTTATTGAGAATTCTCCACTTCAAGTAAGAAAAATTATCCATTTTTTATTTGAACTCAATTTTAAAATGTTAATTTTTATTGCATATTTTTGTAGTATATTTATTTTGTTTGGGTGTTTATTTGTTTTATAGCTTTTTCCCATGGAGATTTGATGTATGAATGAATGATTTGTACATGTTAGGGTTTGTTTGAGATTTTGTAAAATTATATTTATTTGTAAATTGATGAAATTTATTTTGAATTTGTGCTTAGGTGTTTTGTGATTAAATAAATAATGACTTTTTTAACGGGTTTATTTTATATTTTATCAATTTTATTGTTGAATTGAAACTTTCGGTAAATATATAGAAATTTGAATTTATGTAGATAATTGATAATGAATTAGTTATACTATTAAAATATTTTGAAAAAATTTGAGTTAAACCAATGTTTTGTTATTATTTAGTGTATGAATGTATGATTTGTACATATTGTCATCAATATTCTATATATGTTTGATATAAGTAATGGATGATCTTTCATGTATGTATTGAGATTTGCCCGAAGGGTTGCATAGGATAAATTATTGTAATGAAGTTCATGACTTTATTAATTATGTACTATCTAATCCGAGAAATATTAGTGGAGACGATATTAGATGTCCATGTAAGAGGTGTAAAAATAAAAATTTTCTCGATCTAGATGTTGTAACGATGCATCTTCTACAAAAAAAGGTTCATGGAGAGATACTTGTGTTGGTTTGTGCACGGAGAACCATATGTTCCTCACGAGATCATGGTAGAAAAAATGATTGGGTCAACTTCTAATTCTAACAACGTGTATGAAGTTGTAGATGACAATAGTAATTCTCACAAGAGTATGATTATTGATGTGATAGGAATGAATCAAGATTATGCTGGTCAATATCCAATCATAGATGAAGAACCTAATGCAGACACGACCAAGTTTTTTGATCTCTTGAAAGACTCAGACGAACCATTATGGGATGAGTGCACAAATCATAATAAATTATTAATCGTTGCACGGGTGTTCACCATCAAGTCAGATCGTGGGTTGAGTGAGGCCGATTATGATATAATTTTTGAATGAACAAGAAACATTTTAAGTGAAGGGAATAAACTGAAAGATAACTTTTATGATGTTAAATCCATGATGAAACCCCTCGGCCTTGGATACCACAAAATTGACATATATTCAAATTTTTGCATGTTGTATTACCTTGAAAATGTAAAGTTGATCGAGTGCAGAACATATTGGCATACTAGTTCAACACTTAAACCCAAAACTGACAGGGAAAAGACTCTAATCACACATAAAAAACTTAGATACTTCTCAATCACACTTAGACTGCAAATGTTATTCATGTTACCAAAGACTACTGAGCACATAACATGGCATCATTTACATGATGCGGTGGATGGAGTGATGGTGTATCCTTCCGATGATGAAGCTTGAAAACATTTTAATAGGGTGCATATTCGGTTTTCAATGAAATTAAGGAATGTGTGTTTTGGGTTATATACATACAGATTCAATCCATTCGGGTCATTTGTTACTCTTTATTCTTGTTGGCCAGTGATACTCACGATTTACAACTTACCACCGAGAATGTTAATGAGGCTGAAGTTTATAATTTTATTTACGATTATACTCAATCCTAATAATCCGAGTCAAAATATAGATATTTGTCTTCATTCATTAATAATTTTAGTTTGTTTTTTAAAACTTTGCGTATGTGATTTTTATAATTAACCTTTTTTAAGTTTGATGTTATACATTCGATCATGTGAATCTTATTAAAATTAAACAAACAAATTCATATGATATTTCTAATGCGCGCAACAACATTTTGAAATCATTCCAAATTATTTTTTATTTTATTAATATTCAATGTTTAAGAAGAATTAAAAAGATCTTGACCTAAAAGTTTTTTTATAAATATTTCAATTTTTACTAGCACATGTGAAAAAAAATTCAGCTCAAAAATCTAATAATTGAAAAAAAAAATTAAAGAGATTTTGCTGTCAGGAGTCATACCAAACAAGTCGACTTATTCAAAATATGATAGTTTAAGAACAAAATTAATCAAATTGATAGTACAAACCAAGGTTGTCAAAAATGTATTTTTGACACGGCATGAAAAATGCAATATAAACTCAGATCGTAAAATCGTAAGGAAATTTTTTTCATATATAGTTCAAATATCTTAAAATACAAGGTTCAAATAAAAACGCGTATATAATTCAAGCACCTTAAAATACATGATTCAAATAAAAATTCATACATAATTTAAGTAATTTAAAAATACAATGTAATTATTTTATTCATGTCCATAGATTTTTATTAACTAACAATTAACAAACTTAAAACAAACAATCTACTAGTATGTTAAGGTGGTTACACCTGGCTCATAAAATTGCAAGGAACAAGAACTGCAATAACTTTGATCTAGAGCTTGAATTGTGTGCAAGGAACATGAATTATGTATTGTTTTTTCACATCATACATAATTGTCTAAAGAAAGATTAACGAGCAACAATCCAATTCTAACCATAGTTTGATTGCATACTTAGAAAGGTGTGTCTAAAGAAGATATTGTGCGTCAATATATAACATTGTCTTGACCTTTTTAGGCACTCATTTCTCACTGCCATTTCTTGATCCTAAAAACCAAATACTTCATGCCCAGGGCTACTAACCCTTTTCAATCTAGAGAAAAAAATAAATACTTGAATAGACAAATATATTACTCGAAAGAAATTCATAAATTAAAAAGAAAACAAAAAAAAAAGAACAATAATGTAAAATGATCCTTAGCCAGTGCACAATGAGAATAAAAAAATAAATAGAACTACAGAATAACTTATAATTGTTGGTGGAGAGAATGCTACTGTCTAGAACTCACAGTGGCTGAGGAAGAGGACGCAATTGACAATGAAAAAAAGAAGAGAATGTTGTTAGTGATAGTTGATTGTTGAACGAGTGAGCGAAAAAAATTAAAAGAGGTTAGGGTAAATGTTGTATAGGTGGCTGGCATTGATGTGGAGGGCTGGAGGTAAAAATTTGGTGTTGTATATTTAGTTGAAATTGTAAAATCAGTTTTAAAATCATAATTTTACCTGATTTTAACCGATTGTAGTCCAATTTTAACAATTTTCAAGTTTTCAAAGCGATTTCACACATTTAACATGCGTTGGCTAATAAAATCATATAATTTTACTAGTCAACTCACGATTTTAACACCCTTGATACAAACCTCATGTGGCAATACCTAAAAATTCAAGAGCCAAAAAGAAATCCAATAAACCATTTCGATTTATAGAACAATCTTACCCTGCCGAGCTTGGCTTTCTTCAGCTACAATTATAATTTGGATGTGAGCTTCGTTTTTATTTAGGATTTTAGTCATTTAGCATGGTCTTGAAGTAAAACAAAGTTTGAGACAGAACAAGATTGAAAGCATTCAATCAGCCATCCAACCAGCTCTTTAATCTAAACGTTAAAAAGGTATTATACTGATTCTATACCCCAAAAGGGCATTTCACCAGTCAGAACAAAGCACTCACATAGGGATAACATATGGATCAACATTCCTCTCGTCATGCAGCTAGATTGCAGCTAGATTATACTAATGCAATGCTGCTCTGACCACCAGGGGGCTGGCGAACACCACCAAGATAATCTCTGGATGGTGCCTTTCCATCAGAAAAGATACCACTGCCGCTCATTTCTCTCAGTTTTGCCGTGCTTAGAGGTTTTTCAGCAGATCCAGGAGGAACATCTCCCTTGAAAATACCATTGCCTGTCAGCTCATTAAACTTCTGGTTGTGTATTTTCCTTGCTGTCTTCATGACTGGTTCTTCACCAAATAGGATATTGCTCTGGCCTCCAGCAGGCTATAAAAATCACAGACAAAATTCAGTTGGGATTAAATAGCCAAAATTAAAGATCATTGCATGGCACTGAGCCGTCATGCCAGTTTCGACAAGCACATGCATCAAGGCAACCAAAGTTGGATTTTGCAATTACCATTAAAAACCACTGATAGGAAACCCTAGTCAGTAGGATAAGAATTACAATGCACATGTGCTTTCTAACATGGTGTTTGAAGATGGCATGGACACTGGAGATGGATATGTTCATATTTATGGATTAAAAGAAGAGCATATTCATGTTATATTGGTCAACAGAACAGAAGTGTAGAAAGGAGATAAAAGAGCAACTTAGCATCAACAAGATTTTGTGACAGAACAAAAACTCTAGAAATGGCAAAGTTCAGAAACCTTCTATGATATAAGAACATTAAAAGGATGCATGATAAGGAAACATGTATAAACATTGTAGGAGCCTATTGCAGCATTTAACAAGCTTGAAAGAATTGAGCTGCACCTACATTAACATTTTGCATTTTAATAGTCCCTTTTGAACTGACACATGATAGGAAGTGCTCAGTCACTGTTCCTTTTTCACAACTCAACATTTTGCTCAAACACCCCAGATGGTTGTGTAGAACACAACAACATGAAACTAACTGTAACTTCCTAGTAGAATAGATATTGATCCATAAATAATCAAATATAAGAAAGGATTTATCGAACACATGAAGAAGACACTCACATTTGAAACCCTGACAGATGTGCGAATGTTTCGAGGTGCAGGTTCCCCGATGTCTTTGTTTTCTTTTGTTTCCATGGAGCGTGCAGCAGCCAATGAACGGGGAGCAATTTCAGAAGGGGGGGCAAAAATGTCATGACCACTGATCTCCTTGAATTTAGCATTTGATATTAGCTTGTTGCTCTTCATGTCAAAATCATTTTGCAACGTCCCACTTAACTCGCGCTGCTTTGCCACTTCTGGGACAGAGGTAGGCTTCTTAGGGGAGATGCTCTCCTCAGAACTAAACGATATTTGGCTTATTCCAGTCACTGCTTGCTGAAAATCCAACAGTTGCAAGTACCAAAGGAGAATAGCCATCAAGATTAACATTCGATATAAAAGTGATTATAAATGGTGATGATGAACTTTCTTTTGAAGATAACCAAATAAGTACCTGATAAACACGCACTGTAGTTTTGTTATTAGGATTAGCATCACCAGATTCAGATGTACCATCTTGACCATTAAATATGCCACTGCCAGTCATCTCCTTTAATTTATACCCCGAACAAGGCTTTCTACAGAGTGAAAGGGAATGATTCAGATGGCTAAGAGCAAGCATGCATGAACAACCAACTTGAATTATGAAATAACCCTTATTTGCAAAGTTCAAAAGTTGCTAAGCTGGGAACCCATTAGAAGCAAGGAAAAATTGATTGTGTTTTATATCTCTGTATGTGAAGGGGGGTGTTAGTTTACTCGGAAGTCAGAACTACATTGTCCAAATTCCTTCCAAAAGACAGGCCAATCTACCTTTCTAAAACAACAAGACTATGCCAATCAATAAAAGATGTTAATTTGCCAACGCACAAGTAAAATCAATGCACTTATTTAGCATTCAATTAAAACAAGTAAAAGATCAAATCTTTGTTTTGAAGAATTATCAAAACCTCAAAAGTTAATTAATTTTAACAACAGGGAGTTCCAAATCTAAGCATCTATCAATTTCCTCACCAATCTATAATCCCTCTACATCATATTGAAGAACCACCATCCTAAATATTACAGAGTCTATGGCTGCAAATTATCTGAGCCCTTCGTGAGCTGGCACAAAGAAATTAACTATAACTTCCTATCAGAAGTAAAAACACTAACCATTTTCTTTTCTTTTTAAAGAGAAAAAAAAGAGAGGCAAAAACAGTTTTATTTTCAAGAAATTATATCACCTGCCATATTTTCTGTCACATTAACTCTCTTTACAATAAGAGACTACTCCTATTTCATTTCATTAATGAAGTTACCATTCATGAATTCAAAAACCCATCAATCAATTTTTTCTTTTCTTTTTTTCAAAACTTCAAATCTACTTGTGAAAATCATTAACAGCCATGAAACAGAAAATGCTGCAACAGATCTGATTCCCAATAGAAAAGGGGGAAAAAACACAAATCTTGACAAAATATTCTATACTTAATAAAACAGAAACCTTAAAAAATCATAAAACTTGGAAGACACAAAAATCAATAGATAGTAAAGGGGGGGATCTTTACTTCTTCATGAGACTCTCTGCTTCTTCTTGAGAGACCTGACCTCCAAACAGCACTTTACTGATTTTATCAGACGGCTGGGAAATAATGCATCAAAAGATCAGATGGAAAATAAGAAGAAAAAACGAGTATTTTATATAATAATGATAATAAAAGAAGTAAAACTTAATAAGGTGTGTGGTAGTAACCTGGTGAGGGCGGTGGGAGGAGGCGGAGGAAGGAGAGGCAGAGGGAGGAGCCTCCTTCCACGTCAGCAGATCGGCGGTGGAAGTGTGTGGCTTGCTCACGGCTGCATTCCTCTCCATTTCTTGTTGTCCTTGCTTTTTTGAAAATCTCTAGGCTACGGTCAGTGATGGTGCATGTGCTTGTTTGTTTTCCGTTTGACAGGTATTTAAGAGATAGACAGATGTAGAATTCAAATATGATTTTTTATTTTTTTTTTGGTTTCTTTTTCAAATTTGAAGTCATCAATCATTTTTTAGAGGGAGAGTTAATATCCCTGAAGTTTCCAGATTCTTACACTTTAGTACTTATTGTTTAAAAGCTTTTCAGTGTCAGCCTTTAATTTACAATTTGGTGTAATGCCACTGGTCTAATCAAATTGCTAGAGTGTTTGTATTTTAAATTAATTTTGTTCCAACAAGTGTTTGTTTTTGTATTCAAAAAATACTTTTAAATAATTTTAATATACTGATATAAAAATAAATTTAAAAAAATAAAAAAATTATTTTAAAATATTTCAAACTAAAAAATATTTTTTTAAAAAACCATCACTACAATCTCAGACACTATCTTCACCTAGCAATGAAGAAAGATGCTATGTTCTTCAAGATATAACCTAATTATAAGTGTTAATTTTAGCAAATTGGTTAGTGGATAGAGTAGTAGTGTAATTAGAGAGAAAGAAAATAAACATAAATTTATATAATCCATGCATGCATGGCTTTGCACACGCCTCTGTCTGCACATAGAATTTATGGACTTAGCCGATTAATGAAGGCTCAGATCCAACACAAAACTACAAAGGTATGCAATGATAATTTCATTAGTTGGTTCATTGAGTGGATGCAAAGAATAAAGTTCTTTTCAGGACATTTCCAGATCAGATGATGTTCGTTGACGGAATTTTATTTTATTTTATTTTTCTCATCGGATCGCTTCATGTTCTGACGGGTATCAATATTGCTTCAGAAATTAGTTTTGACGGGTATTAAATTGCATAATATTTAAGTTTTTTTAATTGAATTCGAGTTCAAGATTTAAGGAGTTGGAAATTGCTTGGCTCGTGGAAGTGCTTTGGAAAACAAACCCTTGTTTTGAAGAGTCCAATAAATTAATTTCAATCTTGATCGTGCATATACACACTCATGACTAGTTGACTACCTTTACAAAATTTCCACACGTCAAAAAGAAATCTTCAGATCAAAGTAGCAAGTGGGTACTTCATTCGCCAATCCTCGGTGTTTATAGTGCTTCCAGAGCAGCCACTAGGACAAAAATATCATAATCTTCGCATCTGCACCCACTATCCTTGCAACAACCACATTCATCCCACCTCTTCAACCTCCCATTTCTCTTTTTCTTCTCCTGCATCTCTGCCATTGCTGGAACTCTAACTCTCATGGCTATTTGCACTGCAGGAGGCTTGACATCATCAGGAACACTGCCCTTCTTTGGGATCATCGTAACCCACCTTTCCATTTCTAGCTTTGGTGACTCGACAACTGTTTTCCATGGAACCTCAGCTCTGCCTAGGAGTTGTGACCCTCCTATTTTACCAAGGATTGGATTTGTGCTTCTCCATCTGAGCTCGAACACTACAGTTTGTTGCTTGAGGTTGTTGATGGAGTCTTCAGTGCCTGAACACTCCAATGAGAAGGACTCGTTCCAAAAGAGGTTGGCCTTTGCGGAGATTTCTCGGCTGTTCAGTTGGATTCTTTTGCTGTTTCCTGTAGAGAGATAGTATCTAACAAAAAGGCTCCCATGGGACTTGAATTCCACGTTCTTTGCCTGCAGAATTTCTATTTCACAGCTAAGACAAGTCATGATAAGACCTTGAGTACGTAGCAGCTAGCACCCGTGTAGAGAGAGAGAGATAGAAAGACTGGTTTTCTTGAGAAGAGAAGCTCTTGGTTTGTTTGGTGAAGACAGCTATGGATTATGGAGTTGTATATATAGATGCATGCAAGGCCAAGGATATTGGTGGGAAGCTGCTTCTATCTACAAAAAAAAAAAAATGCAAGTTGTGGAGAAAATCACCCACAAAATCTTAGTTGCAATGCAAGGGAAATTTAATAATACCATGAAATAAAGAGGGAATCAAATGAGATAGTGGGGGAGATTTTATTTTACTAAAATAAGCTTGTTATGCTGGATATCTTAATTTTACTCTTTCAAGTTGCCAACAGTATTGGGTGTCGACAGTACGTAGTTTTTGCGATAGATGAGAATGGAGAAACCTTGGGGGGTTCAAGATTCTGAATGATTCGCATGGGAATCGTTTTGATCCTTCTTTTTTGTTTAGAATTAAAGTATTGCTATTCAAATCTAAGTTTGTCTTATCTAAACTTCTTAGGCCACAAACACCCTTCCCGAATTCTAATCCAAATTTCCATTTCAAGTGAAGAATTTTGATTCCTAGTTGTTATATAAGATAACAAATTGAAAAATATAATAAATGATAAATTAAAATTGAATAATTAATTTAAAATAAATAAATTTTTTATACAAGGATCAAAAATAAAAATTATAAATTAAAAGAATAATGATGAAAATTAAAATAATAATAACAAAAAGAATCAACCTGTAATTTCCAGTGAAGAAAAAAGAGAAACAAAATGAGAAATTACTTTATTGTTGTCGACACGCGCCTCATTAATAAAAAGAGGATATGGTGGCACTTCCCGTGCCACTGTAGAAGAGCATCTTATGCTTTTAAGAGGAGCCACAAGTGCACCTCCCGCTCGCAAGAGTATGCACTGCTCATGCTAACAACATTTTCAATTTAATTAATATTTAATTTTTGTTAAAAGATCAAAACGTTCTTTATTTTTATCAACCTGGTAATCATAAAAAGACTCATGTATGCATGACTTAGATTTTTTTTTATTTCATAGGTTTGTATTTTAAAAATTAAAAGATAAAAATATCCCTCTTAGCTAGTTTTAAAAATTCTAACTTGGAGGGTAAGTAGATCATTTTACTGTGCTAAAAAAATTAAAAAGATAGTTATACCCCTATATATTTTTTTTAACCAGTTTTAAAAATTCTGACTTGGAAGATAAATAAATCATTTTACTATGCTAAAAAATTGAAAAAACATTTATATTTCCAATTAATTCTTTAATAACTAATGATCCGTATAAAAAGATTAAAATACTCTATGGGTCTTCAAGGAAAAGCAAAAATATAATTACAAAAATTATGTGTATAGTAAAAATCTTTTTTTTATTATAATGTTTTCTTGTCCTCTTTTCTTTCTTGGATTACTATGTATTTTATCCTTCTACCGCACATAAGTGTTCATTTTCAGCTATGAAAAAAAAAAACTACTAGGAATTTAGCACAACATTTTAAATCATCAAATCACAAGCTTCTTCTTCTTCTCTTGGATTACACTGACATTTACAAGTTATCTTTAATGCAAAATTAAGCAAACTATGCACAAAAAAGGAAGTATCAAGATTTATCAACACATCAACAACAGTGTCGTTTTAACCAGGGGGTGGATTTTGGACCATTGAGACAAATTATACTTATCAAGAGAATTGCTTTCTTAACACTTGTTAGCGATCTTGAACCTATGAACAAAATCTTCTATCAAGCCAATCAGATAAGCAGACAGCAAAGTGATGCCACTTTACAACTCAGAAGGTCCACTGAAAAAGATTGCATCTCTTGGAGATCCTCAGAGGATACCCACTTTATCTCCATTACTGTCAAGAACCCTGAATTCTTCTCTTTACCCTATCTAAATAACATTAAACAACGTTCGATTCAGTGACGAACAAGATTCCTTTGTGATTAACACCTTAGCATCACAACCATGCCTTGAGCTTATTTATTGCCAACCCGATC
>Ga0307515_10023245_pt1 | contig 10873 bp, 2 predicted proteins | sample 17_EM_MG_FD_194513 | JGI IMG/M metagenome (GOLD analysis project Ga0307515, IMG submission 194513) | Populus trichocarpa ectomycorrhiza microbial communities from riparian zone in the Pacific Northwest, United States - 17_EM | ecosystem: Host-associated > Plants > Roots > Unclassified | place...
TTTTAGTAGGAGGCCCATGCACTATCTTAGGTAAGTAGCTGTCTTATTTAGGTGGCTAAGACGTTATAGTTAACCTGCCTGGCAGTAATAGGTTTATAAATATTATAGTAGTTATTAACTATTTTATAAAAATATAATATATAATTCCTGTAGATTTAATTAATACAATATTAGTAGCTAAATATTTTATTAAGTATGTCTTTAAGCTATATAGACTCTCTAATTTAATAATATCCGACTATAAAAGCTAGTTCGTTTTAGACTTTTAGTAAGCCCTTATAAATAATTAGATATATAAATACGACTCTTAACTATATTTTATCTAAAGATAAACGGCTAAACTAAAAATTGTAAACGCGATTATAGAATAATACCTATAAATATACTGCTTTTACCTATAAAATAACTAGGAAAAGTAGCTGCCCTTAGCTAATTTTACTGCAAATAATATAATAAATATATTAATAGGTATAACGCTATTCTATATAACCTATAGATAAAACCCTTAACTTAGATTTAAACTATAACCTAAAATTAACACAATAGAATATATAGTTAAGAGGATTTAGTTAATTAACGCGTATAACTTTGCTAATTAAATAAAGTAATTAATAGAGCTATTACAAACCAAATTAACATATACTTAAATAGTATAGAAATAGTATATAAATAAAGGACGAGCTCCTGTATAGAACTTTAAGGAAGATAATATAGTTTACCTAAATATATAAAACTTAAAGACTTAATAGCCCTTAAAGAAACTTAATTAGAAGTTTATAGGCCTATACTAAATTAAAAAAAAACTGGGTCTATACGCTTATAAACTTAAACTACTAGCCAAGATAAAAATATACCTTATAACTTATAAAGTGCCGCTACTACTTTCTATAATTATTAATAATAGTAGCAGTTTTTACTTTATTAACTTAATTAATAATATATAATAGAAAATATAATTACTTTTTCACCACATATATAACCTTACTAAAAGGTAACGCCGCACTTTAAAACTTATGCATACCAATCTTACCATTAAAAATAATCGATTTTCCAACTTCTAAGACCCAATTCCCACTACTTAGCAAGCTAGAGGTGGATTTATTTACCTTTTTACCCCCTTTTCTAAATAGAAAATTCTTTAAAGGGGTAGTCCTAGCTCGTAAGTAAGGTAAGGGTAGAAATACCAAAACACTAAAACATAGACTTTTCCTAGGTTTTTCTTCTATAGAAAGTAAAAGCCTAATAAAATAGGGGGGGGTAGGTACTTTTCTATATCTCCTTTAGTTAGATTTTCTTTAATAAGAGGAGGATTACCTTTAGGGCTTTTCTGCTAGTAAAAGCCTAACAAGTCCTTTTTTTAGTGGTTTTTTTCTACTTCTAATATAAAAAAAACCATACTAGTCTTTTTTAGCTAGTTTTTCTACTACCTTTTAGCCTAACCTCCTTAGAAATCTTCTAGTAAGATTAGGAGAAAGGGCGTAGAAGGATAGTAAAAACTAGTAAGGCTTTTTGCCTAGTTTTTTACCTCTAGGACTAGGAGATAAGAGACCTAAGGAGGTTATTATCTACTGTAAAAACTAGGAAACCCCCCCTATAAGACACTAAAGTCTAATAGGCAAAAAAAACCTCCTATAGAAATAAGTGATAATGAGTCTATAATTACATTTACTTTTTCTGCCCCTTCTCCTTCTCCTAGCCTATTTGGGATAGGAGAAAAAAGAGAACATCCTTAGTCTTCTACTGAAAAAGAAAACCAAAAACCTATAATAAGAAAAACAATAAAACTAATAACTTTTACGGCTGGTATACCTAGTATATCTTTCCCTCCCCTTTCTCTCCTAAACAACACCTATAAAAGGCCTTAGAAAGCCTAACATAGGTCTATAAAGGGCTAAAAGAAGAAGAAAAAGAAGAAGAAAAATAACAAGTTAAATAGCTAGAGGACTATACACGGAGTATTCTAGTAGGAGAAAATCCCTTTATAAAAGGAAAAGAAAAGGCAAAAGATACCCTATAAGGACTAGTTAAAGAAGTAAGAGCTCTCTATAAGGAGGTAGCTTCTACTAAGAAAACCTACGCAGAGAGACTAAAGAAGAACCTCCCTTCCTCGTCCTCCCTACTCTTCTTACCAATACCATCTCCTACTTCTTTTACTTCTACTAGAAGTAAGAAAAAGCAACTATAAGAAAGAAAGTTAGTCTTTATTACAGACTAAAAGGACTAACCCCTAAATACCTTCTCTATACGAAACAAAGTTAATTAACTATTTACATTAAAACTGTAAGTAAAAAAGCTAGTTTTAGGGTCTATAGGTAGAACTAAAGGAAAATAAAATATCCTCCTTATAACTATAGAACAGTATAATGTAGATTTCCTAATTAAATATGAGGAAATATAGCATAACTGCTGTACCTTTTAAAGAGAACAAAAACTAGAACCTTAGGTTTAAATTATAGCCTATAGGGTTCTTACCCTACCTTTCCTAAGAGAAGGAGGCTCTAAGCTTCTAAAAGAAGAAATTGAGACCTTTAATCCTATAGGGATATAAGGACTGCCTAGATAGATATTATCTAGTAAAAAAAGACATAATCTATAAACCAGATTTGGCTCTATAGTCTTTACTATAGAGGATAAGAAAAAAAGATAAGAAATCCTTAAATAAAAAGATATTCTAATTGCGGGTAAAGCTACTAAGGTGGTAAAATACCTAGAAGTCTCTTTTACTACGCAGTATACTAGCTGCTAAAAATTTAGCTATATAGGAGATAGATGCTCTACTAGGGCCTGTAGATTTTATACGGCCGCATATTTATCTAAAGACCACTACTGTCCTACCTATTTAATAATAGGTAAGGCTTGCAAGCACACTACCTCTCTTTGCATTAATTGTAAGGAAAAACACTTTACTAATAGTAAAGACTGCGAGACTCTTAAAGTAGCTAAACTAGTAGATACTAGTTTAGAAGATTTTATAAAAGAATAAAATAAATACAATCCTAGAAGCCTATTAGGTTTTTAGTAAAACAATATTAGAGAGTAAAGGGATAGAAATAAATTGTAAAAGGATAGGGATATGTGTTAGGATTTTATGGTTTTTCCTACCGTTTTCTTATTCCCTAGTAATTATAGTAACTTAGTATTTTACTATAACGGCGCTATCGTACGTTACCTGCTAAATTCTGCTATATTCTGCTAACCTATAATTAGCTCGCCCAGAGCTAGCGCCTTAGCAGCTTACCCTATATATTTATTTACATTAGTTCTAGCGACCCCCTTTCCCTTCTCTTTAGCTTAGTATCTTTATAATATAGCATTCTATAAGCTTTGGTTTAGAGGCATTTATATAAGCCGTGATATTATACTAAGCTCACCTTACACTGCCTGGGAAGGCCTTAATAATATCCCACCCTAAAAGAAACTTTGTTTGTAATAACGCGTCAACGCGCTATACTTAGATACCAAAACAACTCTATACTGCCTAGGAAGGCCTAGATAATATCCTACCTTATATAGTTTAATATAATTAAACACACTTATACTCTAGATATCGGCGCTTAGGATAGATTAGAAAGGGATAAGGGGGATATTAGCAGGAAATACTATAACGATTTAGATATTTTCCTTAGTTCTATATTTTAAAACGCTATAGTTATATAAAGATCCCTAGTAGAAGCCAAGGCGGTTTTATATAGCCTATAGATTAATAGATTTACTAATACTTAAGTAGAAGCAGTTTTGTAGGATTTTATACTAGTAAAGTAGGGATAATATCCTACTATAAATGGACTATATAATAGATACTCGAGCATAATACGCACTATTAGCGTCGATACCATTATAGTAGGCTAGAGTATAGACTGTAACGAAAATATCTCTTCTATTACAGACTTTATATTAGTAGTAGTACGACTATTTAGGGAGGATATAAATAGACTTGTAGTAGAAGCGCGAGAGATACTAGAACTAGTTAAGCTATAAAATAAAGGCAACTAAGTTATATAATAAGTTACAGGGCTTATATGCTTAATATACTAAGCGTACTTACGTACTACGTACTAATATACTTAATATACTAATATACTTAGTAGGTTTCTTAGGCGCAATATTATATATTTAAAGGACTACAGTCCCTACCTTAAATAGGTCTCTCTTTATAGTAAATCTTAGAATATAATTGGAGTTAATCTATTAGGCAACTACTTTACTAGTTATATTTACGTTATTAACTTCTTATTTACTTATACACCTAGCTTATTAATAAGTCTACCGTAGTATCTACTATAAGGCTTTATTATATATTTACTACCAAGTTATAGTATTAATAAAGTTAAATAATATACCACCTATGATAGCATCTATAACAATGCTAGGAGAATTAACCTTTAGGCCTTAAGAAGATATAAGTATAGTAGAAAGCAGTAACTTATAAATAGTTATAATAAATAGACTTAGGGAAGTAATAGATTATATTAATATTAACTAAGTAGGCTTTAAAGCAAAACTTAATAACTTTAAAACGACTAAGATTAAAATACTATCGATTAAATAATTCTTAGGAGAGAAGTTAAAGCCTAAGGGTTTCTTACGTAGATAAAACTTAAGATATAATATAAGAGGGCTAAGCTATCTATACTATTGGTGTTAAAATAGTTAAAACCCTATCTTACGGAAGTATAAGCTAATAAGATAGCTAGAATTAATAATTTAGAAGTTTAGTATTGTTATAGGACACCCCCGTAACACCTTATACATGTCTGCCTATTTCCACCTACTTAGCAACTAGAGATAGACCATAAGACGGCAATCTAATAGCAATCTGCCGCATTCTGCTATATTCTACTAAGTCTACTAAATTCTACTAAGTTCTGCTAGGACTACTACCCAAATCCTATTCTACCCTATATATGTGTTAACTAAGTAACCAAGTTAGCGATATATACCCTTTCTTCCATTTCCTTACCTTTTCTCCTTACGTAACGTCTTGACCTTATTATACAGTTTATGTATATAGCTTAATAATATCTACTTGCTATATATTATCGTCGCTTATACTTACTCCGTAATACTATACCACGTTAAACCTATACCTTATACCGCCCTAATTAGCATATAGAATAACCTAAAAGCCCCTATGTCTGTAAAAGACCTATATAATATGTTTACTAAATAAATAGAGACTTTATAATAGGCTTTTATAGACACCCTTGCCTATTAGGAAGCCCGACATTATAAGTTAATTAAATCTCTAAAAAAGGAAATTAAAGAGATCCGCTAAAACCTACCGTCTACTACACCGTTACCCCTACCTGCCCCTACTGGTATTAACCCACAAATATTAGGTGGAAATAGCGCGTCCAAAACTAGCTCCTTAACCTAAAATTTGCCAATTAGCGCCCCTATAAAGAAGCTATCCAAACGCCTTCCTAATCCTCCTACCTATTTAGGTAAAAGGAGTAAACTACGCTCCTTTTTTAACTAACTTAAGAATAAGCTAAACGGTAATATTGATCGCTATCCTACTCCTAATAGTTAGCTACGTTACGCTGTAAGCCGCCTAATAGGAGACGCCGTAGAAACTATATACTCGTTCCGGCCGAACACTATAGAAGGACTAGTTACTATATTAGAAGTATTTTATAGCAACCCTAACCGAATTACTATAGTATAAAGAAAACTAAATAAGATGATATAAGGCTCTAAGAGCTTTCTATTATACTTTACTAAATTCTACTGCTATACTAAAGAGACTAGATAGAACAAATCTGCCCTAATTAATCGCCTAGTAGAGTCCCTAAACTTTAAACTAAAGGCTTCCCTTATAGGAGTTAAGCTACTGGATACCCTTACCACCTATGCTAATATTATTAATGGCTTATATAATGATATACTACGCCTTACCCTAAAATATATACCTTAATACTCTGCCCTTTAGCCGCCTAAAACCCGTAAGGACCTAGACGCTATAGATATTAATACTAAAACCCTCTCTTACGCCCTAAAAGGATCTGTTAAACACAAACGACGTATTAAATATGGCCTTTGTTTAAGTGCGGAAGCAACGCTTATATCTTAAGTTACTGCTCTGTTCCCCTTCCCTAAATAAATATTTAAATAACTAGTATAGGTGGTGTACCGCTGTCCTAATTGTATAAAAGGATAACTAGTATAAGTAGCTAATCGCCTTGATTAAGCCTAGTTTACCGACCCCAATTGTTATCTAATTCTGGCTTAGCATTTAGTAAGTACCATCTATAAGGACGAAGCTATAACTAATATACTGTAAGAACTCCGCCCTAATTGCCTTTAAAAGGAAGGTCCTAGAGCTAAGTCGCTCTCTAGAATAGCTCTGCTACTAGATCTTATTAAACGCATTTAACGTTATAAACTCCGACTCTTGGGAATGTAGTATAACTATTAACTGCTGTCTTTAGCAGAATAGTTAATAAGCTAATGCTTAAATCCTAATTGATATAGGAGCTAGCGGTATAGGATTTATTAATAAGATCTTTATATAAGATAATGGTTTTACCCTAACCCTCCTTAACCGGCATATTAATATATTTGGATTTAATAGTAAACGCACTATCTTAGGTTGTATTACCTACGTGGTAACCCTAAGACTTTAATATTTAAACCATAAAGAACTGATTAAGCTTTTTGTTACCACCCTAGGTTACTTAGTAATCCTTAGACAGCCCTAGATGAAGCTGTATAAAGTAGTTATTAATTTAGGATAACCTTAAGCTTCTATTTACTGCACCGCATTGCAAGTAGGAATGCTTTATGACGTACTATCCTAACCCTAAACCGAATTCTAGAAAATCCACTAGGATCCACTAGCCTAAGATTTTCACTAATGTTTACCCTATACCTGAAGAATCCACTTAATTCTACCTACTTGAGAATTCCACCGAATTCTATAAGCTAGTATTAAATACTATACTACCCCGAACTAAGCTAAAGCTTAAGCTTAGTATACGAAACTACTAGAAGAACTAGTACCCTATAATAAAAAGAATACTTAAAGAACCTAAACCTAAATCTAATACTAACTTCGTACCTAATACTGAACCTGAAATCGAATAAGAGATTACATAAGAAACTATGGACGATTAGAGCCCGCTTAACGCTCTAGACATCTATATAATTAGAGCTGCCCCGCTAGCGTGACTTGCTAAGAAACCCAAATATACGATTTTTGCTGTTACTATAGCTAATATTAAGAAAGCCTTAGTACTAAAAAAGTACACTAACCCTGCTATAAAGGTACTAGTAGAGTACTATAACCGCCTAGAAGTATTCTTATAAAAAGAAGCTAATAAGCTACCGGAATACTAACTGTACAATTATAAGATTATACTAGAAGAAGGAAAGCAGCCTAGATTTAGACCCCTATATAGGATGTCCTAAAATAAACTCTAAGTGCTATAAAAGTACCTAGATGAGAACCTAAGTAAAGGATTTATTAGAGCGAGCTCTTTACCCATAGCCGTATTAGTAATCTTTGTTAAGAAACCGGGCGGCGGTTTATACTTTTGCGTAAACTACTAAGCTTTTAATGCCGTTACCGTTAAGAACTAATATCCGATCCCGTTAATATAAGAGACGCTAAACTGACTAAGTAAGGCTCGTTACTATACGAAGCTTAATATTATCTCTGTATTTAACCGCCTCCGTATTACAAAAGGAGATAAATGGCTTACTGCATTTTGTACCTAATATAGATTATTTAAGTACTTAGTAATACCCTTCGGCCTCGTAAACGCTCTGAGCTCGTTTTAATATTATATAAATAACACCCTATATCCCTACCTGGACATCTTCTGTACTGCTTATATTAATAATATCTTAATATACAGTAATAACCTAACTGAATACCGGAAATACGTTAACCTTATCCTATAAGCCCTATACGGAGCCGGCCTATAATTAGATGTAGATAAATGCAAGTTTTATAAAATAAAAGTCCTATACCTTAGACTTCTTATTTCTATAAACGGTATATAAATGGACCTAAAGAAAGTCGAAGTAATTATAAACTGGTAAGAATCTGAGAACGTTAAAGACGTAAGAGCCTTTATAGGATTCGCCAATTTCTACTAATAATTTATTAATAACTTCTCCGCCCTAGCTTTACCCCTTATAGCCCTAACCTAAAAGAATAAAGCTTTTATCTTTAATAAGGAATATAAGAAGGCCTTTACTTATCTAAAAGTTATATTTACTACCGCACCCATATTCTAATACTTCGACCTAAGCTAAATAAGTGTTATAGAAGCTAATTTATCCGACTACGTTACTAGAGGCATTCTGTCTTAATATAACAAGGATGGAGTATTACACTCTATAGCATACTTCTTAAAGTAACTAAGCCCCGCTAAATGCAATTATAAAATTTATAATAAGGAACTGCTAGCTATTATTAGATGCTTTAAATAATGGCGACCCAAACTAGAAGGTACTAGATTCCCAATTAAGGTCCTTAGCGATTATAAGAACTTATAGTACTTTACGACTACAAAACAGCTAAGCCACCGTTAGGCCCGCTGGTTAGAATACCTATCTTATTTCTAATTCTTAATTATATACCATTTAGGCGTTTAAGGCTAGAAGCCTAATGCCCTAACCTAACGCTTATAAGACGCGCTAGCATTAAAAGAAGCGCGTTCCTACTAAAAGTAGACTTTACTCCGCCCTAAACTATTTAACCCTCCTATTAAAGACCTTATAGTGCACGTCCTTAAAATAACTAATTAATTAATTAAATAGATTATAGTTAACAAATACCTAAATAATAAGTTTATTTAGGAAACGCTTAAGCTAATATAGGATGGTATTAGACGCTCTAAAAAGATTTCTTTAAGTAAATACAAAGCCCGCGGAAACCGCTTATACTACTAAAACCGCCTAGTTATACCCGACCATAACAAACTTAAGCTTAAGCTCCTTAAATACGTATATAACCTACTAGTAGCCGGCTACCTAGGCTAAGGAAAACCCCTAGAGCTACTCTAATAAGAGTATTACTGGCTAAATATATATAATATAACACGAAGGTACGTCTCTAGCTACTATATCTGCCGATAAGTTAAAGCTTTGCATAAGACGTATAACGGCCTTTTAAAGCTACTACCTATTCCGGACCGAAGATAGAAGGATATCTTAATTAACTTTATTATTAATCTTCCCGTAAGTAAAGGTTATATAAACATTATAGTAGTTATAGACTAACTATCTAAGATAAGACACCTAATCGCCTGCCCTAATATGTTAACACCTACTATCGCCTAACTGTTCCTAAATTATATATAAAAACTCTACAACTTCCTAAAACGATTATCTCCAATAGAGGCAGCTAATTTATCTCTGTATTTTGGAAAGAACTAACTACTTAACTCCGCATTAAAGCACTATTATCTATGGCTTACTACCTAGAAACGGACGGTTAAATAAAATATATAAATGCTATTATGGAACAGTATATTCGGATATACACGTTATATTTATAGGATAACTGGATTAACTAGCTTATATTCGCCAAGTTTACTATAAATAACTCCGTTTTGGAAACTATAAAGGTCTCCCCGTTCCTGGCTAACTACGGCTAGCATCTATAAATAGGTTTTAAACCTTTTAGTAATATTCCTTATGTTATAGACGCTTTAAGTACAATGTTACGACTACTTAGAGAAGAGTTGGAAGAAGCTAGTTGGCTAATAAGGGCACGGTCTAGGATGGAGCCGGTAGAACTATGTAACGAGGAATAGTAGTACAAGTTATATAATGTGATCTGTATAATCTGTGTAATCTATATAATCCGTAATAAAGTAGATAAAGCATACGTATATTACGTACAAGAAGGATTTCTTAGGAGTATAGTCGTGTATTTAAGGACCCTTAGTCCCTACCTAGATAGTTCCTTCCTTATAGTGATTCTTAGAATATAATTAGAGTTAATCTATTAGGCAACCACTCCACCAGTTATTATTACGTTGTTAACTTTAATTTGCATTACCTATACACCTAGCCTATTAACGAGCTTATTGTAGTACTTACTATAAGGTTCCGTTATATAATTACTACCTAGTTACGGTATTAAATATAAAAAGTTAAATAACATGCTACTAAAAGCAGCCACTATAACGCTATTAACGGCGGCAACTACTTTAAGGTTAGGAGGTGATACTAGTATAGTAGATACTAACTTATAATAACCTATAACGGTTAAATAACTATAAAAGATAGTTAATAAGTTAATAGAAAATAATGCGATACTTAAATAAAGAATTAATGGGATAGGGGTAGTAAAGATTAAGTTACCTTTAATTAAGAGATTCTTAGGAGAGAGATTAAAGCTTAAAGGATTCCTTACGTAAATATACTTTAAGGTTACGTAAGAAGGAGTAAAACTACTAATACCTATAAATCGGATAGCTTATGCAGGACTATTCCTATTAAAAAGGGCACTTAAGTAATTTAAGCCTTACCTTATAGAAATACAGGCGAATGGAATAACAACTACTAACCAAGAGGTGCGATTTATGTTCTTAAGTTAGAAGGGATTTACGGAGCAACTTATATAAATATTTGGAGACCTAGAGGCAGTGACTATAGCGGAAAGAAAACTCTAAAATATTACGTAATAAACCTTAGTAATTAAGTATATAACGTAGTTCCAAACGCTAGCTATATAAGTTAAGTGGAATAATAAGGCGCTTATGGCACAGTATAAATAAGGACTTAAAACCTTTACCGCACATGCAACCTTACTAAAAGGTGGCGCCGCACTTCAAAACTTACGCATACCCATCTTACCATCAAAAACAATCGATTTTCCAACTGTTAAGACCTAATTCCTACCGCCTAGCGAGCT
>Ga0307515_10023246_pt1 | contig 10873 bp, 3 predicted proteins | sample 17_EM_MG_FD_194513 | JGI IMG/M metagenome (GOLD analysis project Ga0307515, IMG submission 194513) | Populus trichocarpa ectomycorrhiza microbial communities from riparian zone in the Pacific Northwest, United States - 17_EM | ecosystem: Host-associated > Plants > Roots > Unclassified | place...
TAACTCTAATTATATTCTAAGAATTACTATAAGGAAGGAACTATCTAGGTAGGGACTAAGGGTCCTTAAATACGCAACCGTACTCCTATAAAATCCTTCTTATATATAATATACGTATACTCTATCTACTCTATTATAGATCTCGCAGATCGTATAGATTATACAGATTACATTATATAACTTATACTACTATTCCTTATTATATAGTTCTATTAGCTCTATCCTAAACTATACTCTTATTAACTAACTAGCTTCTTCTAACTCTTCTCTAAGTAGTTATAATATTATACTTAAAGCGTCCGTAATACCATCTCCCTCCTCTCTATCTTTATTCTTAAAGATCTTTAGCATCTCTAGGTTGTTTACTAAAGGTATAATATCCGTCTAATTAATTTAGTTAATATTGTTACTTATTATACCTAAAGTAACTCCTTCTTCCTCTATAGCCCGTTGGTCTCGTACTATCGCTATTATATTATTACTAGGTAAGATAATACTATATTCGTATTCTTATTATACAAAAGAGGGATTAGTTTATATTGCGCTAGCGAGTCCTTTATCTCGGCAACTATCCTTTTACTTAAAGTGCACTAAAGCAAATATTTATTTATCTTACGATATTCGCTCTATCTCTAACGCTAAGTATATATATCCTATTACCCTTAATAGTTATTAAGTTCCCTAAGTAATTTATTATAGGGTTTTATATTTAATTTATTATTATAAAGCTTAATAATAAGCTCTTAGTAGCCCTAGCGAAACTTTATTATTCTTATAACGCTAAGAGAGAGGCTGCTAATACTTAATAGCAAGCCCTTAACTCTGATCTTACTGCGTCTACCCATTTAATCCATCTTAAGAAGGTTTATAAGAAGGTCTATTTTAAGGAGTAAAAACTTATAGAATAAGGTCTATAGGAATTTGGTAATAAGAGAACTAACTCTCCTCCCTTAAAGGAAACAACTCTAAATAGTTTAGTGGTTGCTCTTCTGTTAGGCTATAGAGACGCACTAGCTATAACCGGCTTAGCGCAGGTAAGGCGTAGGCGAGGCGCCTATAAAACGTAGTCGCCCCGCATTAGAGAATAGCAGAATTCAGTTCTACAGTTCTACTTCATTAAGAACCAGATACTCTTTGCATCCCGTTACTGTTGTTATATTACTATATGCCCTAAGGACCTTAGCGTCCTAATAGTACTAAATTCTCTTCTCTTTTTAGGGGTAGTGGCCCAACAATACAACGGTCTACTAAGGCCACAACTACGTAGCGGCAACCCTCTATCGAGAAGACGACCTATATTTATTAACTATATCGCAGCCTATCAACCTAATGGCGAGACGCGGGCGTACCAGCGTAGTGCGTACTACTAAGACTGGGGATCGGCCCTAGGATGATATAGGCGAACCTATATCGTCCCGGACAGAACCGGAAGCTACAGATAAAGGGGATATATAGGAAGAAATACAACGGCTAGAAAACGAGAAGCTACAACTCCTAGAGTAAAGAAAACTATACTTGCTTAGGGAAGAGGTAGAAGTGCTAAGACGGCGTTAACGCGGCGAGGTGACGTCAACTCCCGTTCCTAACCCAGATTTATAACCTTAAACTATTCTATTAGAGTACTTAGATGGTAGCTAAATGCGTCTAAACCTTAAGCGGAAGGCTACTAATATAATAGGCGCTCCGTTAAAACGGGCCATTAAAATAGAGAAGATTGCTCTGTATTATGGTAAGACTATATAAGAGCATTAAGACTTCCACGACAGCTTAAAGCTAGCATTCCGCCTAGAGCGCGACGGCTTTATAGATAAGGATACTAAAGTCGCGTTTACTATATAATATATAAAGGGGACCAACCGAACCCTTTAGCTATAGTATAAAGATAACTATTTAAACACGTAGTTTACCTAAGAGGAGCTTATGGAATTCCTACTTAACTAAATTAAAAGTCCTATTAATCGAGAACTCTATATAGCCTTAACCTATTTAAGGGCAATACAGCAAACCGATTAACCAGTAAATAAGTTTACTGCTTACTTAACCTCCTTAAAAGCATAAATTAATCCTCCTTATAATGCAAAGCATTTAATAATATATCTATTCGCGAAGCTGCGGCTAGAGCTACGGGTTGCTATTACTAACTATTAAGAATTCCCTTAAACTCAAGACTAGCTAGTTTCCCTAGCTGCCCTATTAAAGGAAAACTAAAAGAGCGTAAGCGCCCTATAGGGTAGAAGCAATAGGCGCGCCGCAAACTTAAATACTAAAACCACCTAGTTAGGTAACTTAGGAAAAGCGGACTCTAAAACCACCGCCGGCGACTTAATAGTGGGGCGAAGTAATACCACTAGGGGTTTAATACAGCCTAAAGGAAACTGCACTAAATGTAGGTAGCTAGGATATTGGTGGCGATAATATAAAGTATAGTAATAGAATTAACTACCGCCTAGTAGCGTAAACGCTACCTCTATACTAGGAAAAGATAAGCGCCCTTAAGTACCCTTACAGCCCTAGGGCGTAAGCTCCTACTAGATTGTGAGGAAGCTATTACTATCTTAGGTAAAATCCTCTCTAAGCAGACCTAGAAGGAGACCTTAGTAATGCTTAATATTGGTACTAAAGTAAATATAGTTAACCAGTAATTTGCTATAGAGTGTAACTTTAAAACGCTAAATATAGAGCTACTTACCTACTCCTAGTTAAATAAGACTTAGGTATATTGCTATAAGGCCTATAAGGTACCACTAAGAATAAAGGACAGCTGGGGTAAAATTAGGGAAGTAACCCTTATTTGCTATAGAATGGCTAACGCATCCCCTACTATTACCCTAGGTATGCTAGGGTTAAAGAAGGCCCGACTTCTTATTAACTATAAGGTAAAGGCGTAGTAATAAAAGCTAGATGGCTCGTCCCTATTACTATAAACCCCTAAGGGTTTTGCGAAGTCTCTTTAGACAGAATCTAGGGTCTTTATCCTATTAACTTCTAAAGTAATACCTAGTAAGTAAGACGACGGCAGCTTACTAGTCCTCCCCCTATAGTTAAAGGAAGTTAGCAATGTCTTCTTCTATAAGGAAGTAGGAAAGCTACTCTAATACTACTAGGGCGACTATACTATTGACCTAAAAGAGGGACAGGAGGCCCTATATAGGCCGCTTTATAACCTCTTAGCTAAGGAGCTGAAAGTCCTAAGGGAGTACTTAGACGACGCCTTAGCTAAAGGCTAAATCCGATTAAGTACTAGTCCCATAGGGGCACCTATTTTCTTTATACCTAAAAAGGATAGGAAGTTGCGGCTTTGTATAGACTATAGAGGCCTTAATAAGGTGACGATTAAGAATTGTCTTGTACTACCATTAATTAGTAAGACCTTAGACCGCTTAGCAGGTTCTAAGATCTTTACTAAGCTGGACCTAACGCATGCGTATTACCGTCTTTATATCCATCGTGGCGATAAGTAAAAGACGGCGTTCCGCACGCGCTATGGCCACTTTAAGTACTTAGTTTTGCCTTTTGGGCTAACCAACGGACCAGCGACCTTTTAGGGCTATATTAATCGGGCCTTATTAGGACTAGTAGACGTCTTCTATATAGTTTACCTTAATAATATTCTAATTTTCTCTAAAAATCTAGAGGAACATTGGCGCCATGTAGTAAAAGTGCTGCGTAGGTTATAATAATACTAACTATATACAAACCTTAAGAAGTACAAGTTTGGCGTATAGGAGATTGAGTTCCTAGGATATATTATTAGCCCTAAAGGTATAGCGATGGATTTTAGCTGGGTAGAAGCTATTACTAAGTAGGAGAGCCCTTAATCCTATAGGGATATCCAGGTCTTCCTAGGTTTTGCTAACTTCTATTATTAGTTTATTTATAAATACTCTGCTATTATAAAGCCTATTACTAATCTCCTAAAGGGAGTAAAGAACAGCCGTAAAGCTAGGCCTTTTAGCTGGCTAGAGGAGGCGGAGTAGGCAATGCGCTGGCTTTGTAACGCCTTTATAACGGCGCCGCTCCTATAATACTATACGCCAGGTTTACTAACTTAGTTAGAGACGGATGCCTTAATATAAGGCCTAGTAGTAATTATATTATAGCTGTTTAAAGACGGCCTTTGGTATCTAATAGCCTTTTAGTCTAAAAAGCTTTCGCTAGTAGAGCGTAATTATAAGACCTATAATTAGGAGCTACTAGCTATCATGGAGGCTTTTAAGCATTAGAGACACTATATTAAGGGGCTATTAAGCCGCCTAGAAGTGCTCTTAGATTATAATAATCTAAAGGGTTTTATAAAAGTAAAAGCCCTTAATAGACGGTAAGCTAGATAGGCTATAACCCTGGCTGCCTATAACTTTATTATTAAGCATAGGGCGGGAAAAATGAACCCTATAAACGCGCTGTTAAGGCGACCCCTAGGCATAGGGGGTCCGCTAAAAGAAGACACTATGCTACTACTGCTCTAAAGGACTTTAGGAATGTAGGGCTACTAACTTAAGGTAAAAGTCCTATTAGGTATATAGAAAAGCGAGCCTTTTATAAAGGTGTTACTTTTATAGCTATAAGCTAGCGACCTAACGGAGGTACGCCTAAGTAATATAGCATTACGGTTTAACTGGGCAACCTATATGTATGCTATTAAGTAGTATATAATAAGGACCTAAGTTAGAGTAGTAAGCGCTTAAGAGAGTGCCTATAAGTCTAGTATGGAAATAGTTGTTGAGCTTATTAAAGGACTTTAAACTATAGATAACTTTATGCTGCAAAAGCGCAGCGATAGCGTAGATACGGCGAGACGCCGTCAACGCGCCCGCTTGAAGCTAGTATGGCAGTTTAATTCCGCTGGACTACTTTATTACCGTAGGAGGCTATATATGCCCCTAGACCCAGTAGTTCGTATAGAACTCCTATAGATCCACCATAATAATGCCCTAGCTAGCCACTTTAGGGAGAAAAAGACCCTAGATCTACTCTCGCGTAAGTACTACTAGCCTAGTATAACTGCGGACGTTATAAACTATATCTCTACCTGTGATCTATACTAGCGTATATGTACGCCTTAATATCGCCCTTATAGTGAGCTCTAAGCGCTACCTTGCCCGGATTAGCTGTGGCAGGAGATTATAATGGACTTTATTACAGGCCTACCGCCTAGTAGACGAGGTGATAAGGTATATAATGCGATATGCGTAATAGTTAACCGCTATACTAAGATGGCCTTATATCTGCCTATAGTAAAAACTATTACTATAACCGAACTTGCGGATCTCTTCTTTAATGAAGTAGTACGCCGTTTCGGAGCCCCTAGAGGGATTATATCTAATCGCGGCAGTATCTTTACTAGTAAGTTCTGGTCGGAGCTATGCTTTACTATAAAGATAAAACGTAGGCTAAGTATAGCCTTTTATCCGCAAACGGACAGGTAAATAGAACGCTAGAACTAAACCCTAGAGTATTACCTCCGTGTATTTTATAATAAAAAGTAAAGCAACTGGGCAGGCCTTTTATTACTAGCTAAATTCGCCTATAATAATGCTAAATATAGCACGATAGGTATAAGCCCGTTCTATGCCTGCTATAGGTTTTACCTACGTCTAGAATATAAGGTTAAAGCGGACGATAGTAGTTCTATTCTAGCCGCCTCTAAGAGGATTAAAAGGATATCCCTTAAACGCGAAGCGCTGGCGAAACGCTAGGAACATGCCACCGAGGCGCAGGCGAAATACTATAATCGTTATCACTAACTATAGGTATATAAAGTAGGGGATCTAGTCTTGCTATTAACTAAGAACCTTAAACTAAAAAGGCTAAGTAAGAAGCTTATAGCACGCTTTATTGGACCTTTTAGTATAGCCAAACTAGTCGGAAAGTAAGCGTACTGGCTATATCTACCTACGTCCTACCGTATCCATTTAGTGTTCTATGTTAGCTTGCTAGAGCTATATAAATAACATAAGGGCGCTGCTAGAGACCCTCTACTTAGGCCTATTAAGCTAGATAATAAAAAGGACTAAGAGGATTGGTATAAGGTAGAAGAAATACGTAGAAGGAAGGGACGTAACTAGACCCTATAGTACCTAGTTAAGTAAAAAGGCTAGCTAAAAGAATATAACAAATAGGTCCTAGTAAAGGACGTTAACGAGGACGTAAAGGAGATATATAATAGTTACTTTACCCTAAGGGGCAAACGGAAAAGAAAGTAGGTGGGAGAATAAAAAACTTTTAATTATAATTGGGACTACGTCCCACCAGCGGGACGACGGCAGAGCGATGGTAAAGTAATAGTAGAACGCCAATAGAAATACAACTACTCTACAGCTCTAACGAATCCTCCCTCTCCTCCTCTCCTTTATCCTCCTCCTCTCCCTCCTCCTTATTCTCCTCTCCCTCCTTATCCTCCTTACCCTTATTCTCCTCCTTATCCCTTATAATAGGAGGCATATTGGCCTATAAGTACTATTAGCATATACTACGACGGCGAAATACCTACGCTACGATATGTACTAAAGCGCGCATTACGTTAAGAATTCCTTTAAGGGTATAACAGATGGCCTATAATTCCTGCACTTAGAGCAGGGGAAAGTCTTCGCCCTTTAGGCGCTGGCGGAGACCGTGCTTGGCGCCGGTGCACACTAAGGCCTTAATATCCTTCGTAAAGGACTTTTGGACGGCAGCGACGCGAGTATTAAGGTCAGCCGTGTCTCCGCCAGCAACCCGCTGGCGCTTAGCCCTGTTAATAAGGGCGAGTAGCTCATTTAGGCGGCTATAGAAGGCCTTAGGGACCTAGTCTGTTAGCCGTTAGAACCTAAACTAATACACTTAGACTTACTGGTTGGCATAACTTATTTAGTTATCGGCAGTACCCATAATTGTGGTTAGCCTGCTTGCTGCAGGTGGCCTACCTAGTGGTGGCTATACGCTTAGCGTAGCGGAGGCAGATTGGTTCTAGTAAGGCTAGGGGAGCGGCTTATAAGCGGCGTGGGAGCTTTAACGGCGCCTAGTAGGGTTAGCGACAGCTATAAGCCAGTATAAAGAATACTTATAGAAGGTTTACTAATAGGCGGACCGGCAGCTTAACGCTTGCGATTTATAATTAATTAGAAGTCGAGAAGAAGGCGAGTCGTAGGCTAGACGAATTAAAATTAAATAGGAAGGGAAATCTGGTGTCCTACCTAGGTAGGAACTCCTACCTTTATAGATCTCTATAAGGTCCTATTATTACATTATCCTATTATTATATTATCCTATTATTACATTATTTGATTTACTTAAATTTATTAAAAAACTTTTTATTTAAGGAAGGGCAATAATAGCACTCCTATTATATAATAGCGTCGGCTAAGGACAGCCGCTTAAGAAGGGGGGGGCAATTGTTAGGCTATAGAGACGCACTGGCCATAACCGGCTTAGCGTAGGCGAGGCGTAGGCGAGGCGCCTACAAAACGTAGTCGCCCCGCATTAGAGAACAGTAGAATTTAGTTCTATAGTTCTACTTCATTAAGAACCAGATACTCTTTACATCCCGTTACTGTTATTACGTTACTACATACCTTAAGGACCTTGGCGTCCTAACATCTTCCTAGGTCCCCCTTAGGTAACTTATTCTTTAGCGATCCTTCTTTATTAATATTACCTAACCTATTTTCTTCTAATACTCCTATACCTTTCCTATAGCATTCTTTAGATTCTCTAGTAGCTCCTAGGTAGTCTTATTATAGCCTATCTACTTTACCTTATATTATATTTTATCGTTAATGTCCTTATAACTAATAATCTTTAAAACTTACTATTTATCCTCTTTTTATCCTTTATACGTGTCTACTTTGTAAACTAGTAGCTTAATATTTCTATATACTGGCTCTAGCATTGCAATATACTATATAGGGTAGATCTTTATTTTAGCTGGTAGGTTTAACTTAAACGTAACCAATAAAATCTTTTAAGTGATTTTAAAAGGTCCTAGTTTGACGTAGTCTAACTTCTTACTTAGTTATTAACTCTTAAATTTTTTATATAGTAGCTATACTTTATCTCCCTCCTTAAGATCTGGTCCCTTAGATCTCTTAGCGTTATAATATTTCTTTATTCTTTGCTATACTACCTTAGCTGTTTCTATAAGGTTTATATAAAGATTTATTAAAGTCTCTATTCTTTACTTAGCTGTACTACTTATTTTCTTCGCTTAATATAGCAATAGCAATGTTCTTAGCTTATATCCATAATTCGCCTTAAATAGTAAAGTACCTATTCCTTTCTATAGTGTTGCATTATATATAAACTATATAACTAGTAACAATAATACCTAATTATTTTATGCGTAATTAATATAGTGCCTTAGATACTGCTCTAGTATCTAATTTAATCTTTTTATTTAACCGTCTGTCTGCGGATAATATACGGTAAAAGTTACTGCTTTAACTCCTTATTCCGCTAAAAATACCTCCTAAAATACTGTTATAAATCTTAAATCTCTATCTAATATAATTTCATTTAGTACTCTATATCTTATAAATACTTCTTTAATATAGATTCTAGTAATATCTTCCGCTAAGATTTCTTCCGTATATGCTATAAAGTATCCCCACTTTATAAGCTTATCCACTATTACTAAGATTATATTATAATCTTATCCGGTAATAGGGTCCTTTAACTTTAATAACTTTATAATAAAGTCCTATAATATAACCTCCTATAGTCTCTCTAGTATTTTAATAGGTTGTAGCCCTCTATATAGCTTATACCTCATTAGTTTATTTCTTTAGTAATTTAAATATTCTTTAGTAACTTTTTATACTAAACCCTAGATTCTATTAATGATATACTCTTTTTAAAGTCTTAATACTAAGCCCGTAGCTCCATTATATCCTTAAGTTAGTCCCTTATAGAAATCCTCTATAAAGTGCTCTGCTATACTTTTTAGAATATACTTTACCTCTCTATGCTTATACAGTATTTCTTCTCCTAGATATTCTAACTGTTCCTCTAGTTATACTTTAAAGATCCTTTATACCTAAAAGCTCTTTAGTAACTTATAAACTCTTTCTAGTTCCTTATAAGTTACTATAATTTTCGGATAATTATACCTAATTAATCTATCTGTGTCTTTTCGTAATAAAGCCCCTAATAGCTTTTTATTGTTCTATAGTTTAGCCTTTTAACTTAACGCATTGGCTCGCGTGTTATCTATACCCTTAGTATACTAAATCTTAAAATAGTATTCTATAAGTATTTCTGCCTATCTAACCTGTCTTTAATTAAGTTCCTTTATTATTAGGAATCCTGTTAGGTTCTTATAATCCGTTTTAACTATAAATAGTTTTTCTATACCTTATAAGAACGCTCTTTATTTTTTTAGTACTATAACTATACCTAATAACTCCTTGTTATAGATGTTATAGTTTAATTCTAGTAGTATTATCTTCCGACTATAGTATGCTATTAAGTGCTATTTATCTGGATGCTTTTATATAAAGTATACTCCTAGTGTAAAATCTAATATATCTGTTTCTATAACTGTCTCTAGTTCTAGTTAATAGATTTTAAGAACTGGTTCCTAGGTAAATAACCTTTTAACTTTCTTAAACAGTTCTTATTATTCTTTTCCCTATATCTACAGTTCTTCTTTCTTTATTAATCGCGTAAATAGCTTAATATCTTTTAACTATTGCGCTATAAACCTTCTACAGTAATTATAAAACCCTAAAAATAATCTTAACTGCGTAATATTCTCTAGTTCTTACTAATTTACTATAGCCTTAATTTTTTTTAGATCTATACTAAGTTAGCCTAGTTTAATAATAAATCTTACAAAATTGGTCTTCTTGGTAAAGAACTCGCATTTCTTAATTACTACTAGCATCTATTCCTCTTATAGTCTCTTTAAGACCTATTTAACGTGTTCTCCATATTTTTCCTTAGTTATTAAGTAGATAATAATATTGTCAAGGTATACTATAACAAATTTATCTAAGTATTCTCCTAATATATTGTTAATACGCTTCTAGAATATTACTAGTATGTTTATAAGCCCAAATTATATAACTAATAGCTTATATAGTCCTTTCTTTAACCTAAAGGCTGCTTTCTATTTATTACCTTCCTTAATTCTAATCTAATAGTACGCCTATCTTAGATCTATCTTTATAAAGATTTACATATTACCTATCCTATCTTAAATTTCACTAATTAAGGGTAAAGGATACCTATCCTTTCTTATAATGCTATTTAACTATCTATAGTTGATATATAGCCTTAGTTTACTATTTTTCTTTAGTATAAATAATACTAGATATCCTACTAATAACTGTAATAGTCTAATGTATCCCTTTTATAAGTTCTCCTAAATAAACTCCTTTAATACTCTACCTTCTTCTTTAGTAAGCTTATAGGTTAGAAAAAACCTTAGATTTATTTTTAGTTTTAACTCTATCTTATAGTCCTCTACTATATACTTTAACAGCTTCTTACTTTCTAGTAACTATAACTTTTTGCTATATTTATGGTATCTCTTTGGTATATAACTTAACCCTTTTTCTATTTCTTTGTAGGTTGCTCCTACTTAGTACTATACTAACTTAGTTTATTATTACATTCTATAGCGTTAAGTATTCCTAATATTAACTTAACCTATAACCCAATTAATTTTTAGATTATATTCTTGTAACTAAGGCATTCTTAATACTACCTTATTATTTCCTAATAGTAATATATCGAAAGATATCTCGATTTATCTCCCTTTAATAGTTAGCTAAATAGGTCCTATTTTAAGATTAATAATACCTCCTCCGTAGGCTATCAGATCTCCTAAAATTATCACTAATAGGTAAAGACATTCCTTTTTCCTATATAGTAACCCTATTCTTTTAACTGCTGC
>Ga0307515_10023247_pt1 | contig 10872 bp, 11 predicted proteins | sample 17_EM_MG_FD_194513 | JGI IMG/M metagenome (GOLD analysis project Ga0307515, IMG submission 194513) | Populus trichocarpa ectomycorrhiza microbial communities from riparian zone in the Pacific Northwest, United States - 17_EM | ecosystem: Host-associated > Plants > Roots > Unclassified | place...
AAATATCAGAGACGGTCCATCTGCCAACCCTTTTTTCACGAGAAGCGCTTTGAGCATAATCTATCCCTCTCGTGAGTTTTGAGCTACCATTACTCGTAGTTATCTGTGACTATCTTGCGAGATTTTCGGTGTTCTGTCAATAATAGTGTTCACGGTGGAAGACATTCACAGCACGACCGGTAAATGCACGATCGTTGTAAAGCAACTTCACACGGTGGTGTCAGGATGTACGGTTCCACAAGCTTTCGGTTCCCTTCCAATGGCAGTGCCACCGAAAGCGTGCAACCTGGATCGATATCTCCCCCGCTCTTGTCTTCAACTAGAAAAATGTAATACCACACATTGCTTTACTGCTTTCCTCCAATATTGCTAGATGGTCTAAGCCAAGTCGGTTTCATCGCATTCAAAAATGGCGCCCAGCCTTCAATTCTACCTAAGACCTTCATGCTCCCATCGTGGTGCTAGCCCCCCTCCGTGTGGACCGCACCGTCTAATCGCGAATCCTTACTGTTATCCAGCGTTAGTATGACCAATGACGGTCAGAATGGGTTCACCACACATCGTCCGCCGAGCTTGAAGCATGCTTTTTTCGCACCTTCCATAGCTTCCGTCTGGGATCATTGATAGTATATGATATATTAACATCCAGAATTGAATCATACCGTAAGTTCTGTACTCCTAAATGTCCGGAGGTCCAGATGGGCGTTTATAACTTTACACCCCGAGCAATGCCATCGAGAATCATTGTAAACATAAAGGAACCTCGGGATGCCCCGTTATTTGGGCATGCTTCGTCTATTCAGACGCGTCTAGCAGACACTGCCATGGCGGATTCTCCGGGTCCGGTAGCTTTTTTATTGACGTCACTGAGAGCTTATTTTACTTGTGTGTGTATCTCAGTTACCTACGTATCTTCATTTTGTGCAGGAAGCGAGCGGCCACCGGTCCTCCCAAGTCCGTAGATCTCGGAAACGACCAAACGACCACATTTCCATTTCCCTCGGTCGGTCCCTGGGAGACATATGATGTAGTTGTCATGAGCAGTCTACACCCACATCTTGTTCTCCGAGCTGCGTGGATCTCGGAGTCGGAAACATGACCGTTTCACGGAGTGATTCAACAAATCAAGTCGATCACGTGTATCTAGCTCCAGATATCGTTGCATACGCACAAAAGCGACACATACACCGCGCAAATAATAATAACGAAAAACCGTACCAAAATGAAACGCCAAATGCTAATGTACAAGCGCGGTAACGTGACGCTTCCTTGTGCGAATAAACATTGTCGATGTTATAGTAGCTTGACGACAGGAGCCTGCCCGTATGATCTCTTGCCACCACTTGCCGCCGTCTCGGCCGCAACGGCATCTTGACCTTGTTTGATGAGCCTTCCGGTGCGGAAGAACAGTGCGTCTAATAATGACGCGACGGTGAGCACACCACCGACGATGACGGCCGTCCTGGAATAACCCCGTCAACCTCAAATATCAATGGGGGCAGAAAAGAGGGGCACGCACGAGGTGACGAAATGAGCAAAGCTTTGCCTTGACTCGAAATGGATGACTTGCATCGGCGAAATTTCGATGTTGAAGAATGCTCCTGGCAGACCCGCGCGGTCGTGTGTTAACTTTACGCCCTCTTCGTTCTTGCCAAAGACCCCGGTCGCGAGATCTCGCTCGTACGAGGAGGCACTGAACTGGTGCGTTGAGTACTGTAGATATAAGGATTAGTGACTTCGAGCGGAGAGTGAATGGAGAGGTGCGCACGACGTCGCCGTTGAGAGACTTGTACTTTGTAGACACAACCTTGAGGAAATACTGGAACATATATTCAGCTGATTCGGTCTGTCGAGGATGAAAATAAATATCAGTCGGTGGTTGACCCGTAGCCCCAAAGGGAGATGGAAAGTGGGCGCTAACGTGCGAGTAGATTTCATCAAGGGGGCTACGGTCTATGCCCAAGATCCTCTTGATATTCGGGTCGAGAACATGACGTGTATACCGGTTCTCCGTCTCCGACTCGAATGCAAATTGGTGAATAAAGTGGCCAAAAAAGTGGTTCACATCCTTGAGGTAGGGCACAATCTCGTACACTTCGGCACGGTTGAGCACGAAGGATCGTCCAGGAGAGAACTGGATGTTCCCGGCAACTTTGTTTACTTTGACGGAACCAACAATATTGCACCCCTCGTGGGCCTGACCTTGCAACTTGTCCTTCCACTGCTCCTTTACGCACTGTTGTGTGGCGGCTTGGCGTTCAGCGGGAGCATAGAGTAGACAGGGTCAAGGAAGATTACACACCTGGTCGATGGAGTCTGGGTCATTGAATGCCCAACCGCGGTCCATGTACGCTTTTCGCACTTCATCGCAGGTCTGGCAGCACCCCGAGTCTGGAGGGAGACCACCGTAACAGCTGCCGCACCAGCCTGGGTCGTGCGAGGACACAAGTTTCTCAAGCTCGGACTTCGGATGGACGCCAACTTTGGCGTCGAGGATGGGTTGCATCGTTTTTTCGTCGAGCCGGGTCTTCATGAGATGGTGGGAGACGTCGCGCTGGGACTCGCCGCTAACGTCGGTCACGTCGACGTTGAGCACTTGCATGGTGTGAGGGTAAGTATTGGCTAGCATGGTGAAGGACATTACAGAAGCATGGCACCCTTGGGAAGGTGATGTTGAAAGTAGCTGTTAGCTTTTCGCCTTTGCTGCGGTCAACGACGATTGCCGAGTCGATGTGGAGTCTGCGGTAGTCGTTGAACTCGACAACGGTGAATATGATAATAAATAGAGCGGAGAGAAGGGTGACTGGGAATATTACAGATTATTAGCTGCTGCCAGCGAGATTCGATCGGCAATAGTACTTACGGAGAGCGCCTGAGCGCGTTTTAACTTTTACTTCGTCGACCGTACGTGCAAAGCCATCAAGGCCCCTAAAGGACCCAGAGAGGTAGGCAGCCATGGGTCGTGGGTCGGGGTCGGGGCTGTAACGTGGCGATATTTGGCAGGACAAATAAGCATGGTGGCAAACACAGCGGCAAACACAGCGGCAAACACAAACACAGCTGGTCATGCGTGACACGCGTGACAACGTCATAAAGCAAGTGAGGACGTCGGACGGGTAAAGTCCGGCTATGTTTGTGATGTCCCGCTAGTGCTCTTCTACCTCCAGCCCCTCTGGCCATCCACGACAATGTCTTCGTTCTACACCGACGAGCTCGCCCGCGCCCTCAAAGAGTCCGCGTTTGGTGTTCATTCTTACGACGTGCTCAGCCCGATGGCCGTCCAGGATGCATCGCAGGACTCCCAGGCAGTCGCTAGAGTCACCTTACTCGAGGGTATGACCATCTACCTCCGCCTCTCAATAGCTGGCTACCAGGTACGTCGTTCGCGACGTCCGCGACGTCATTCCGACGATCGCCCACCAACGCTCACTCCTATCCCTCATTACGCCACCATTATCAGGTTGTAGCCGATCCAGAACATGCTACAGCTCCAGGCTCGCCGCAACTCGAGATCGTCGAATCGCTCGACACTATGCTTCGCGTGCTCTCCCCTATCTACGCAACCAAGCACACCGATCTTCTCGTTGAACGGCTCCGACAAGAAGCTACGCGTCGGTAGCAATCGATCTTCCCCGTTTCTCGTCATTTCCCGCCATTCTAGCATTTCCTTCCCTAGACTCACCGTTTACCCATACTGCCATCTCCTCCATTTATGTGGTCTCCTCATGCTCTTCCTTGCTATATTTCTGCCATATCTATTATATAATCACTCTCTGAGCCACCAGTCCTTGACATTGTCATTTCGAATGCATGTCGCCTATCATTGCTCCGTAGTGATATGCGTCCCTGCAACAACGCCCAAGCCGTTCATAACCGGCTCTTTATTATTCCACCCGACCCGCCACCACTCCTCAGCCCCGCCCGCTCCCGATCCCGCCTCGATCTCTTTTCGCGCTCCTTCTGCTCTTCTCGCTCCCAATCCCATCGCGCCTTCTCCTCTCGTACGGCCTCTTGCAACGTTCCCACCCGGTTTATCGCATACGCAATCCTCTCCCGCCGGTTCGCCTGCCCCAATGCATCAACCTCAAAACCCACCGGTTGGTGACCGTAGCCAATCGTTACCACTTCCAGCATGATCGACGCTGTCAGCCCCGCAATAGGCTTGGTCCCAGTCACCTCACGTCCCGTCAAGAATGTGTGCAATCGCACGTTGGTTGGACCCCACTCTGCATCGTACCAGCTGTGGTACGCCGTTGGAGTAGACTTTGCAGGAGGTGGTCCACTTTCCCGCGATGACGGACTCGAGGCGAGTTCACCTGCGGCTTCGCGTCGATATTGGAACGCTTCGTCTTGGAAACCAAACGTACCTGGTAAAAGTGGAGGCGAGGGATTGGATTGTGCCGAAGTCGGTGAATACTCCTGTTCCTGCTGTTCATGGTCGAATCTAGTATTCGAATACGGGGACGAAGGGGATATCAGGACGGTTTCCTAGGATCACGCCGTGCCTCGACTCCCTTTCGTGATTAATGACACTCACCCTACTGGTGGAAGGTGTTTTGGTGAGAAGTCTGGCGCCTGATCGTCTAGTGTCGCGGCGGGAAAGAAGGGCGAGGAACCCGGTAGCGGAAACGGCGCGATCGTGCTGAGGAACGATGACAAAGGGTGACTAAAAAGTGTGTCGACTTCTGGCGTGTTCAACAATGGCTGCAATCATCATCGGGTTTTCGGTTGTTTGGTTTGTTTTCCACCATTAGTTTGCGCGACATGGACATACACACGGAGTCGTAGTCAGCATCCTAGTCCCTTGCTCTGCCCGATTTTATGTAATACTGATAGCGTGCTATCTTTGGCTCTCGCTCTATCTCATCTGGTGTTTTTAGAGTGTGGCAATAACACCCACGGATGCCTTCTTTTCGGTCATGTGAAGCGGCTCACCTTGATGGTTGGATCTGTCACTAAGACTACGACTCTTGGCAAATAGTGAGAAACAAATCGAGTAGGTCGAGCGAGGGAAGGACGCACGGGGTAACGATGAGGTGGTTACGCGCCAGGAAAGGCTCTAGTATGCATAACAGTGGTATGGTCCTCTTGTTGATTGGCAGTCCTATCTGCCGACCGCACACTACTCAGTCTCGGTTGGCAGTATTAAGTCAAAGGCACCAGTACGCGCCTCCTCAAGCGCTTCCCTACGCGCCGTATCTTCTAATGAAGAGTCCCTAGGGTCTACTCGTCCACCCGGTAGGGCCGTGTCCCCTGCATATGTACTTAAACTTGCGGCGCGTCTGTCCAGCTAGGGAATCAGGCGAGGAAAGGAGTTTCATTGGAACGGAGTACCTGCTCAGAATCACGTAGAGGTCACCCCATCGGCCTATGAATAAAGCCACTAGCACCGCGGCGGAGCAGGATTGCGGGTAGGGTGGTTGTGGGCGTGGGGTGTATGCTGCGAGGCGCTTTAGGCAGCTGTTGACATTCCTGATATCAGTATCGCACGGTGCAAAACATGAGGACTCGCGCACTCACTCGCGGGAGACGGGTTTGAGAGGCTCAACATATGCAACACTTGGGTTCGGCTGTCGTCTTTTCCGTGGATGCAATTTCCCATCTCGTTCTCGTTCTTTGCGTGTATCTGATTTTGACATTTTCCAGCAAATAAAGTGGCCTGAGTCCAACTCATAGCTGCTTTGTGAATTGTCCATTACATACATGTGAGAAACTAGGGAATGTTACTATTACATAGACCCTCCGTCATAATACCATAATGCGAAATATCCCGTAGCTAAGCTCGTCGCGCTTTGTTCACGCTCGCGAGCATCTCTGCCTCCTCTTCTGCCTCGTCCCCCGAATCGCCCCCCGAATCGCCCTTCCAGTCCGTCGCGTCGTAATCAATGTGACGTGCTCCAGGAGGGGTATTCAGGTTTATAGGGAGTCTCCCTGCTGGTGGTGGGTCCTCTGCGTCCTGCCAGGAGGACAGGTCCTTCCCAGACAGGTAGTGCAGGCCAAAGTTCAGCTGGGCCCGTAGTTTGCGCACTGTTAAAGGAGGTTCAATGTCCTTCCTTGGACAAGGTGTTCGTGGAGGGGAAGGAGGGTTGTGGTTTTCTGGTGTGATGAAACTGCTTGGGTGCTTCTGTTTTCGTGGGGAAGGTGTCTTGAGAGAAAATTGTACGCGAGGGCTGAGGAAATCGGATTGCTTTAGGCGCTCTTGTGATGCATTGGGCGTTGCGCTGCCTTCGACTGGTGATACCATGGCTGCCTCCATGAGGTCTGACGTTTGGTTTGTGGGTCGGAAAAAGGATGAAGGTTCTAGAAATGCAACGGTATGAGAAGATGTGGGAGTGTATACTTACTTTGAGGCTTACCGCCGGCGTGATCCGCCGTCATGGGTGTAACTCCTGCAAATCATTTGGGTTAGTTGCAGATCAAAAATCCAAATCCTTCTTACCTGTAGTGCGATTGCTCGAACCAGAGATGCCTGCTGTGTTCTGATGACGCGGAGAATCCCTCTCACTAGCGGAACGCCGCATGGCAGAGCCAGGCGCGAGCCAGGCAGGGAGAGTAGGTTCAGCGCGAGATGTGGCGGATGTACCACGGGAGCGCGAATATGGTGCTGCACGAGACCTTCCTAGAGCAGCTTTCGTGAAGGTACGGTCTGGACCAACGCTGCGTCTCTGTGGTGGCGGGAGGTCCACACTGGGTAACAAGGAGGTTGAAAGGGTCGGAACGTTGGGTTGCTGTTTGTTAAGTGATGAGTCTTCGTTTATAAGTTCAAATGGGTCATTATAAGACATTGCGGTGGGGGGGAAGGATATGGAGGGGTCCAAGACTGGTGCAAAGGGTTTGGTTGTCGGCAAGGAAAGGCAATATGGTGCTCGCAAACCTGCAATTATACGTACTTGACGCGTCCAAAACGCGTCTTGGGTACCCGATCGACCGCTTCCGGTTGGTGCCAAACATGGAAGTGGTTAGACTGGACACGCTGGAGGACAGGATCGGGGTAACTGTCTCATCGAGGGAACCAACCAACACTACCTCGAAAACCTGGCGTGACTTTGCGTTCTGGTGATATCGCGGTCGTGGCCAAGTTTCTCTCCACCTTGATCTGCGCCAAAATTTATACAGAGATGAGGGGCGTCCCCATCAAGGATGCGCTCGCCTTCAACCTCGAAAGGCAGCTGCAGCTATATCTACAAGCAGTGTTACCCACTGTAGACCCTCTGATCGCCCAACTCCAGGCCTCTTCCCTCCCTGACGCGCTACCTCTCCTCTCAACCCTCTTGAAAAACCCCAAGTACACCCCTCTTGTCCTCCAGACCTTCAGGCCAATCCTTCTGGACCTCTGTGCTCGGTGGTTGGACGACGAAATTGACGACGAAGCAAAATTCTCTGCCTTTGGTTTTCTTATTCCATGTTGTGAGGAGCTCTACCCGTAGGTCTCGATCCCAAATATATATGACGTGGATAGCTCATATTTTGTGCTTTAGTGTCCTCTCTGCGTTTTTACGCCGACCCTCACTCAGCAATGGCCCTCTCGCGTTTATCAATCGAGAAAACGCGGTGTCACTCCCAGCTCAGCACCTGCACCTCATTCTACTAGCCCACTGGCGTCTCTTCAATATCTCTCCACATCTCCCGCTTGATTTCTGCTGGCCCATTGAACCTCTCTCCGCTCTGTGCGCCGCTCCTCATCCCGACCCCGGTGTCCTCTGGCTGGCCCTCAACTGTTATGCTATTCACATGGGCTTGAATGAGCCTGGCCGTGTTCAGCTGGAGGAGAAACTTCTTGAAAAGGACGCAATCACCTCCATTTATTCGCCTTTTGACGAGACCTTAGAGGGCCGGGTACTCCCGTACATTGAAATGAGACGAGCAAACAAGTATCTGAGCGTCACCCCTGAAGACTATGCACCCATGTTCGCAAAAGAGCGCTGTATAGATCCAAGTTGGCTAAGGTAAATAATACGTTGTTCGTTTTCGAGCTGTTGTATAACAACCCTTCTTCAGTTCGAGGGTTGCATGTCTGGCAGGTATCATACACCTCAAGTCTTCCGTCAGCGCTGCCCCAAACACATCCCTCATTGCGACAGCATCAACTCAAGATGCTCTGCGCGAGCTGGCATATCGCCTCACCTACCGACTGCCTACTCTCCTTTCTGCACCTCCATCTTCGGGAAAGTCTCTCATCATCACTCATGCCGCTGCCCATCTGCACCCTGATTCACCGAGTCAGATTGTTCGTGTCCATCTCGCCGATACCTCGATCGACGCACGATCTCTGTTAGGCTCTCACGCAGCCTCCCCCACCAAACCTGGATCCTTCGAGTGGCGTGAAGGTGCCGTCGTTCGTGCTATGAAGGAGGGAAAGTGGCTCATTCTCGAAGACATCGACAAGGCAAGCAGCGAGGTACTGGCTACCCTATGGCCCCTAGCAGAGAGTCTTTCTCTTGAAAAGCCCATTGGAGGACATGCTCAACTCCAAGTGCACGGCCGCGGTCTTGTCCGCGCGAAAGAAGGGTTCGCTCTGTTTGCCACGCGATCTGTAACGGCTTCAATCGACGGCCACTTCCCCACCCTGACTTTCCTTGGTGCTCACAAGTGGTATCCAATTAACATGAAAGCACCCACGGACATTGAACTCCGCGACATTATTCGCACCAGATTCGAAAAGCTACCACCCGCCATCCTAACACCTATCTTGGACGTATGGTTCAAACTGCAACGGCTGGCGAATAGCTCTGCTGCCGCTCGGTACCTTGGGACTCGTGACCTTATGAAATGGTGCATGCGAATCGAGAGTCTAAAAGTACCGTCGATGATGGATCTTGATGACTCGCCCAATCTATCATTCGTTGATGCAATCCCGAACTTGACCATCAGAGAAGAGCTATTCATCGAGGGTCACGACGTCTTCTTTGGGACCATGTCGGAAAGACCTACTACTAAGTCTTTCATGGCTAGCATGGCTTCGACACTGGCAACCGCTCTTGGATTCGGTGATGAGAAACTCAAATTCCTACTCGCCGACAGAGTCCCAGAGTGGGAAGTGGTTAAGGGCTCCGATGGCAAGATTCGGACAGTGCACATTGGGCGAGTCAGCTTGCCAGCTGTAGTCCCCAAAGGCCTCCTTCAAACCAATTCTAGGCGCCCATTTTCTTTGAATAAGCCGACGTTGCAACTGCTTGCTCGTCTCGCAACTTGTGTTGCCCTCAACGAACCTATCTTGCTAACTGGAGAGACGGGCACCGGCAAGACTACTGCCATATCCCATCTAGCTTCCCTTCTTTCTCGCCCGCTGCTATCTCTGAACGTGTCCCAACAAACGGAGTCGTCGGATCTGCTTGGTGGCTTTAAGCCAGTTGATGCGCGGATTCCTGCGGCAGAATTGCAGCGACGCTTTCAAGAAATGTTTGCGGCCACTTTCAGTCGGGAGAAAAACCTCAAATTTGAGGAAGCTGTCCGTGGCGCCGTTTCCACGGGTAAATGGAAGCGCGCTGTTGCATTATGGAAGGAGTGTGTGAAAAGGGCGAGAGATCGAATCCAAGGGAAACAAGAAGGGTAAGGTGGTACCTACTTAGTTTGAGTCCTACTGAGGCTTTACCAAGTGACCCAACGTCCCTGGATCAAGCTGGTCCCCGCAAACGCCGTAAAATCACGGGAGATGGGCTGAGAGTGTCCGCCTCCGAATGGCGGACATTTGAAGACAAAGTAGACGAGTTCGATAAAATACATGTCCGCGGTAAGGGCAAACTTGCCTTTGATTTCGTTGAGGGACCTCTTGTTCATGCCTTGAAGGCCGGACATTGGTAGGTGGGTTTACCAATAAAGACAAGGCGGTGCCTAACCTCGTCTCAGGGTACTGCTAGATGAAATAAACCTTGCCAGCCCCGAGACGCTTGAAGCAATTGCAACTATCCTTAAGAGCCCGACGGCTTCCATTACCCTCACGGAACGGGGCTGTCTTCTCCCCGTTGACCGCCACCCCGACTTCCGTCTGTTCGCTTGCATGAATCCTGCAACTGACGTTGGAAAGAAGGATCTTCCACCTCATATACGCTCTCGCTTTACTGAGTTTTTCGTCCTTCCCCCCGATGCCATTCGAGAAGCGCTACTCGCCATCGTCAGGCAATACATCGGAGAAATAGCTTTGGGTGACCCTGCTGCTATACTAGATATAGCTGAATTCTACATCGCCGCGAAAGCCTTATCGGAGCGTCGAGAGATCGCCGATGGGTCGAACCAACGTCCCCATTACAGCATGCGCACGCTGACACGCGCTTTAACGTTCGCGGTGGATGTTTACCCTACATTCGGTTTGCGAAGGGCGTTATGGGAGGGCTGTCTGATGGCGTTCATGGTAGTCCTTGATCAATCGAGTGCGTCCATACTACAAGGCCTTGCTATGAGGCACATCCTCGGCTCAGTGAAGAATGTCAACTCTCTCCTCGCCCAAATGCCTCCAGCTCCTGCGAACGACACCGACCAATACATCGCCGTCGGGCCATTCTGGCTCGAGATGGGTCCGCTTGGGTCTCTTCCAGTCGACCAATACATTTTAACTCCTTCGGTGCAGCGGAAGTTGTTGGATTTAGCTCGTCTCATTTTGACCCGACGCTTCCCAATCCTCATCGAAGGACCAACATCCAGCGGGAAAACCAGCGCAATCGAATACCTTGCGAAGCGAACTGGACATCACTTTGTGCGGATCAATAATCACGAACACACGGATATTCAAGAATACCTCGGCACGTACGTCTCCGATCCTGAAACCGGTCGCCTTATCTTCCAAGACGGGTTGCTCGTACGAGCAATTCGAAATGGAGATTGGATTGTCCTCGACGAGCTTAACCTAGCACCATCGGACGTCCTCGAGTCACTGAA
>Ga0307515_10023248_pt1 | contig 10872 bp, 9 predicted proteins | sample 17_EM_MG_FD_194513 | JGI IMG/M metagenome (GOLD analysis project Ga0307515, IMG submission 194513) | Populus trichocarpa ectomycorrhiza microbial communities from riparian zone in the Pacific Northwest, United States - 17_EM | ecosystem: Host-associated > Plants > Roots > Unclassified | place...
TCTCAACAAAGCTTTGGAAATGAGACACTTGGGACTGTTCTTCTATAAGAAGAAATATCTGGCAATTTTAATGGCAGTATACAAATGAAGACACTATTTAAAACAAGAACAATCTATAACTCAAATTGACCATGAGAGTCTTAAATACTTGTTGGATCAAAAGATCCACCCAACAATTCAAAAGAAAGGGCTAATTAAGTTTTTTAGTTTGAATTATTAGGTTCTTTATAGAAATAGCAGAGAAAACTTGGTTGCGAATGCATTATCTAGAAGGAATAATTATGTGGATAACAAGCATGATAATGAAGGCAAGGAAATTGACAGTTTGGATGCAATAACTAAAATGGTGCGAGCTTGGTATGAAGAAATATATTGTTCCTACAAATATGATGTTGCATTACAGGATATTATAACCGGTAAGATGATTGATGTTAATAAGTATCTAAACTATACCCATGAAGAAGGAATTGAAAGATATGAAGAGAGGATTATAGCAGGAGGAAAAGGATCATTAATAGGGTAGTTAATCAAAACTACACAGGACTCTTATTATGAAGGCCATGCTGAAATCCATAATTCCTATAAGAGGGTCAACTTTTTTTTTCATTGACCTTTTCATTTCTTTTATTTTTTTTGTCAATAAGTCATTACAAGCTAATAAAATCCATAACACAAACACAATCACAGTAAAATTTAACATTCATATCTCATTTTATTTGAAAAACTTCAACATTGCATGATGCTCAATTTGAAGTGAATACCAGGGAGGTGGTGCTATTATTATTCACGGAGAGCTTAATAGATAGATTGAGTTTTTATCTATTAAAACTTGCAAGAAACCTTTTTTTCTCTCTCTCAAAATTCTCCAAAACATAGGTAATTTGTCAATACTAATGTTTGTTTATTAATGTGGTATATGATATATTTTTTAAAAGTGTTTCTTAACTGAAAATATATAGAAATTATATATTTTTTTATTTTTTTAATATCAATATATTAAAATCATCGAAAAATATTTAAAAACAATTAATTTAATATTTTTTTCAGACAAAAAAAATAAAAAATAAAAGCTAACTCGATATCAAACATGAAATAATTCCAATACTAGAATACTCTATTTAAACCTTTTTGTGACTCATGTATTATTTGTTGGCTTAAATACTAGAATATTTTTTCATAAACACTCCTAAGTCTTTCTTTTTTAGCAAGTTAGACATGCTCATATACCAAGCCATCATGTACATTCACTAGTAATTATGCTTTATTCACGTATTTCTATCATTTAATTTATTTTTCAAGACCATTATTATTAAAATTAAAATAGAATGTTAAAAAAATACAACATGATAATACTTTTTCGATCAATCTCTACATTAAAATGATAAAAGAATGGTAAATAAAAATATATTAAGAGCTAAAATAAGATTTCCAAGATAGACATAAAAAAAAAAAAAAGATTTCAATCCAATAAGTGAAATCGAGGATGTAATAGGATGATGTTACAATGTCATATCGTATATCACAGCGTTGTTTGCTGTATAAGGTGGATCCAACAGCATTAAATTTAAGCCAATGACACAGCCTGGACCAATTAACGTGGCCTTAGTTCTAGCGCATCTAATCAAATCTCGATAGAAGGGGCCCTCTACTCTATTGTAATAGTGTTAACATAATATTTACAAAACCTCGACATCAAAGTGGCTGTAGTTTAGTGGTAAGAATTCTACGTTGTGGCCGTAGAGACCTGGGCTCGAATCCCAGCAGCCACATTTTACCTCTTACTATATTTTTTGCCCCATTAAGCGGGTCCGCACATGATCCCACCTGTACCATAATTATATTACACCTCATTTTCCCGCCAAAAGCCTCCCTTACCTATCATTATTTGCCGCCAAACCCCTCTTTCCCTCCCATCTACTCAAATCTCTACCACTGCCGCTGCCCTCTCTGTCCGTCTGTCTAATTTCCGTGCCTTCTCTGCCGTAGAACCATGAAACCCGTCCGCTTCGAAGAAGAGAGAAGTAACAAAATCTCCCTCTGTCCATTCTTCTTCCTCTTCCTCTTCCTCTTCTTCTTTTATTGTTTATGTAATGTTCATTTCGGTCCTTTCAGATCTCGCCAAGGATTTCCTTTCAAATTTCGCCGACGCAAATGGCGAATCTAAATACATGAACATCCTTGTGAGTTTTTCCCTATTCCCTCTCCCTCTCCCTCCATTTTTCTAATTATATATAAAATATCATCGAATTAACCCTGATCCCTCTGTTGTTTCAGCAAGATGTTGCAAATCATAAGTTCCGCGCTGTCCAGATCGATCTCGAAGACCTCATTAATGTAAATTCTTATTATAATTACCTCTATTTGGTTGAGATTTTAAAAACGCTAATTTTCTTTTCTATTTCTTTTTTCACAGTATAAGGACTTGGATGAGGAATTCCTTAGACGTGTTACTGAGAACACACGTCGATATGTTGGGATTTTTGCTGATGCTATCGACGAAGTGTTGCCAAAGCCGACTGAAGCATTTCCGGATGATGACCATGATATTTTAATGACACAGAGGTCTGAGGATGCAACTGAGAACGTTGAAGGTTCTGATGCGAATCAGAAGATGCCTTCAGAGATCAAGCGTTACTTGTAAGCATTACCCTGACATTTTCTTTATAGTTGTTGAATTTGTTCTTTGTTCTGGTGTTGTCTTTGATTTTTTTTTGTTTGGGTTCGAATTCGCAGCTAATTTCTGGATTTGTCTCTGATTTGAGCAGCATATCTTTGTTTCCTACATTGATAAGTGTTGGACCGCTTCTGTTTGTTAGCCCAGAATCATTTATTATTATTATTATTATTTTTAGCATGTAATGAGATTCTGAACAAATTTTGCAGGATAGTCTAGTCTTGATAAAAACCATTCTCACATCAATTATTGGCGTCTATAATAGAATGAATGGTTACTCGTGTTTAGTGAAGGGTTTGCTTATGCATCTCATGTTTTCTAGTTCTAGGTGTATTGTGCTGTCACTTAACTTATTCTGTCTCTTTGTGTATTTTTTCTTCTTCCAGTGAAGTTTATATTAGAGCACCTTCAAAAGGGCGGCCATCTACCATTAGAGAGGTCAAGGCTTCAAACATTGGCCAGCTTGTGAAGATATCTGGTATTGTGACACGTTGTTCAGATGTTAAACCACTGATGCAGGTAGCTGTGTATACATGTGAAGAATGTGGTTTTGAAATTTACCAGGTAATTAACAAGCAAAGCTGTCTTGTCTGATTCATCAACTATGTCTTATGTTGTGTAAATGACACTTTCTTTGCTCTTAAAGTGTTCTTTTTTCACCATTACCTTCTTAGCTTGTTGGAAATGAACATCTTGTTTAATTTGATTGACAAGAAATTTGTTGATGGTAGTGTTTGCTGATTTGTTTTATTATTTATTTCATTTGATAATATTATGTTCTTGAAATTCTTTTGCTGCCTTCTTTTCTTCTGTTCCATTCATCTGTCCTCTTGTGCATTGAACAGGAAGTAACCGCTCGAGTCTTCATGCCCTTGTTTGAGTGCCCAACTAAGCGCTGCAAAACAAACAACACAAAGGGGAACCTCATTCTTCAACTCAGAGCATCAAAGTTTCTGAAGTTTCAGGAGGTAACTATTTTAATTTTCAGTCATAAACAATGTATTAATGGCAAACCCAACCTTTCTGCTTGGTTGTAACATGAAGATGATTGTCTTCAGGCCAAAATGCAAGAGCTAGCAGAACATGTTCCAAAAGGCCACATTCCACGATCGATGACTGTTCATTTCAGAGGAGAACTCACAAGAAAGGTTGGTAATTTCAAGAATTTCATTGAGGGAACGGTGTCAATATCTTTTAGTACAAGAGAAAAAGCACCTTCAGTAGCTTTATACTCCCGGTCATCAGTTTCATATTTTAAGTCCCCATCTCTAGTTGATGGTAGCAAAGTTTTTTTGGTGTTGTGATCACACTTTCTGGAGAAATCTTGTTTACCCTTTTAGCTGCTCTTATTGTGAATTGCCTATAAAATAGAGAGAATTTGTAGCGAGTAACTTAATGTGAAATTGTTTCTTGTATGCGTCCTTAAAGTAAGTGATGTTTGTTTGGTCCTTTTAATTGCAACATGCAAACAGGTTCATCATTTGCTTTATCATAGTTTGAATGTCTTACATGCTACTGGCACATTTAGCTTTTACTTACCTGGTTTTAAAATTTCCAGGTAGCACCAGGTGATGTCGTTGAATTATCAGGGATCTTCCTTCCAATTCCTTACACTGGTTTCAGAGCAATGCGTGCTGGCTTAGTTGCCGACACATTTTTGGAGGCCATGTCTGTTACTCATTTCAAGAAAAAATATGAAGAGTAGGCCATTTTTCTGTTCTTTATCACAAAACAATTGTAATTATTTGAATCAAGTGAAGTACTCTTGCTTACTGAGTTTTATCAACATGAAGCTAACTTCTCTCTAGTTTCCCCATAACTTACTGAACCTTGAACAGTAGCTTATTTGGTGAGTTGACACCTTTATTCCATGGAGTTTACTTTTCTAGTGGTAGATGGTTTAGATTTCTTTGTCAACTTTCTGCCTAATAGAAGGTTTATCCATAAGAAGAACAAAACTTGTAAGAAAAGAAATGGGGGAAAATAGAAGATGCAAAAGGAGTCTTTAACTTTTTCTCTATGATAAAGTGGAGGGAAAGCATCGTGTTTTTTCTATTGTTCTCTTTTAAATTTGCTTTCTTTGCCAGTGAGGGAAGGTTCAGTTTCTTTGGGATTTTTCCTATATTAACGTATAATTCTTCAAACTTGTCATTCTATCTGCATTTATTTATTAGGAACTTGACAATTTGAATTGGATAAAAAGATCAAATAATCACTTCATAATCCAGTATATGATAACTGATAAGTTTCTTTCTCTTGTTTTTTTCTTACTCATCTTTGTGGTCTAGATAAAAATAAGTTCAGTTTGTCCAAATAAATCCATGTGCTAACAATTCAAATATGCAATTATGGTAAACCTTGTGCAGATAAATGGTGTTTAGAATCTAAAGGGTTTCGTGGAGTGAGTTTTCACCTTATTGATAGTATTTGAGGAGATATGTCCATCTTGGATGAAGCCACACTGGCAAGGCTTTTTATTGTTTCGCCTGTGAGTGAGATCAAAGGAGAGTTCAATTTGTGATCCAATTGTTCTGTACTGCAGGTATGAACTTAGAGGAGACGAGGAAAAGCAGATTGCAAGTCTGGCTGAGGATGGAGATATCTACAATAAGTTGGCACAATCATTGGCACCTGAAATCTATGGACATGAAGATATTAAAAAGGCTTTACTTCTTCTTCTCGTGGGTGCTCCTCATCGAAAGTTAAAGGATGGGATGAAGGTAAATGCATGCATTTCTTTGAGATCACATCATGTTTGTTAGCAGATGTATTCTGCCAATCATTATGATACTTATAACATTACATAGACTACTTTGCTTGTTATATATCATTTCTATCCTCTATGTATAAGTGATGAGTAGAACATTTTTGTAATACAAGAAGACTATTCAGTGTTTTCTATACTGTTTGCTTTCTGTGATAGCCTAAGAGTTATAGGAGCTCAATGAATTGCAGATTAGAGGAGATTTACATTTATGCTTGATGGGTGATCCTGGTGTTGCCAAAAGTCAGCTTCTGAAGCATATAATAAATGTAGCGCCCAGGGGAGTGTACACAACTGGCAAAGGGAGCAGTGGAGTTGGTCTAACTGCTGCTGTTCAGAAAGATCCAGTTACAAACGAGATGGTCCTGGAAGGAGGAGCATTGGTGAGTTTTGTACTTGTGTAAAATTTAACTTTTTCAAAAAGGACACTGACTAGTTATCTACATGTGAAGAGATGGCTTTGGAAAGATCATTACTACTTAATGCCATGCATGCATAAATTACAAACCACTGAGCTTACATTGGCCTGGTTGTAGTTCATCTTTTAGTCTTTTGATCTACCAACTTTTAGCTAGCTAATTTTAATGGTTTCATCTGATATTGATCTAATTATGTTATAGTTCACTTTTTAGTCTTTTGACCTACTAACTTTTAGCTAGCTAATTTTAATGGTTTCATCTGATATTGATCTAATTATGTTAGCATAATCTTCGGTTCTTAAATCTAATTGTTGTGAAGATGTCTTTGGTTCAAATAAAAACATTTATCTTTTTCAGGTTCTGGCTGATATGGGTATATGTGCTATTGACGAGTTTGACAAGATGGATGAATCAGATCGTACAGCAATTCATGAAGTTATGGAGCAGCAAACTGTCAGCATTGCCAAGGCTGGGATTACAACATCACTCAATGCGAGAACTGCTGTTCTTGCTGCTGCTAATCCTGCCTGGTACGAACCTTCCTAACATCCTCAAAGTTGTTTCACTTGCTGGATTCCATATTATTTCCATTACTTTTACCTAAATATGTTGCTCTAAGTACATGGCAGTTTTTCCTTTTTTTTCCCTTCTTTAAACAGAACAAAACAAGACCTCTTAGCTATTGTGCACAAATAAGCCAATATAAATTTCTTGCTTTAAACAGTACAAATGCCCTGGCTACAATGCACAAAAAACTAGTCTAAATTTGTTTGGTGGTCCTGTTATTTGTGTTGAAGGGGAAGATATGATCTACGGAGAACTCCAGCTGAAAATATCAATCTACCTCCTGCTCTCCTATCACGATTTGATCTTCTGTGGTTGATCCTTGATCGAGCAGATATGGACAGCGACCTTGAAATGGCTAGGCACGTTGTTTACGTGCACCAGAATAAAGAATCTCCTGCTCTTGGTTTCACTCCACTTGAACCATCTATTCTCCGGTATACATCTCTACATAATTAATTTTAATTGACAGTACCAAGTTTTATGGATGACTCACTTCACAATTTTCCAGGTGATTGAGTAGCTTATATTTTCTCACCATGGATCCTTAAATTGCTCTGTAACTCACACTCCCAATATTGAAGTTGCTCAAACATATAAGTTCTTTGTCTGGTGTAGACATGCTCCTTTGATTACCGCTCTTTATATATTTACATTTGTTTTATTGGTTTCTTTAAATTCCTTTAATTTCTGTTTTTTTTTCATGATGATTAAGGGAGGCCTTGGCATTTGAAAAAGATCTTTAAGTTTAAAAAATTGATTTTTGCTTCATTCCAAATGTTGAAGGTATTTAGAATAAAAATACTGACTATAGTAAAATTGACTCTGGTTTCTAGGTGACCAGCATTTAAATGCCTTAAAATTGATTGCTTTGTCTTTCAATGTTTCATAGGGCATATATTTCTACTGCAAGAAGATTGTCCCCTTATGTGCCTAAGGAACTGGAGGAATACATTGCTACTGCATACTCGGGCATGCGGCAAGAAGAAGCTAAATCGAATACTCCTCATTCCTACACGACTGTCCGAACTCTGCTTAGCATACTCCGCATATCAGCTGTAAGTCCTGATTTTCATTTGTTCTCTAATCATAAGAGATGGCTGTTCTAGTGCATCGAAATGGGGTATGGGACACTATCTGGTCTAGGTTGGGCAAAGGGCGGGGCTACTTCCTTGACAAATTATAACCAGGATTCCACCTTAACGAGGGCAGCATTTTGCAGGTCCAATTTGGCTTGTACTTCAGGTTACGAAGTCCAGGTTGAAAATTGCTCAGCTGTATTGTAGAAAGCTGATTTTAAGCTGCTGATAGCTAGACCAAAGACACCTGATCCCATCCATAGGATAAATCAGTTGACATGTCAAATTTATCTTGATTTTTGAGTTGTATCAACCAGTTGAAGTTGATTTCATTTGGTTACAGGCCTTGGCAAGACTTAGATTTTCTGAAAGTGTGGCTCAGAGTGATGTGGATGAGGCACTGAGGTTAATGCAGATGTCAAAATTCTCTTTATATTCTGATGATCGTCAGAGATCTGGTCTGGATGCCATCTCTGACATCTATTCAATCTTGCGGGATGAAGCTGCAAGAGCCAATAAAATGGATGTGAGCTATGCCCATGCACTCAACTGGATTTCTAGAAAGGTTTGTTGATTTTATTGATTGAATTTAATTGTTAATATCTAGTGCTTCTAGGAAAAAAGGGACACGCAAAACGACATGTCATCCCAGTATTGATTGAAATTAAAAACTGCTGTTCTTGCTGCTGCTAATCCTGCCTGGTAGGAACCTTCCTAACATCATCAGCAGGCAGTTCCTTTTGGAATCCTTTAGCTTCTTTGATGGAACTCTTTGTGCTAATTCATGTAACCTGCTTTGCATTTGATTTAGAAAATTAAAGGGCACTTGAAGTTTTCAAACTTAAACTCTAGAATGCAATTCCATCTAAAAGATGCTTTCCAGCTTCATTTTACCCAGAGATTAGCTTTTTCTGAAACTACAGTCTATAACATGATGTGCTCTCCAGTGTTTGACTTAGAAATATTGGGTTTATTCATGTCTCAATTCCTGAGCGTTGTTTTCTTATTTGTCAACAATGTATAGTTCTATCAAGGGATCGTGACCACCAAGTGCAACCCCATTTTGAATAATTGGATCATATAGTCTGTGTAAATCCTCCAGTATTTGAAATTTTCTGGGAAAGACTACAAATGCATAACAAGATCAAATTTTGCAAAAGTAGTTATCACAGATCAAGAACATGTTTGAGCCCCAATTTGGCTCTAGGATTTAGGATATTCTTTTTATTGGCTATGTTGGGTTGACTTCCAACCTGAGCCAAGTTGATTCTTCTACTAACCTAGCAAAATTTACATTTTGTTTCTAAAAGTCCAAATAAATCTGATTGCTTGCTTGTGAACAGGGATACAGTGAAGCGCAGTTGAAAGAATGTTTAGAGGAATATGCATCCTTGAATGTCTGGCAGATACATCCCCACACCTTTGATATTCGATTTATCGATGCCTGACGTGGGTTGCTCTTAATTATTGTGTTGTAGTCATATCTTGCTGAGCTTGTCATTGAGCCAACTTCCAAATTTAGCTGGATTGTGAAGGCTGTTTTTAGTGTTGTAGACTCTGGTTTTCAGCTATCAGAGTTTGAAAGGTTTAAGATGGATAGTGTATCTGAACAATTCTGCTTCTAACTTGACTGTAGGATTGCAAATTGTTTTACATGCGTCTCAATGTGCTGTGCTCATTTTTTCTTAGATTTGCTTAGGAAGTGAATGGATTGGAGATTTAAAAAGATTATTGATTTCTTCGTTTTGATGAACCGTGATCTTTTTCTGGATAAATGCATATAAGAGAACCAATTCTTCCAAGCTTAGCTCTTTGGGGTTAGAGTTGTAGGCTGAACAGTCAAGGTTCCTGTGATTGTTACATCGATATCAGTTATTTCTCTTCACGGATAATACATTTGCATATTGTTATTACGGGCGTATAATATTTTTTAAAAGTATTATTTATTTTAAAAATCAGTTTTTTTATTATAAAAATTCTAAAAAAATATTAATTTAATATTTTTTATATATAAAAAATGCAAAACAACCTTTTTAGAAGTGAACATGATAAAACCAAATGTGTGCTGACACCGCCGTTCCTTTGTTATCTCGTGTGGTTTGCTACAAATTACTATGATGGTTTTTCTTCGTGAAAATAGTCGTCTGGATTTATTAACTTCCAATTTACTTTGAGAAGTTTATCATTTCTTGCTTCATTTTTAATTGAATTAAATTCCTATTCTTGGATTTTTTTTTAAGAGATTTAATACCAGTAAAAAAAGCACGGACTCTGTTTTTCTGGCTATTAAATCCCTTTTTCCGGCTATTAAATCTAAGATTGTTAATTCTGTGAAATTTGTTTTGATAAGTGTTTTTTTTTTTTTGAATTTGAATGAAGTTTTGGAGTGTTTTGATGTATTCTTTTGGGGTTATGCTGTTTATTTATATATATATATATAACAAATATAATTTAAGTTAAAGATAAATTAATAATAAATTATGCAATATAAATACTTTAAATATTTATAAATAGTTAAGATTAAATAGATCTTTAATTTAAAATAATTCAACTTAAATAAAATATAATGAAAATAAAATGTTTTAACATAAATATTTTAAATATAAAGCTAGGTTAATGCTATCAAGGTTAATAAGATCTAAATCATCAATTGTTTTGCTCCAATTTTTACAAAGTACAAATATGAAAAAAACAACATGAATATAAACCGTATATATCAGTGATAAATCTAATTTTAAAAAATTAATATAATTGTTAATGAAAATAGTAATAATAATTTTCAATATTATTATTAATATCATTGTTATTGAAAATAGTAATGGAAAAAAGCTTTTTATACTTGGATAATTTAATTAATTAAATTGAACCAGGTTCAATTTGATTCAATAACTTTTCAAGATCGGAACGAAACATGTGGAATGAAATCGAAAAATCCGGAACGGACCGGGATTTGAAATGAGATGAAAATTGTTTTGTTTTGTTCTGTTTTTTGAATTGGTATGAAATCTTTCGGCTATTCCAAACAAAATAGAATGAAATTAACACCTTTGATTTTAAACCTTGAAAATACCAGCGACATGTCGTTCAGATTTATTTTTCAAGAAATACTAGGACAACATGTCACCTGTCAATTGAATTTTTCTCAAAACAACAGGGGCTTGCTGTGGAGTTTTTTTGTTTTTGTTTTTTTAAAGTGCTGTGGAGTTACCGAGACATGACAGTCTAAATCGATGTATAAGAATTATAAGCTAATTCGAGCATGTTCCTTGTTATAAAAAAAAAAAAAAAACACGCAGCCAATTTATTATTAAATTAAATAATATCGCATGCATCCAGTCAATTCTTTTTTTGCTGACACGGAACTAGTATTTC
>Ga0307515_10023250_pt1 | contig 10871 bp, 6 predicted proteins | sample 17_EM_MG_FD_194513 | JGI IMG/M metagenome (GOLD analysis project Ga0307515, IMG submission 194513) | Populus trichocarpa ectomycorrhiza microbial communities from riparian zone in the Pacific Northwest, United States - 17_EM | ecosystem: Host-associated > Plants > Roots > Unclassified | place...
CTAACAACCATAGGATCTGCACATTATCTCAGGCGCCTGTCAAGAGATGATAGCGCAATTCGCAAGCACGGAGGATCCAGCGGCTATGGGAGCTGTATACGGCACAATCGCAAATCAAATGGCAAAGGTAGATCTTAACAATCTAAATTTATGAGCGCTCGCGCAATAAAACATGAACGTATTCTCGAGACGAATTGGTGGTTGCTAAGCTCAATAAATGGTGAAAAATATAGCAACGTACCGCGCGCACCGTGCTGTTACAGACTGCATCTTACGCTCCTCCGACTGCTGCTGCTGCTGCCCCGAAGAAACCTGCCGAGACCAAAAAGCCTGTCTCCACCCCCTCCACCGCCGCTGCCGCAATGTTTGCAAAGAAGCCGAAAGCGGAACCAAAGCTGAAAAGGGAAGATTCAAAGCCGAAGAAGGAGGAGTCCCCCGAGACTGAGGCCAAGGTCAAAGTGGAGTCTACCAAGGAGCCTACAGGGGAGAAAGCTACCGCAGCTGCAGCAAAGAAGACGCAAAAGGACTTCTTCTCGAATTGGAATGCGGCGAACCGGAAGGCGAAGGACAAGAAGACCGAGTCGCAATCTAATTCCTTCACTCATAGTCCAGCACCCGGTACACACATCTTCTCCCCGGGTCTTAACATACACGCTAACACACCCCAGAGCCAATAGCAGTAAAAATGCAAACCGACTCCGAAGACTCAGACACTGACGACAAAGCCTCCGAACTCGCGATCCCAGCACCAGACATTGCCGAAGAAAGCCGAAAAAGGAAAGCAAAGCAACAAGAGCTCGAGGCAATGATGGAATCCGACGAAGAGTCGGAGCCACATCCTCCACCAAGCAAAAAGAAAGCCTCCTCCCCTCCGCCGCCGCCACTAAAGAAATCCGAGTCCCCCGAACCACCACCTCAACCTAGAAGAAGGCGCGCAAAGAAAAAGGTCACAAAGAAAGTCACCTCAAAAGACGAGGACGGATATCTCGTCACCAAAATGGAGACTACCTGGGAAAGTTGCTCGGAAGACGAACCGGAACCGCCGCCAAAGGCGAAACCTACTGTTGCTGTGCCGCCGCCGGTGAAGAAGGGTGGGAAGGGGAAGGCGCCGGGACAAGGGAATATTATGAGTTTCTTTCAGAAGAAGTAGTCGGAAGGGGTGGTGGTTGTATTATAGCTTTCTCTATGGCATCGTATTCTGCCGTATGTGGATGTGTTATTTTTATTTGGAGAATAGACGAATATGGATGGGACGCGAATGCGGATGTTAAATCTCTATGTAAAAAAACTCCTAAAACAAAAAATTATATCGCCAAACGCCTTCCCTCCCTCCTTTCCAGCCACTCCCACTAATTGTTGGTATTAAACCGATGTCCACACTCGCACCGATAGAACACCGTAGCCTATCACCCTTCAGCCCCTCCTCTCTCTGGGTTGGGTAGTAGTGTTGAAGGGGGGAACATACACCTTCATCAGCTCCTCTCAACTGCAGCGTAAAAAACCACATCTCCTCGTTCCCACACTCGGGGCACGTCTGACTGATTTTCGCCTCGGTGTGCAGATCTTCTGCGGCGATCGATTGCACTGCTGACCGTCGTAGTCGTAGTGCAGACGGGAACGTGTTCGCAGAGGAGGAGGTGGTTACCGTTTTTTTGCTTGTGTCTGTTGTTATCAGCTTTCATTCCTAGATGCCGCAAAGACAGTGGGGGCGGGGAGGATGTGAGGAATTGGGAGAGGGAAACAACCAGTAACGATGGCATGACACATTTCGCAGACGAGCTTTGAGGAGCCTGGGGCGCGGTCGACGAGGTTTCCGCAGTCGGCGCAGAAGACGAGGGTGCCGATTGCTGACATTGTTGTGGTGGTGGGTCGCGGTGATGTTGATGGGGAGGTGGGATTAGAGATATTTTTTAGCAGTTGCAGGGATTGGTAGGCGAGCTAGAGGGTGTCCAGGTGGTCTGTGCACGCTTGGCGTGAATTGAGTGTGATGGGAGTAAAATTTTGGTAGTATGCTTCTTCGCTGGAGATATCTGCAGTTCAGAAGGTAAATCGCCAATCTAACGCCCAGATATCTGCTATTGATGAGATGCCAAAAAGTATTGCAATCAGTTTTGTTCAAAACAATCTTGCAGTCTTGCAGTATCGATCGTACTCAAGCCATCAATAAACCTCAATGCGTTAGAAAAATTACCCAATTCCGTCCGGTGGTATTGCGCATGCTCCTCAACATTCATCGTCCCAGAAGAATCAGTGCACCCTTAAAGCCCTTGACCTGTTTTAGGAATGTGATTTTCTTGATAGTCTTATCGTCCATCTTTTTGTGATGATCCTTGAGCATTCAGACAATGGATGTTAACAGAGCCTAGGAAGGTCCTAAAGGCACTGCTCTTTGCTGTGTTATGGCTATCTCGAACTCGCCGAGTATATTTATCAAGATGAGCCCTTTCGACCGTCACCGGCAGCTCTTGCCCAAGCTACCATGGGATCCCCTGTTTCCTTTTCCCACTTCCTTAACTAACCCACGACTGGCGACAATCTCGGAGAAGGGAAGCCTGGCACCGTTCATAAAGTTACCACAATCAGCAATAAATCTTCTACAGACAAATGGAACTTCATCCTGCCATACGACCAAGTAGCCCTCATAATATCTGTGGTATAGCTAGTTCAGATTGTGGTCTGGGATAACAAAGTATATACGTACGTATTTATAGTTGATAAATAATTGACAAGCGTTGGGTAACAGGTTACTCAGCCGCTATACAGTCGCAAGGACCTATCGAAGAATCTCCGTTGGACATTTGGAAAGTAAGCTTGCATGTTCATGTTATACTACAAGTGTACTATACATCTACACAGCCGCATGAGTACCAGGCCATGATCAAATTGTACGCATGCTGCTAAGCCCAGATCCAGAACTTCGACCTCGTGCTCTTAGCAATGGAATATTGTCAAGATCACGTGTTGGAGACCTTGCTCGAACTCGGTGCGCAGAAAGTTGATCTGCTACAGAACATTCACGGCGAAGATTAGAGGCTCGATCGGTACCTAGTGACGCCATGTCGACAGCATACCTAAAACAAATCGTAGGTAATCTCGTAATCACTAGAGACTTGTCACTAGGTTGGAAGATATTGATGAAGTGGCGACTAGTAAATATGTTCACAAAAACTGAGCTTGGAGGCGAACTAGGTTTGAGATAGACGTAAGCTTCAAATTTAAGTAGTTGTGTCCTGTTACTATACTTGAAATTTATTGCGGAGATCTTTTGGACTACTTTCGTCATTTTTTGTACGTACTTAATTAACTTCGTTTTCAAGCTACTCAATCTATCATGTAGGGCATATTCACTAGTCATTCGGAACATATTCTATCGATCCTATTCGATCCACACGCATCTACCCGGATCCCTCCGTATAGATTCACCGATATCTTCGAGAGTTAAAGCACTTCTCTCCTCCGCCGTCACCTCACATTTCACCTTCTCTCATTCAACCATTTTCACGCCATGCGCCACTTTCTACCTGTGGACCTGCGTTATCTCAACATTCGTCTACAGCTCTTTTTCCCCATGACCTGTCTTTCACTTTTCACCAGCTTGAACTGAAGTACTCTTTAAGTCATCGGTTTTGAATACAATTCCTCTCGGACGTTTAGAAAGTGAGTGGAGTATGCATAACCTTAACTGAGTGATGGAGCCTGTGCAGCAGATTTTCTTCTCGGGTTTGGAGTTTCTTTCGGTGCTTTTTTCTCACTTAATCCATGAAGCGGGGGTTAGTTGTGGGAGGTTGGATTAAGGTGTGGCTTCAGGGCAAAGGCCTGGCATTTGGCAAGCTAAGTTAGTTGGATAGACCTCCGCCTTTCAATAGATAGCCTTCCCGCCAGCCCTCAGAATAGAAGTCCGAGTGGTTATCGGATTCGCAGTCGCGCCAGCCTGAGATCGTAACAACAAAGGTGGTGTTGATTCGCCAGCCAGATGGTGCTTCCATGATAAAGTATCCTAGATGGCACTAACTATAGGCAGCAAAATATTTCAGGTTGACGATAGATATCATACTTAAGATCTTGGCCTGTGGCAGAATTTTTGGGACATGTTGACAGTAACTACGTATACTCGTAAGTTACAGTGTACCAAAAACTCAAAATTGCAGTCATAATTTCTGTTCAAAGTTCCTTGCTCTGACTCCCACGCAAAGTCTGAAGGCAAAATAGCGGAACATTCTTAATGTACAAAACCTGTCGATTTTCATATCTGTGAGCTTTCGTCAGGGTAGAACTGCCTAGATACTCTTTAGTAACTAGTTACATACCAAAGCAGGGAGAAGCTTAAGTGGTGAGAGAACCCAACCCGGGACATGCATTCCAGCTATGACATTAATTTTTAACGAAGTTTTAGTGATAATTATTAGGTATATTACATTCGATATTTGAAGTTTTGAGGTAGGAGGGAGAGGGGGAGGGTAATCTGATTTTGTGGTATACCCGCTGCAGTATCCGGGCTGCGGTGCCATCAGATCAATTACTTTACGCACGTGCCGCCTAGCCATTTTATGTATGGAGCAGTAACGGGAGGGACGTAACTCTGCCTCTCCCCGCACCGAAGTGTACTTTCCCAGTTTTATACATTTCTCCATTCCATACAATTGCAGCTTTAACTAGCTGTTGCTACTCCAAAGGCACGTACCGGGTATAACACTCCTTATGACAGCAGAACTATGAGTAGGTCGCGGGGTATTCATAGTTCGCAAACTCTCGGTTTCAGGAGCGGATATCTCGCTCTACGATAAAGAGATAATAATCCAGTCTATCTCGTAGTTCTCCGCTAGGGAGACTTTTGCTGTGACTTAGTCGAAATGTCAACGACGATTACCTACTCTGCTTGTGGTTAGCTGAGACGGTCAAGATCCGATTTGGCAACTAGTTATGCGGCAGCTTTGTTTTTCCAAATGTACCTCTACCCCAAGCCTTACCCAGAGCTAATTGTACGACAATATTCTCCTCATCAACTCACCAAGCAACAGCGCCTCCTTCGCTAAAGTTAATAAATATGGATCCTGGAACAGTACTGAGCATAGCCACTGCTGCAGACTTATGTCTCAAGTAAACCTCCAAAATCTGGGTGGGGTTAATACCGTCGTGTCTGCTAATCAAGCATGTAGGATCGGCCAAAACGTTCTTGCCAAGTACGAGGCCTACAAAGATTCCGATACCGAGCTCGGGGAAGCAATTATCCGCGTTCAGCACTACTGGAGGATGATAGAGATGGAGGCGGAAGTCCTACGCAATCTATCGCATCTCCAGCTCTTAGAAGAGAAACTTCAACTTCACCTCAATACGTTATTTCAAAGACTCCAGGTCAAACTTCAAGAAGCAACGGTAGCTATCGATAGTGTGATTGGTAGTAAAGAAGACCCAAAGACGGTCTCATTGGACAGGGTGCTCTGCAAAAAGGGTGGCGTGAACAAATTGAAGTTTGCTATGGGAGTTAAAAAGTCTCTCGATAGGGTACTTGCAGACTTAAAGGAGTGGCACAGCATGCTGGAGACATCGTGGTTCCTACTTGCCCTCGTCCGGAACCCCGCGGTCGATCGTCAATTAACCGACCAGAATGCCAGTCAGAGTGGATCAGTATCAACACTGAGGGGCCTAAGGAACGCCATCGAGTGTGGATCTGGCGAAAAGAGAGAGGAAAAGTGCGCGCCAATTTTTATGAAGGAATTCGAATTACTGGAAGGGAGAATACCAGTCCTTTACTCTTCCGGCGAGCTCGCAAAGGAGTGCCAGACCGGATATACTGTTTTCATCGATAATCTCATCCCCGACTCGTTCGAGAACTTGGCCGCAGTGACAAAAAATGTACGAAACCTTGCGCGTATCCTCTCAGCGGTGGAGCCTATGAAGTTCGGTATTCTTGCTTGTCGTGGGGTTATCAAAATTTGCAATCCCCCTAGCAAAATCGAGCGATTCCAGTTCGTTTTCAGCATTCCGGACTCCCTCCACACGCCCCAGAGCCTTCGGGAACTCTTGATTACAGGACGTCCATATCCACTTGGTGATTGCTTTCAGCTTGCCACACAGCTAGCCAGGTCGGTACTGTTTGTTCACACCGCCAATTTCGTCCACAAAAATATTCGGCCCGAAACGATAATTGTGTTTCAAACTGAAAAAGACGGTTCGACTTTGGGTGTGCCATTTCTTGTGGGCTTTGAGAAATTCCGGCCGGAGGATGGGAATACATATCTGACCGGGGATTCGGAATGGGAGAAAGATCTCTATCGGCATCCCGCCCGACAGGGGCTATTTCCCGAGGAGTTATATAGGATGCAGCATGATATCTACAGTCTTGGAGTTTGCCTCCTGGAGATCGGTTTATGGGACTCTTTCGTTCTTCCAGACGCAGAGAATGGAAGCTTCACACTTGCTCCGATTTTGGATATCTCCAAATACCCCCCAACCACACGGCAAAGAGAGAAAGCATATATTCTCAAGGGACAGCTAGTCCATATGGCAAAACAAAGACTGCCAAATAAGATGGGGTCAAAGTATACAGAAGCTGTGGTTTCATGCCTGAAGTGCCTGGATGGAGGAGATAACGACTTTGGCCATGAAAGCGAGTTTCTGGATGAGGATGGAATCCTGGTAGGAGTCCGGTATATAGAGAAAGTAAGCGCGTCCTCGTATATTCCGGTTCTGCTATTGACGAGTATAGGTTCTGCTGAAATTAGAGGAAATCTCAGTATAAGTACTGTCTGCTAGTTAAGAACAGTAAACACTAGCCGAAGCCTGTTGCAATAGTTCCGTGGCTAACAAGCGTGCCAGTACACTCTAAAGAGTAGAATGATAGTCTAGTATGTCTGGCAGCGTGGCACTTGTTCACACAATACACCCATACGAGGTAGTTACAGTGGTTAGTGTGGTATCGCTTTGCCTGGAAGGATGGCAGACAACCCGAAACAGGGTGTAACTTCGGAATTTTGATACATGTATAAAACATCTGGAGTTGTTTTTGCATACGTATACTGTTATTAAAAGAGTTAAAAGTTAAGTATTTAGAGCTTAAGAGGCATTCCCAGAAGATGTTGTCTTAGAGTTTCTCATCGCTCGTGAGCTTGCTTATTAAACTAAGCTTGCGATCGCGAGTGCACATAAAGTACTTGTCTATGGTACAATGAACGGTACAGTGGCGGTAAAAAGCGACGAGATAAGCGAAAACTACAACCACCACAACCACCACAAAATCTACAGACACAACAACTTATCCAAGTCGTGATGGACTTAAGATCCAAGATCAATCTCTTAAGCATTACCTTGTGATTTCCAAGCTCTTGCGGCTTTCTTAAGGGTGTAGTTGACTTGATGGGGTTACTCGTTGAATTGTGCGTCTCATCACTTTTACCGCGACTGTATAAGAAGGTATGGATTACTATCTGGTACTACCCTACAATACAGTAAATGCCCGCCAAGTCACTCCTGCCACACCCAGACCATGCGCAGCCTTGTGGGGAAGCTAGTTGATCTGACCACTCTCTTCTCCATTTCGTGAGAGCAAATACCCCGACAATATCGCGGTCGATTGATTAGTTCCCACCAGCGTCTTGAATTGAGAACTGATATACAACTGATCATGGTTTGCAGATGCCCCCAGATACATGCTTGACGTGACGCTAACAGGAGACTTCAGGATGTAAGTGAATGACCGCGAATGTCGGGTGCGGGGCACAAGGACTGATGTTCGTGACTGGCGACTGACGACTTCTAGCGAGTAAGTGGATATTTGAAATGCCGAGCGCAGTGAATGAACACTGACAAGCTCGTGTCTGGTGATTTTTAGGCCGTAAGTGAGTGTCCGAGATGTCAAGTGGGAGCATACTGACTAATGTTCGTAACTGGCGGTTTCTAGTTAGTAAGTGGATGCCCGATACGCTGGAGATATTGAGTGCAGAACATATGAATTGACACGTTCATGATTGGCGACTTCTAGGCTGTAAGTGGATGCCCAATGCCCGATACGCCGGAGATATTGAGTGCAGAACATATGAATTGACACATCTGCGATTGGTGACTTCTAGGTTGTAAGTGGATACCCGATGCCTGAGCGTTGAGCATGTCAACTGACGTGCGTGATTGGCGATTTCCAGGAGGTAAGTGGATGCCCGAGATGTCAAGTGAGAACATGAGGACTGACGTGCTCGTGTCTGGAACTTTTAGCCGGTAAGTGGATGCCCAAGCTATCGAGTGCAGAGCATTAACATTGACATGTTTGTGACTGGCAAATTTTAGGATGTAAGTTGATGCCCGAGATGTCGAGTATAGAGCATGAAGACTGATGTCCGTGACTGGCAATTTTTAGGAAGTAAGTTGATGCTCAAGACATTAAGTCCGAAGCATGTCGACTAACGTTTGTGACTGGCGACTTCTAGCCTGTAAGTTGATGCCCGAAATGTCGAGTGTAAAGCATACGGACTGATACGAGCGACTTCTAGTGGGTAAGTTGGCGCCCAAGATATCGAGTGCAAAGTATACGGACTGACATGCTCACGTCTAATGACTTCTAGCGAGTAAGTTAATGTCCGAGATACCCGAGCGCAGAGCATGGGAACTGATGTTCGTGTCTTGCTACTTCTAGCCTGTAAGTGGATGCCTTATATCGAACGTGCAGAACATGAGACCGACCACGCTCCTGTACGCAGTTAGGAAGTACACCACCTAGAATGTGGGTGCGAGATAGCAATGAACTCGGCCGAGGGGCATTTGGAATTGTGTGGCGCGAGGAATGTGCGGGCAGCCCTTCGGTTCGAGCGGTGAAGGTTATATCGAAACAGCATCCACGTCTCACTCCTACAAGGTGGACACAGGAGATAGCCACTTTTACAGCTTTGAAAGGGGTATCTTCTCATTCATCGATGTATATCATTCCCACTACTTATTGTTCATATGGTAGTACCCTCGGTACTTCGTCCAGTTTTTGGAATCATTCCAAGATGAGCACTTCGTCACTATTGCTATGGAGTTCATTCAGCACGGCGACCTTGTGAAACAACTTAGGGAGCCTTGGGGGGGAACCAGACACTCAAATCATCACCATCCAACTGCTTGAGGGATTGATCATTATGCACCGTCTTGGGATTACACATCGCGATTTGCGACCGGAGGTTTGTTCTCAAGGCTCTACATGAGGGAATTATTCCCCAAAGACCGAATGAAATATGACCACTAATTAACACCTGAGCAGAATATATTTGTGGCATCGCTTCTTCCGTTGCACGTCAAGCTTGGCGACTTCGGAATTTCCAAACGTGTGCAGAATAATGATACGGAGCTTCGAACATACTGTGGGACTGCTGCATACATGGCGCCAGAAGTCTATCCCACCAATGACAGTGAACCTCCCAAGTACACGAATGCTGTTGACATCTGGTCTCTCGGATGTGTTGTGCATAAGATCCTAACCGGCCAGACACCATTTACGACCACGGAATTTTGGCGTTATGCAGATGGATTGAGCGAATTTCCTTTGCAGCATCTAAAGGCGAAGCGTATTAGTGTATCCGGTGCGAGATTCATCAATCGTTTGATGAGGGTACATGCAGGATCTCGATTGACTGCAGAACAGGCTCGGAGGGATAAATGGCTGAATAAAGATGATGTAGAAACCGATTGGGACTACATAGAGGTAGAGAGCGCGGGTTCAGATTAGGTATTGAGAAAGTTCCATTTGGAAGGTCTACGTGGTTTTCACAGAATGTACTGGGATGCGGGATTTCATGTTCATTCGGTGGGAAATGGTGGATGAGTGCTAGCTGGTGTATTGATTGCCCATAATCGCGCTGTAAGATGTTGCTCGACAGCTTTAATGATAATACATAGGGCCCTAAAATTTACCAGGGGACATAAAGTGAGGGGCAGGAATATTGGGGTATAGGCAGACTCGTTTCTCTTAAGTAAGCGCCCATATTCACCTATTGTTTGAGGGTTGGGTATTTTCAGCGGCCTAATACTTGAGAACCTCACGAATAACTGGCAACATCAGTGGGACGAAAAGTCGAAACAGACCCTAACCCCGAGTCGCCATAAGTACAATATGGATGCTTAGTATGTGTAGAGCAGCTATGAGCTCTATGTACCAGCAGGAAGTCTGCCCTTTATACCCAAGTTACCGACATGCAGTTCATATATATACGGGAATGTTAGTGTAGAGTTAAATGCTCGTAGACCAGCGGAAGTTGATGCTATAAGTAGCGGGTAGTTATTACACTACTGGCGCACCCCAGAGTTACAACTACGGTATAGTTTGGGAAGGAAAGTTGGGACGAAAGCAAGGGCGGGTTAAGATGTGAATTCTTCCCGTTCTAAGGATCTGTGGTCTACCTGAAGTATCTGAAGTTTACTGAAGGTTTATGGGTTAAGCATATTCAATTTTCCTTCCTGCTTAGATGGATCCTACTTCTACGCGCTTCAGCAAAGTTACAACGTAATTGATTGTGTCAATTGGCACTGGAAGAATGCTCGACTGGATGTTTCAAGAATAATACATCGCTTGCAGGAAATCAAGAAATGCGGCAGCGGTGTTGCTTGACTAACCCCAGTGTAGCTATGGAACTCCAGAAGCGTACGTTTCTTAGTATAGTGAGAACAAACAATGAGATCACAGCCAGGCCTTTAACTGTCAGTACCAACCCTCTGAGACCGTCATCGAGCTAGACGTGAATTCCCATACTCTATACCCACACCCGAAATTATCACGATCACTGTTCCGTACAATTGTGAAATGACAAGGTCCGAACGCAAACCGCAGCCGTATAAGATCTCATGACCCTGTAATAGTTTCCGTTCCCTCAACTATAGATTTAAAATAAGCGGCCTTAAACACCAGC
>Ga0307515_10023253_pt1 | contig 10871 bp, 8 predicted proteins | sample 17_EM_MG_FD_194513 | JGI IMG/M metagenome (GOLD analysis project Ga0307515, IMG submission 194513) | Populus trichocarpa ectomycorrhiza microbial communities from riparian zone in the Pacific Northwest, United States - 17_EM | ecosystem: Host-associated > Plants > Roots > Unclassified | place...
AGCCCGAGGGGTGTCCTGTCCCTACCACCCTTCCCAAAATTCCATAGGCTTTACCCCCTGCGGGGCTCAGACTCACGCCCCACTGGTCAAGTGGCCTGAATACCTTGGACTATGGGTTGGGACTGATCGGTAAGGTCGGATCGTTATCAGGAGAACCGGCAGGTAATTCTTCCCCTCTTGAATGATAGCGTGGTCTGCACTCATCCCTCCCGCCGGCCTTGTGACCTCCTCTTATTCCACCTTCCTTCCTCTTTCCATACCACTGCACACCCAACCCACTCATCTTCTTTTCTTGCTCCATCAGTCCAAAGAACAAGTCCTTCCCTTTCTAACTTCGCCTCACTCAACGCTTGTTCTTCTTCCTGAATTATCACTTCGCCCTTAAGGCGTCTTTTGTCCATCGGTAATGTCGTCCTTTCATAACTCCTCCTTTCGAAAGGTTTATCCTCCGGGATCAACTCATCAATCCACTCCACCCTTTGTAAAACATTCCTCTGTACTTCTAACATTTTCCCTCCGCCTTCAGCATCGGGCATCATCATCTGTCGCAACTTATACCGCCGAACTCGGTTATTAAGAAGAGCCTTTGCCGGTCGTAGACCTGCATCATTCATCAACGCTCCCTGAGGTGTTGTCATAAAGCATCCGGTTACCCTTCTGCCCTGTTCATTCAACAACTTTTGCACCTCTTGAGCTCGATTTTCTTGTCCATGCCACCACAATTCAGACCCATACAACGCCACTGCCTGAACTGCCGCAACTTGAATTCGTTTACATCCTTCCGAGCTTATTCCTTTCTTCGTCATCAAGGATCTCACTCTATTTTGTGCTTTCCTTGCTTTCGCTAAGGTCTTTTTCGTATGATCATTCAGGGTAAGCATATTGTCCAGCCATACCCCCAACCATCTTGTCGCTTCTGTATTGGACGGAACCTCATGATTTCCTACCTTTACTCGGGCCTTCATCTTCGGTTCCTTATTCTTTCTTCGTCGTGTAAACAACATTGCTTCCGTTTTTTCAATGTCGAACCGACAGGCATTCTTTTTTGCCCAAATTGTTGTTTCCGCAGCGCATCTCTCCAGTCGTTGTGTGCATTCCCCCACATCCTCGCCTTCCACCACCCATGTCACATCATCAACAAAAGATATACCCTCGCTTCCACACTCTTTTTCTTTCACGTCAACTTGGCCGAACAACCCCAAAAGGTATATAACAACAAGGACTGGCGATACTGGCGACCCCTGTGGAACTCCCATTTCCACCTCCATACTATCTCCTTCCTTTCCATCCATCAACATAATCACTTTTCTCTCTTCCATAAAGCTTTCCACCCACCTAACCAGGTCGGCTTCAAACCCCATTTCTTCCATTCTTTTTATCAAGTTCCCCTTCGCCACATGTGGAAAGGCTCCCTTAATATCCATCAACAGCACTGCGGTATTCCCCCTCCCCCATTCTTCTGCTACTCTCTTCATCAACCTTCCAACCGAATCTATTGCTGACTTTCTCTTTCTGCATCCAAACTGTCCGTCGTGAAGTAACCTCCTTCGCTCACACTCCTCTGCTATTGCATTGGCTTCCACTTTCTCGACTACTTTTCCCAGACAATTTAACAATGTAATCACCCTGTATGCTTTGGCAACTCCATAATCTGGCTTATTCGGCTTTGGTATAACCACCCCCTTCGCTTCCTTCCAAACTCGCGGGTGTACTCCTTACCTCAACGACGCTTTAACAATATTAATTATTCTTTGAGAATCCCATTCCCACAACAATCGTATCACCTTAAAACCCAATCTATCCGGACCGGGTGCCTTCTTTACCGACTGATCAAACAGAGCCACTCGGATGTCCTCATCAGTAATCTTTTTCCACATTTCTCCTCCCTCTTTTTGGGCCTTTCTCTCCACACCCTTCAAAGGTTTCGGAAATGCTTCTTCTTTTATCAACTCTGCTTTATCCTCCCAGGACTCCGCCACCTCTCCAGTCCTAGATTTCAAAGTCTTTGTCGTTTGTTGTCCGCCTGGTTTCGTATATCTCAACGCTTGCCAAACCTGATCTCGTGTAGCTGAAGTTAGAAACTTCCTCCACATCTCCACTTTCGACTGTCGGATCATTCTTCTCAGGTTGCTTCGCTGCTTCCTAACTTGTTGCTGCGACGCTTCCCCTCTCTTTCGAGCTCGTTTTATCGATCCCAAAATCTTCCGGTTTTCCACGATCTCCGCTGTCCACCACCTTTTTGATCTTGCACAAACCTTAACTTGTTTGCAACACCTATTGAGATGATTAACAAAGTTCCGCTGTATCCACTCAGCCTCTCTCTGTAATTCATCCCCGCTGCTCTTCTCATCCAAAACAGGTCTCTTTGAGCTCTTATCCTTCCAATCTTTTTGTGCTTTTTTATAATTTTCTTCCTCCTCCTTCGACTTAAGCCCATCGATATCCCATCCTGTAATTTTTTGTGACACTTTGGCTCCTTCCCCTTCGTCCCATCTTAACTGGGCACACACAACCGCGTGATCCGAAGTGGTTGCCAAATCTGTTGATGTCTCTAATCTATCAGCCATCGAGGCTTTAGTGATAAAGAAATCAATAAGTGATCCCGAAGTTTCGCCGTTTCTCATATTCGAGTGGGTTTCTTCCCCATCCGTAACGTCGATCAAGTCGTACTCATCCATAAGATTTTCCAAAAAGTTCGCATTTCGCTTTGGTGGGCACTGTGGGTCCCATCTGTCACTGTGAGCATTCCAATCTCCTCCCAAAAGGATCTTTTCCTGCTCCATAATTTCCCTCCATCTTGCTGTCTGTGCCGGTCTGCCTTGACTTCTCACTCCCCCTTCCTGTCTCAGCTGATCATACACATTCACCAAACTCATCTTTCTACCCGACGGGTATCATATATCAAACACCTGTACATCTCCGTCTCCCCCCTTATCCACTTCCGAAAACTCCAGGTGTGTATCTTTTCTTATTGCGGTCATAGTTCTTCCTCCCCTTACCAACCTATATCCTGGGTGACTAATGTTGTATCCTTCTCTCTCCACATACGGTTCTTGCAACATCACAACATCAGCCCCCCAAACAATTCCTGTCTCCAACGCCATCATAGTCGCCTCATACCCCCTCCCACAGTTATGCATTACGCATTTCACCATGACTTCACGGGGGGTTCTTCGGTCCCTGCGTTAGAAGATTCTCCTTCCGTCTCTTGTGTCGCAACAACTTGGACTTCCGGCTCCTTTTCAATCTGCTCATCACTCTGAGCCTTCTTTTCCGCATCCGCAGTCGATGGTTCCCCATCCTCTGTATGATCCGGCTTCTTTTGTTGGTCAGTTGTCACATTTCGGCGCTCCCCTTCTCTCTCCTTCCAGGTTCGCCTTTCTTCTCTCGCCACCTTAATAGCCTCTTGTTTCTTAACGCAACAATTGGCCTTCGCGATATGGTTCCCCTTGCAGTTGACGCACTTGTCGACATTATGGGTGCAGTTCTGTCCTGCATTAGCTTTGCAACCTACCACGTTGCACTTATGATCTTTCATTAGATGCCTCCCTGCACAAAGCATACACGCCGGCATCTTCAAAGCCCCACACTTTGCTTCATCATGTCCCCATCTGCTGCACACTCCACAAAAGGAGTCTGGTCCGGCATTCATGAACTTCTCCACATCATATTTCACTCCTGCCGCCCTCAAACCTCCTTTCAAAACTTTTTCGGCCATCTCACTACCTTTGACCGCAAACACAACCGAAGATGCTTTCTTTCCTTCCGCCTTCATTTTCTGCACATCCTTCGGTCCTCCAATCCAGTTCATAGCGAGGGGCAACACCACCCCCTCGTTCTCAGCCCGTAATTCTTGCCTCAAATTTTCAAGTCCCCCTCCTGTCTTCTTTCCCAAATACCTATCAAAATTGACGCCGTGCATTTTCACTCTCTCCCAGAGTTCATTCGTCTCAATGTCCACAATTCCTGTGTCCACCTTCCTCGCTGCTTTTATCACTATTTCCCTGTACCGAATCAACATTTTGGCCGTTGCTGCAGGGGTCGTGATCGTAGACAGGCATCCTCGGGTGTTCTTCGTAACTCCCTGGATGCGAACAAAATGGGGGACCTTTGCCTCAAAAAGTGCTCTATTCACTTCCGACGAAATGTCCAAATCTTTCTTCTGAGAAAGGGGGAGGCCATTGTCCCTTTTAAAGGTGACTCTTCTCTTCTCCATCGAATTTTGTCCTGGGGGGACCGGCTTCATATCCTCCTTCTTCTGCTGCCTCTTAACCTCAACAAAGCCATCTCCCTTCTTCTTCTGCTGTTGTCCCAATTGTTGTTGTTGTTGTCGCTGTTCAGGTTGCTTCTGTGATTGTGGTGGTGCGGCCGCCCTCTGCGCCCAAGTCTCCTTCTTCTTCTCTTCCGGCTTCTTTGCCGGTTGTTGTTGTACAGGTTTCTTGACCTCCGGCATCTTTTTCTCTCCTGCCTTTGGTCCCTTTGGTGTCTCCTTTACCTGCGGTTTTTTCACCTCCTTCTTCTTTTGTTCCGGCACTGCAGGCGCAATAACCGGTCTCTTCGCAATCGTAACCTGTCCACTCGGGGTGAACCTTGGAAACTCCTGTCTTTTCTCTCCCGGCGGAATAACTGGCGCGTGCCTAGACGCCTCCAACTCCTGTTCCTCCACCTCCATTCTATCAAGCACCCTTGCTACCTTCCCATTCTCCTCCTCCGAGAATGTTGCACCTGGCTCAAATTCGATATCACTCATATCCTCATTCTCAGGGGAGACTTCTACCTGTTTCCCCCTTCGAATCTCATCCTTTTTTCTACTCTCTTCAGCTGCCTCCTCAAACCTCCTTACCACCCTATCCGTCAGCTGATCAATCATTTTTTCCATACATCCGCTCAATGCATTTTCAATCGTCTTGGCCATATTCACTGGTGCGATCTTAGCCAATTTCTTCTCAATCTTACTCAACCTATCATCGAGTTTTTCTGCCCTCTCTGCTGCATACTCTCTTTCCAACTCCACCTCCGTCTGCACATTTTGGGCTATCTTTCTCACCGACATAACTGCCGCGTCAGTATGATTCTGTCTTGCCGCGATATGTTGACCTTGCTGTTGGCACCAGGCATCATAGTTTGCGTCATTTCTCTCCTGTCCAACCATAAAATCCCTCAGCCCATTAATGTTCCGAAGATACTCACCAATAAACTTTCCCAGATCTGCCGGTTCATTCTCATTGGCCAAACTCTCTGCAGGCTTGGCCCAATCAACTTCAAGCTTTTTCCTGCTTGGTGTCTGCAGCATATTCAGGATTGGTCGTTCGGGCGTTACCGGCCTCTTAACTCCCTTCCCCTTATTGGGCTTTTTTCCCTTCTTTGTTGGTGTCATGTAAGGCTCCTCATCCCTCCACTGCACCTCTGTCATCGTATCATCTTCGTTGTCGCTATCATCGCTGACCTCGAATTTTCTCGGAAAGGGTGTGTGGACTTTCCGGGTCTCTTCCATTCCCCCCTTCTTTTCGGCGTGTTGACTGTCATTTTCCTCCGACTGAATATACCTACACGCAATAATTCCAGTGCTCGCCCTAGGAGTCAAAAAAGGATCCTGTGGAAGAGCGCTCGGAGGTAGGCCCATTGTTAGGGGTTCTCTTCTAATAGCGATAATGATACTTGTAATCGTTGGGATGAATACTTGTCACGGAGTTACTCTCGGTCTAGTCACGTGACATGCATAACACCTATTCATGACGAACAAGAAATCAGTCTTATGTCCTTTAGCGGGGATTCATAAGAGTCGCACATCGATTGAATAAGCAAGTTGTTGCTTAGCGGATTCATTGAAAGAATACATACTACGGTAATTCTTATTTGATGATGCAGCAATGTTGCCAGATCGAAGGGAGGTAACTCCTGCCGAGCGCATTGTTTTCAACCACGTTCATATCCTAGATACTAGCGGGAATGTTTGATTGGACTGGAGATTACTCCGACACACAAACACAGCAGTTGATAGTCAATATGCAAGTAAGTGGGACCCATGACTTGTCTCCGAAGGAGATAAGAGTTTTTATGGTACTCTCCGGTCAAAGAGAACAGTCTCGACCTAAGCATGACGTAACTGAGGAAATTATGACGTTGGCTAAAGATATGAGGCCTGAAGCAACCCTGCTCATTGAATTGAGTTAGTATGCATTGCAACGTAAGACTCGTATTCAAATATACGAGCTTACGCGTCAAGTTTCACGTTGGCATAGTATTGGTTGGTTGCCAATTAAATCTATGACGCAAGCCAAATAGCCTTATAGGGTGAGGCATTAATTTGCGATAAGTGCTGCCAACTAGTTTGTTGGCAGACGTACCAACTACTGTCGCAAACGGGTAGTAAGATGTCGTAATTTATAAAGATAAGGAAACAACGTATGATATGATATCATGCGACGGATGGCCTGATTCTTATCAGGAGCGTAATGCTTTGAAACCACGTTGCATGACATGATAACCAATTGGGATGCGTGGCACTTATCACCGGGCGCAATTAAAGACGCGACCGCGATAAGGCTATCAAGATACTTGTAGTAATAGCATCGAAGTACGGGCGCACAAGACCCACGAAGATGACTATATAAGAGAAGGTGTTGTTCGGTAGGATTGAAGGACATCAACCAACAAGACAACATTCAGAACACCGAAGAAGACCTTAAAATATTATTAAGAATTCTATCTATTACTCTCTTCAAGATTTCCTCCCAAGAATTATTATCCACTCGTGACTACGCATTCTATGCCTGGACACAGATACACACAATCCGAATACGCAATACAACAAGTTGTAGAGACATTCGGCAATCTTCTCTTCACTTTGGAGGAGCAACGTTTAACCCACACATCTCGAGTGGTGTTACGTTTCTGCGAACTGGAGAATATCGATTATCTGGTTTTGAGATATGTTCGAACCGGGTTATTACCATTCGAAGAGTTTTCCGAGGACTAGTGGTAGTTCGAGGAAACACTGTATACAACTATCGAGGAGACGGTCTTTGGTACCGTTACAGATTGGTCGCTCTTGCTGAATAAGCGCAAGAGGTTGAGTCTTAGGATAAGACGAGGAAAGAAAGAGTTTCTTAGATAGGTGGCTGTACTTAATTCAATAACTGTTGTATTGATTATTGGGATTAAGAACCCCCGTAACACCCATAAGGCTTCCCTCGTACTTTGTAGACAGCAGGGGGGACAAAACCCTCTCTCTAGGTGTTTGCGACGGGAAGGAAATTTCGCTTCCTCCGTAATTTGTCGTGGGTGGTGGTGTTGACAATTCAGAACCACTCGAAATCGTATGAACAGCGTGCGAACGCCTATTCCCATATTCATCAATGACCGAGTTTTCTCCCCAAACCAGTTCGATCACTTGACTCGGATGTCCTTCTGCCCTCATCTCGGCATTATGAATCCTTACTCCTTGATTGAACTGCTCCCTGGTCAAACTAACAGCCTCCTGCTGTACTCCCAGATAATCACCCAACTCCTCCCGAGCAATCTCAGAAGATGTAGCTGTCCCGTCCGGGTCCGTAGGTAGCAGTCCCATCCTCTCGAGTTGTTCGCCAATGTGGCTGCTGGAAACAGCCGAAGCCTCAAACGGAGAGTTTTCCTCCATCCTTTTCTCAAAATTCTCTTTTGCCCACTTCAGTGTGTTCTTAAAGGAAATGGGGGTTTGTTTTTTAGCTCCGAAGAGACTCATCGTTGCTGCTTCTAAGCGGTTGAAGTTCGTTCAACTGAAAACCGAAGCAAAAATTTTCTCGTGATGTCAAACTTGATTGGACAAAATCGGTCTTGGCAAAACTAAAAGGTGGTGTGGTGTGTTGTCGGAGGTGTGAAATAGGTGTAGCTCAGCGCATGGCAGTGTTCCGAAGTGGCCAGTCTGGTCAGGTATAAGAATTATCTGAGCAGGATTAGGCCAAAGGCGGCCGACGAATTTTTGACCTATGTCGGCCATAGAACTAGTGGACTGTGGTCTGACCGGTCTGCATATATCTGGCTGCTGTCCTGGCCGCTTCGAAACATTTATGCGTGGGACGTGGCCTTGGATTTGGCATTGGGGTTTTCGTGGGCTCCTAAGCCTGCAAAAGAATGTCGATGGCAGCCTCGAATGGTACGTCCAAGTTGATATCCTGCAAGTGAAGTTAGAAATTCGGTGTTCAAGTATGTACGTGCCTTGGTGAAGTGGTCGATATGGGAAAAGTTGGCGATAATAGCCAGTCCGTCAATGATGCTCTACTTCACTTTGTCATTCTGCAGTTGCAACATCATGGCATTGATCACGAATTTGCGGTCTTCTTTGTAAACCTTAAAATCGGGTTAGTAATCATTTAATCAAACGGCGATCTTGGGGAGACGTAGAACTGCGGAGGTGTCTAGGTTATAGATGTCCGCCACTTACAGCTCAATACTTGCTTCACGACCCGACCGCCCTGTTGCATTTATAAGATCTGAGACGTTACAGGTCTGATACAAGCCTACTGTAGGGGCTGATGCCTCCTGTGTATATCTCGAATCTTTGTCCATCTCTCTTCTCTGTACCTTAAGTCTATGCACACGGTTCTCCCCATATCGTAACACGCCCTGTTGCATATATATAGACCTAACACGAACTAACTGTAAGCGGGGCTGATGGCAAGGCACATGGCACACAACTCTCTCTTATATATATCTCAAGTCTTTCTCCTTCTCTCTACTTGATTACGCCATTTGAGATGTAGTAAATCTGCATTAATATGCATATGCTAAAGCCCAAACCCACCGGTTGAAATCAATGTCGCATGTAGTACTAAATAATGGCTGACGAATAGCTATCTTCTCGCTCAATTCATGCGTGACAGGTTTCAAATTTCTCTAACATGTTCCATTCCTTCACCGTTGTGAATCTGGAGATAACTTAGTACACAAAGTAAACACTGCATTTCGGAACCAGGAATGGAGTTTGGGATTAAGCTGGAGGTTAATTTAGAGAACTGGAGCCAGGATGAGAGTAAAAAGGAGATACTCTGCCACCGGATTTCCAAGGGGTAGTCTACAGGTATGCACAGACTTGGAGGAATATAAGATACAAGTCTTGTGTTAAGCTAAAGCAAGTATCAGCGGAACCCGATGGAAAGTAGAACCTTCTAGAGGTTACATGACTAGTCGGAGGAAAGTTGGACCAATTACACTTGAGCTGTGTAGCCGCAATATACAACAAAGACACGTTGTGTATGATAGGAAGAAATCAAGCAATACGCTTAACACAATCTTGCCTTCCACCCCAAGACTCTACACTGTTCACCATTCCGCCACACCTATTTAATACCAGGCTCTAAGGAGGCTCTAAGGAGAATGACATACGATTTAGCAGTTCCTCTAATAAATCCAGCCTCTTTGCCGCGGCTGCTTTCTCGTCTCCGGGAGTCGGTGAGGTCTCTTGGGATGCGAACACATTAGGTTTTGGCCTTCCTATCGTCAGTTTATTTACAGTAAGGGGATGGAAATAAGGGTAATACTTGTTCTCTTCATCACTAAAGGTAAAAGAGCCGAAAGGTTGAGCACCCACGCCGCCAGCAAACGCGAAATCAAACGGTATATTGCATAGGTTTATCGTCCCCGGGAGTAGGTGAGGTCCCTTGAAATACAAATACGTTCGGTTTTAGTCTTCCGAGTTTTAGTTTGTCTACAATAAGGGGATGAAAATAGGGACAATACTTGTCGTCTTTATCACTACTGCACTCCTTGGCTTGTTCAGCAGAAGGTTGACGGCATGGACTTTTCGGTTCCTTGGCAAACAAGCCACTTGTCGGCCCATATGAGCCGGGTTGTGGTCGGTCGACTTTTCCACCACAGGATCCTTGAAGAATTGCGGTATCAGATACGCCCATGTTCCACCCTTTCGGTCGTATTCCGGACCAATATTTAGGGATTTAATGAAATAATCCTTTGGCGAATCCTTAGCCGTGGTAACTTCGACTACATCAATATCCTCTGCCCCAGTCTGTTCTGATTTCCAACCTTCAGGAATACCATGACTCAAAAAGCCAGGATTTTCCCATTTTGATGGTGTGTCCGGACCCAGGCCTCAGCTGGGATTTGGAGCGTCGTTTAGATTGGCTAGAAAGGTGAGGCTTCGCTGACTTCCCACGCTCTTTGAATATCTGAACTATTTCCCTCAGCAAATCTTCCTCGTCCTTCCTGGATGTGTAAGGGCTGGGTATGTCTGTGGGATAAATATATGGATATCCCGTGGGTGTCGGTGTTGATCGTCCATCATACCCATTGCTTCCTAAGTAAGGATTCCTCAAAGCTGCTTCCGCTCGTCGAAGCCGCTCCTCCTCTTGTCGCTTAAGCTGTTCTTCCAATTCTCTCCTTAGCTGTGCCTCCCATTCTCGGATCCTCTGCTTCTCAACCTTTCTCCTTTTCTTCTCCTCCACCGCCATCTCTTTTGCTCTCCTCTCCCGGATATAATCCGCTATGCCGAGCCCCGCTGATGCAAACTGAGCTGAAGTGCTAGCTTCTTCATAGGGATTCCTTCCTCTTAGATGCTATATCTCTTCGATATCTTGGGCTTGGGTGCCGCCACGGCCCTTGGAACCATGAAGAACACCATTCAAAGAAATTTGGGGCAGGAGAGTGTCGTCCTCATTGGGCCTAGTTAGGAAGGGTGCAGAATTATAAGCGGAGTCATATGGGACTCGGAGTCCCTCAGCAACCTTGCTGCCCGGATTTGACTCATGAGGTCACCTCATGCATACGGCCCAGGCGCCTTATTAGAGGCGTGGGCGCGTCCAGCGCCCACACCTAACAAGCCGCTAGCGGGGCACCTCGTAGCCACACTCCCATCAGAGCCACCTCCCACATCTATT
>Ga0307515_10023254_pt1 | contig 10871 bp, 11 predicted proteins | sample 17_EM_MG_FD_194513 | JGI IMG/M metagenome (GOLD analysis project Ga0307515, IMG submission 194513) | Populus trichocarpa ectomycorrhiza microbial communities from riparian zone in the Pacific Northwest, United States - 17_EM | ecosystem: Host-associated > Plants > Roots > Unclassified | place...
GAGCTTCAATCGCCGGCATGGCAAGGTGGGCCATCTGTTCCAGGGGCGGTTCAAGGCGATCTTGGTCGACCGCGATGCTTACCTGATCCAGCTGTGCCCTTATGTCGAGCTGAATCCGGTGCGCGCGGGCATGGTGGCTGAGCCGGCGGCTTGGCCTTGGTCGAGCTATCGCGCCCACACGGGCCAGGCTGAATCGCCGCCGTGGCTCGACACGGCTGGCTTGCATGGCTACCTGTTGCAGCGCCCTGCCCTGACGGCGGCTGACCATCGTCGCGCAGCGAAGCGCTATGCGCAGATCGTAGCGGATGCGCATGGCACTGAGCTGTGGGGCGATGCGCTGCGCCAGCAGATCTACCTGGGCGATGCTGATTTCGTCGAGCGCATGCAGGCATTGGCCGAAGCGCCGCGCAAGACGGCGCGAGATACGCCCAAGACGCAGCGCAGCACGTCACGGCCGCTGGCGCACTGGCTGAAGGCGTCTGACACGCGGGAAGAAGCGCTGTACCGCGCCTACACCGAGGGCGGGCTCTCGATGACGGCGTTGGCACGCGAGTTGGAGCTGTCCGTGTCGCGGGTCAGCCGATTGATTGCGCGAGCCGAAGCGCAGACCCGGCCGTGATGCTGGCCCGTGCGTGAGGCGTCGCTCGTTTACCATCGATCGAACCGGCCTTGAGGTCGACAAGTCTTCGATTGAAAAAGAGGCCCGAGTGCAGACACTGGACGAGATGTTGAGCCGCAGTTTGTTGACCCCCGCCCAGCATGCCGAGATCAGCGCGTGGATCGCGCAGGCGAGGACACCCGAGGCGATCATGCAGATGCCTGAAGCGCTTTGGCGCAGCCTGGCCTTGGCCAGTGCGTTGATGAACGTCGACGCGGACCTCACCCAGCCCCCGCTGCTTTCTGCCGGTTGATGCGCGGAGAGGACAAGAACTGCCAACCGCTACTCTCCGCTGCTTTCGCTCACACTTTCACGGCCCGTAGGCGACGAACAAGTCCGACTTGAAGCGCGCATCCACATCTATGCGGATGACATGGGCATGCTTGCCAAGCATCGTCGGAGACCGGCCTGACGCTGTTCGTCAAAAGGTCAATGGCTAACCCCTTATGTCATCTACTCCGACGCTTCACTTCTTCTGCGGCAAAGCCGGGGCCGGCAAGACGACCGTCGCATCTCGCCTGGCGCAAGACCTTGGCGCGGTGCTGATATCCGAAGACATCTGGCTCATGCGCCTGTTTGGCGATGAGATGAAGGTCTTCGATGACTACATCCGGTTCTCGAAGCGGCTGAAGACAGTGGTCGGCCCGCTTGCTGCAGATCTACTGAGCGATGGCCAGTCCGTGGTGCTGGACTTCCAGGCCAACACCAAGGCGGGGCGCAGTTGGTTTCGCTCAGTGTTCGAGCAAGCCGGGGCAGCGCACGTGCTGCACTTCGTGAACACCTCCGACGAAACTTGCCTGGCGCAGATCGCCAAGCGCAACGTCGAGCGTCCGGAAGGCTCCCATCACTTGACGGAAGCGGACTTCATCTACGTCTCTTCCTTTTTTCAGGCACCTGAAGAGGCTGAAGGTTTCAATATCGAAACCCATACCCTCTCACTGGCCTGATCGTTCCCCTCGGGCGCCTACTTACGGTATGGCCTGGTGGTCGTAGCTGATGACTCGGGTGACGTGCCAGGCGCCACCCTCGTTTTGCCACAGGTGAACGAATCGGGCGACGCCGCCGCACTTGGATGCCCCTATCTCGCAGAAGCGGTGGCTGCCGAGTTGCACGGCGCCGTACCCCTTCATCTGGAAGGTCTGCAGCGTGCCTTCGACGAGCTCGCGGTGGACCTTGCCGCAGATGTATTTCTTGGTGGCTTCGACGACGTTCTCGCGCGAGCGCATGAGACCGCCTTGGTCGTGATAGAACTCGACGTCAGAGGCGAAGTACGCCCCGAATCGCTCCAGGTCGCAGTGGTTGTAGGCATCGAACATCTGCCGATCCAGATCAGCGCCGATGCGCGCCAGGTCCTGGGTCTCGGTTGAGCTTTCCGATGCTTGTGCACAGGCGGTTGCACCCACGCAGGCAGCCAATACCAACGGGGCAATCGAGCGAAACGATGGGGGTGTCACGAGGCAATCCTTCATCACGGTCACACGGGATGTCTGAATACAGAGGCGGGCAAGGTGAGCACCGCGCGAAGCAGGGCAACCCCTGCCTCGGCTGATTCTGTGGCGGGTCTCGCTGGCCGTCGGTACCGAGCGACAGGCGGTGAATCGGGCTGCATGAGATGCAGCCTCATGCGATCTGACGCGCTCGGCGAGGCAAGCCCAGATGCCCTTTCAGTTTCTTGGCATCATGGCAACTTTCAGCCCCCGCCGGACACCGCCACCGTGAGCCGACCCAGGAACCGTTACTACGACCCGTCCAAGCCGCACCACCGGCCCGACGGGTTCCAGAACAACCACAGCGACTTCCAGTCCAAGAGCCTGGCCGAGGTGTTGCGCTGGCGCTGGAACGCATCGCAAAAGGGCTTGCCGCCAGCACCCCGCGAGCCGATCGCGCGGACGCAACCGGACCTCGGCTTCTTGCATGCCAATGCGAAGGCCGGAACTGGCATGCAGCCCGCGGTCACCTGGGTCGGCCATGCCACTGTTCTCGCGCAGTTGGGTGGGCTCAACGTGCTGACTGACCCAATCTTTTCTGACCGCGCCTCGCCCGTTCAGTTCGCCGGGCCGAAGCGACACCAACCGCCGGGCATCGCGCTGAGTGAACTGCCTCGCATCGACCTGGTGGTCGCGTCGCACAACCACTACGACCATCTGGACGAAGCGTCCATCCGACATCTGAACGAGCAAGCCGGCGGCCCGCCCCTCTTCGTCGTTCCGCTGGGTCTCGAGGATTGGCTGCGGAACAAGGGCGTGTCGAAAGCACGTGAGCTCGATTGGTGGGATTCACACACCATCGACACGCCAGCAGGTGCGGTGGAGGTCATGCTGCTGCCGTCGCGGCATTGGTCATCGCGCAGCCTCAACGACCGCATGCAGACCTTGTGGGGCGGCTTCGCCGTGATGGCCCCGGACTGCCACCTCTTCTACGCCGGGGACACCGGCTACTCGCGCGACTTCACCGACATCCGCGATCGGTTGAAGACCCGGCAAGGCGGCCATGGCTTCGACATTGCGCTGCTGCCCATCGGCGCCTACGAGCCGCGCTGGTTCATGGCGGATCAGCACGTCAACGTGCACGAGGCGGTGAAGATCCACCAGGATCTCGGCGCCAAGCGCTCGCTCGGCGTGCACTGGGGCACTTTCGAGCTGACGGACGAAGCGCTTGACGAGCCACCGCGTCAGTTGACCTTGGAACGCAGCGCGGCGGGCTTGGCAGAAGATGACTTCTTCGTGCTGGCCATCGGCGAAACGCGCCGCATTCCCCCGCGTCCATCGGCAGCGCCGGGCTGAGCGCGCCGGCGCCCGCGCAGCGCGGGATACCCCGCCATACCCGAGGTCAATGCCAAGACGGTGACACTCGCAGGCTTCGGCATCGTCTTGATTCGGGCATGACAGCATCCGTGGCGCGCGCGCAAACAGCCAATCCGGCCTCGTTCTACCCGCTGCTCTTCGTCGCCCTGTGGAGCACCGGCTTCATCGGCGCCAAGTTCGGCCTGCCCGACGCGGAGCCGCTCACCTTCTTGAGCGTGCGCTACCTCATCGTGCTGGTGCTGATGGCGGGCATTGCATGGCTGACGAAGGCGCCGTGGCCGAGCGCGCCGAAGGCCTGGCTGCACATCGGCGTGTCGGGCCTGTTGATACACGCCGTCTACCTGGGCGGCGTGTTCACTGCCATCGCACACGGTCTGCCGGCCGGGGTGACGGCGTTGGTGGTCGGGCTGCAGCCTGTTCTCACGGCCTTGGGCGCGGGCACGCTGCTGGGCGAGCGGGTAGAGCCCAGGCAGTGGGCCGGCCTGGCGCTCGGCTTCGTCGGCGTTGGGCTCGTGGTGGCCCACAAGGTGATTGCCAGCGCGAGTGGCGCGGGCTTGGCCCTCATGCTGGTGCCCGCGGTGGTGGCGCTGCTGGGGATCACCGCGGGCACGCTGTACCAGAAGCGCTTCTGCCCCAGCTTCGACCTTCGCACTGGTTCGGTGATCCAGTTCTTGCCTTGCCTGGCCGTCACCGCGCTGGCTGCCCTTGCCACCGAAACGATGCAGGTGCGATGGACGGGCGCCTTCATCTTCGCGCTTGGCTGGCTGGTCTTCGTGCTGTCGCTGGGTGCCGTGAGCTTGTTGAACCTGCTGATCCGCCGCGGCACGGCCGTCAATGTGGCGAGCCTTTTCTACCTGACCCCACCCACGACCGCACTGATCGCCTGGGCCTTGTTCGGCGAGACGCTCACCGGTTTGTCGCTGGTGGGCATGGTGGTCGCGGTGTATGGGGTGTGGCTGGCCAGACGATAGGGCCTGGCGGACGCGGACACGAGCGTCAGGCTGGCTTGGAAAAGCGTTGGCGCATTTCAGCGACGCGGCTGGCGATCACGCACTCTTCAGCATGGTCGTTGATCAGACCCATGGCCTGCATGAACGCGAACATGGTGGTGGGCCCGACGAACTTCCAGCCGCGCTTCTTCAGGTCTTTCGACAAGGCCGTGGACTCGGGCGATATGGACACCGTCTGCGGCGGCGCTGCGGTCGCCGGATCGGTCTCGAACTGCCAGAAGTAGGCGGCCAACGAGCCGTGCTCGGCTTGCAGCCGAACGGCGCATTGCGCGTTGTTGACGACCGCCTCGATCTTGCCCCGGTGGCGCACGATGCCCTCGTTCTGCAAGAGCTTGGCGACGTGCGTCTCGGTGTACATGGCGACCTTGTGGAAGTCGAAGCCGTCGAAAGCACGCCTGAAGTTCTCGCGCTTGGCCAGGATGGTTCGCCAACTGAGCCCTGACTGAAAACCTTCCAGCGAGAGCTTCTCGAACAAGCGGACATCGTCTGCCACCGGGAACCCCCACTCGCGATCGTGGTAGGCCTCGAACTCAGGCGCCGACGCACACCAGCGGCAGCGCGGGCGGCCGTCGGTGCCGATGATTGTTGAGGCTGCCGTCACGATTGACTTGCCCGCGAGCGGTGTGGTTCGAGTTCAAGGTCAACGTTGTGCATGGCTCTCTCTGGTTAGGGCGACGATACCTCGGCTGCAACCATCAGACCGCCGCGCGCTGCCGCCGTTGTACCTGCCAACACCCGCGAAGGAGTAGTCTGGCGGCTTGGCCGAGCGCGCCACACTGGTAGCGCTGCCAGCGTCACCCTAGAATCAACCCATGGCTGATCCAGAAGGCACTCGGCGCACCCGGCGCGGCAGCGGCGCGGTGACGCTGCACGACGTCGCCAAGCTGGCCGGCGTTGCGCCCATCACCGCTTCGCGGGCGCTGAACTCGCCTGACCAGGTGTCTGCCGAAGTGCGGCAGAAGGTCAGCGAGGCGATCGCGCGCACCGGCTATGTGCCGAACCTGCTCGCCGGTGGGCTGGCCTCGCGCCGCAGCCGACTGGTGGCGGCCGTGGTGCCCACGATCTCGGGCCCGGTCTTCCTCGAAACCGTGCAGGCCCTGACCGAGACCTTGGCCGAACGTGGCTACCAGCTGATGCTGGGCCAGGCGGGCTATGCCGGCTCACGCGAAGACGCGCTGCTCGAAGCCATCATCGGCCGCCGGCCGGACGGGATCGTGCTGACCGGGATCATGCATTCGATCGACGGCCGCAAGCGCCTGCTGGCGTCCGGCATCCCGGTGGTCGAGACCTGGGACCTGACGCCCACGCCGATCGATATGCTGGTCGGCTTCTCCCACGTCGAGGTCGGGCGCTCGGTCGCTGAATTCCTGCATGGCAAGGGCCGCCGGCGGCTGGGCGTCGTCAGCGGAGACGACGAGCGCGCCAAGCGCCGCGCCTGGTCGTTCCAGGCGACAGCCGCCACCTTGGGCCTGCCCGAGGTGCCCATCATCTCTGTGCACGCCCCCACCACGCTCAGGCGCGGCCGCGAAGGCCTGGCATCCTTGCTGCAGACCCACCCGGAGATCGACGCAGTGTTCTGCAGCTCCGACCTGCTGGCCCTGGGCGTCACCACCGAAGCCAGGGTGCGCGGCCTGCGCGTGCCGGAGCAGCTGGCGGTCGTTGGCTTCGGCGACCTGGAGTTCTCTGCCGACCTGGACCCCGCGCTGACCACGGTGCACATCAAGGGCGCCGCCATCGGCCGTCAGGCGGCACAGTTCATCATCGACCGCGCCGAGGGCCGCACGGTGGGGCAGCGCGTGGTCGACATCGGCTTCTCGATCATCGAGCGGGCCAGCACCTAGGCACCTTCAAGGTCTCAGTTCCGGACGCGTCGGTACGTGTTATTCCTTAACAGCGAAGCCTTGTGATTCGAATTAGGTAGCGCTACCATTGTGGCATCGATTGGTAGCGCTACCGTTCAGATGCCGGATCGATCCATTTCGCCGCCCGACCCCAGGAGACACCGCATGAAGAAGCTGTTGACCACCATCGCCCTCGGCCTGGCCGCCGCTGCCGGCGCTCATGCGGAAGCCTGGCCCGCCAAGCCGGTGACGCTGCTGGTGCCCTTCCCGCCCGGGGGCTCGACGGACATGATCGCCCGCACCCTCGGCAGCAAGCTGCAGGAGAAGCTGGGCGGCACCTTCATCGTGCAGAACCAGGCCGGCGCGGGCGGCACCATGGGGGCCACGGCGGCCAAGCGGGCTGCACCCGACGGCTACACGATCTTCGTCTCGTCGCTCGGCCCCTTCGTGATCGGGCCGCACCTGATGAAGAGCGTCGCCTATGACCCGCTGAAAGACTTCGACTACATCACCGTGGCCGTGCAAGCGCCCAACGTGCTGGCGGTGCCCGCCACCTCGCCCCACAAGTCGCTGGCCGACGTGCTGGCCTACGAGAAGGCCAACCCCGGCAAGATGACATTCGCCTCGGCCGGCAACGGCACCAGCGACCACCTGACCGCCGAGCTGTTCTGGCAGGTGACCGGCACCTCCGGATTGCATGTGCCCTACAAAGGCGGCGCGCCGGCGATGTCCGACCTGCTGGGCGGCCAGGTCGACGCGACCTTCATGAACATCAACACCGGCCTGCCCAACCTCAAGGCCGGCAAGCTCAAGGCGCTGGCCATCACCAGCAGTACACGGTCGCCCCAACTGCCCGACGTGCCGACGATGGAAGAGCTGGGCATCAAGGGCGTCACGGTCTATTCATGGCAGGCCTTCGCCGCACCCAAGGGGTTGCCGGCCGACATCAAGACCAAGCTGCACGACGCGCTGGTCGCGGGCCTGAACGATCCGCAGGTCAAGCCCAAGCTGCTCGAACTCGGCTTCGAGATCGTCGGCAACACGCCCGAGCAGTTCACCGCATTCCAGGCCACCGAGTTCGCACGCTGGAAGAAGGTGATCGAGGTCGGAAAAATCACTGCAGATTGAGGGCGCCTTGACCGAAGGCACGGGCACTCCATGACCGCAACCTCCACCCCTGTCGTCACCGCGCTGCGCGTGATCCCCGTCGCCGGCCGCGACAGCATGCTGATGAACCTGAGCGGCGCGCACGGCCCGTTCTTCACACGCAACCTGCTGATCCTGACCGACAGCGCCGGCCGCACCGGCGTGGGCGAGGTGCCGGGCGGCGAGAAGATCCGCCAGACGCTGCAAGACGCCGCCACGCTGGTCGTCGGCCAGCCGATCGGCGCGCACCAGCGCGTGCTGCAGTCGGTGCAGAAGACTTTTGCCGATCGCGACAGCGGCGGCCGCGGCCTGCAGACCTTCGATCTGCGCACGACCATCCACGCGGTGACCGCGATCGAGTCGGCGCTGCTCGACCTGCTCGGTCAACACCTCGAGGTGCCGGTGGCCGCGCTGCTCGGCGAAGGCCAGCAACGTGATGCGGTCGAAATGCTGGGCTACCTGTTCTACGTTGGCGACCGCAACAAGACCGACCTGCCCTATGTCACCGCGCCAGACGCCGACAACGACTGGTTTCGCGTGCGCCACGAGAAGGCGATGACACCCGAGGCCGTGGTGCGCCTGGCCGAAGCCGCGCGCGAGCGCTATGGTTTCAACGACTTCAAGCTCAAGGGCGGCGTGCTGCGCGGCGAAGACGAGGTCGCGGCCGTCACCGCTTTGCACGAACGCTTCCCCGAAGCCCGCGTGACGCTGGACCCGAACGGCGGCTGGCTGCTGAAGGACGCGATCCGCCTGATGCGCGACATGCGCGGCGTGGTGGCCTACGCCGAAGACCCCTGCGGTGCCGAAGAAGGCTTCTCGGGCCGCGAGGTGATGGCCGAATTCCGCCGCGCCACCGGCCTGCCCACGGCCACCAACATGATCGCCACCGACTGGCGCCAGTTGAGCCACGCGCTGGCGCTGCAAAGCGTCGACATCCCGTTGGCCGACCCGCATTTCTGGACCATGGCCGGCTCGGTGCGCGTGGCGCAGACCTGCCGCGACTGGGGCCTGACCTGGGGCTCGCACTCGAACAACCACTTCGACGTGTCTTTGGCGATGTTCACCCACGTCGGTGCCGCGGCGCCCGGCAAGGTCACCGCGATCGACACCCACTGGATCTGGCAGGACGGCCAGCGCCTGACCAAGGAGCCGCTGCAGATCGTCGGCGGCCACGTGCAGGTGCCGAAGAAGCCGGGCCTCGGCGTCGAGCTCGACATGGCCGAGGTCGAAAAGGCCCACCAGCTCTACAAGCAGCACGGCCTGGGCGCACGCGACGACGCGGCGGCGATGCAGTACCTGGTGCCGGGTTGGACTTTCGATCCCAAGCGCCCAGCGCTTGTCCGATGAACCGCCCCGCGCTGGTTCGATGACCCGCCCTGCCCGCCACCGGAGACCCCAATGAGACCCAATGCCTTGCGCACCCTCTGGCAGTCCGGCGGCGCGGCCGTCAACGGCTGGCTCGCGATCCCCAACTCGTTTTCGGCCGAGACCATGGCCCACCAGGGCTGGGACTCGTTGACCATCGACCTGCAGCACGGCGTGGTCGACTACCAGGCGATGGTCGGCATGCTGCAGGCGATCTCCACCACGGCCACGGTGCCGGTGGTGCGGGTCCCGTGGCTGGAGCCCGGCATCCTGATGAAGACGCTGGACGCCGGCGCCTACGGTGTGATCTGCCCGATGATCAACACGCGCGAAGACGCCCAGAAGCTGGTCGCCTACACCCACTACGCGCCCAAGGGCACCCGCAGCTTCGGCCCGGTGCGCGCGTTGCTGTATGCCGGTGCGGACTACCCGCAACACGCCAACGACACCATCGTGACCTTCGCGATGATCGAGACCGCGGCGGCACTGGACAACCTCGACAGCATCCTCTCGGTCGAGGGGCTGGATGCGATCTACATCGGCCCGTCAGACCTGTCACTGGCGCTGGGCTGCACGCCGACCTTCGACGACCTGGACCCGAAAGCCGCCGAGGCCGTCGACCACATCCTTGCGCGGGCCAAGGCCCACGGCGTGGTGGCGGCCATCCACAACGGCAGCCCCGAAGCCGCGCTAAAGCGCATCGCCAAGGGCTTCCAGTTCGTCACCGTCAGCTCCGATGCACGGCTGATGGCGGCCGGCGCGCAGCAGACGCTCGCCAAGATGCGCGCCAAACCCACGCCCGCCCCTTCAGGCGCCAGCGGCTACTAGACGATCCAAAGGAATCCACATGACTGTCCGACACCTGCGCCTGGCCTGCGCCGCCCTCGCCCTCTTGGCAGCCAGCGCCGTGCACGCCCAGGCCTGGCCGAGCAAGCCCATCCGCATCGTCGTGCCCTACTCGCCTGGCGGCTCGTCGGACATCATTGCGCGCGCCATCAGCCAGCCACTGTCCGAAGCGCTGAAGCAGACTGTCATCGTCGAGAACAAGCCCGGCGCCAACGGCAACATGGGCACCGACTTCGTCGCCAAGGCCAACGACGGCCACACGCTGCTGCTGTGCGACACCGGCGCGCTGGCGATCACGCCGTCGATCTACACCAAGCTGGCGTTCGACCCGTCGAAGGACCTGCGCGGCGTCACGATGCTGGCCTATTCGCCGCACCTGCTGGTGGTGCATCCGTCGGTGCCGGCCAACAACCTGAAGGAACTGGTCGCGCTGTCGCACCAGCAGAAGCTGAACTTCGCGGTCACCGCGATCGGCAGCGCGCCGCACCTGGCGGGCGTGGCGGTCGAGAAGGCCACCAACGCGAAGTGGGAGTACATCCCGTACAAGGGCGGCTCGCAGGCCGTCACCGACACCATCGCCGGCCAGACGCAGGTGCTGATGAACGGCATGCTCGCGACCCTGCCCTTCGTGCAATCGGGCAAGCTCAAGGTGCTGGGCGTCTCGAAGGCGACGCGCGTGCCGCTGCTGGCCAACGTGCCGACGATCGCCGAGCAGGGCGTGACCGGCTTCGAGTCGGGCACCTGGCAAGGCGTGCTGGTGCCGGCCGGAACCCCGCCAGCGATCGTCGCCCGACTCGCCACCGAGCTCACCAAAATCATCCGCTCGCCCGAGGTGCGCTCGCGCCTGACGGTGCAGGGTGCGGAGGTCTACACGATGTCGCCGACCGAGTTCGCGCCGTTCTTCGAAGGCGAGCGCAAGCGCTGGGCCGGCGTGGTCGCCAAGGGCAATCTGAAGCTCGAGTGAGCGAGCAGCCGCCTTCGAACGAACGCGCAAGAAACCGAGAGAGATCCATCACCATGACACGCACCACCCCGTACCGCGGTTTCCCAAATAGCTTTCGCGAAGACCTGCGCGCCGGCAAGCGCCTGATCGGCTGCTGGTGCTCGCTCGCGAATCCGATCACCACCGAGGTCCTGGGCGTCGCCGGCTTCGACTGGATCCTGCTCGACGGCGAGCATTCGCCGAACGACGTCATCACCT
>Ga0307515_10023256_pt1 | contig 10870 bp, 8 predicted proteins | sample 17_EM_MG_FD_194513 | JGI IMG/M metagenome (GOLD analysis project Ga0307515, IMG submission 194513) | Populus trichocarpa ectomycorrhiza microbial communities from riparian zone in the Pacific Northwest, United States - 17_EM | ecosystem: Host-associated > Plants > Roots > Unclassified | place...
CTAAATAAAATAAAATACACCGAATAAAAATAATATAAATTTAAACCAGTATTTTTATTCCTGACTCTGGCGTCAGTGAATAAACCAATAAATTTACATTATTTTTATTCATGCATACACATTTTTTATTTTTTCTACCTTTTTTACTTTCCTGTTTTTTTTATTTTTTATTTTTTTTATTTTTTTGGGCTGGGCCCAGCTCAGCCCACATGGGCTGGGCTAGATCCAGCCAGCCCAGCCCGGTCACTGGCCCAAGCCAGTGACCCGGTTGGGCCACACTAGGCACGCGTGATCTAAATCACGCGTGCATGGCCCTGTTATTGAATAAAACACGGACGGCGAAAATGGAATAAGGCAAAGCGGGGGAAACAAAGCAGAGGACTTACCTGGTTCGTTTGTAGGGAATTTGCGCGTGATTGCTGAGGACGACGCTCCTGCCTTCGAATTTCTTCTTACTCCTTCTGCTTTTCACGTTGTATTCCTTTCCTGCGTCTCTGTTTCGGTTTATTTTTCTTCGTTTCTTTTGCTCTGTTTTCAGAACGAACCTATGCTCTCTCTCTCGGTCAGTTTCGTTTTTTTGTTGTTTTAGGCCGGTATTGGTGAGGGAAAGGCTCACTTCTGGTCTGGGGTTTAACCAGAAAACTTAGGAATCCCTCTGGTTTACTTGTGTCTGTCTTGTTTCGGGTTTGTTTCCTCTCTCTCTCTCTCTCACACTCTCCCTAGTTCTTCCCCTCCCCGCGCTCTCTCATCTTCTCTGGCTTTATAGCCAGAGAATGCCAAGCATCTCTACAATTGAAACGGCTTCAAAGCCATTATTGCAGAAACCGTTCCTGTGGAAGAAGACGAAGAAGGCGACGGCTGATTTCTAGAAATGGCGCCGTTTGTGTGTTGGGAATGGCCATTTGCAATCTAGTCACTGAAGTTCTGAAATCGTGTAATCAAGCCCCTGGATAAATTGTAATTGGACCCCTGTTTTTCAGCGCTTTTTACAAACTAATCCTTGGACTTTAATCTGTTTTGCAATCGTGCCCCCAATTAACCCCAAACTTTGCTATTTCTTCAATTAAGTCCCTGATTTCATTAATTTAATTAAATCCAAAGTCCAATTAAGTCTAAAACTTATCGATTCTCCAATTAAGCCCCTGATTGGATTAATTAAATTAATTCCAAGCTTAATTAAGTCTCAAAACTTATCAATTCTCCAATTAAACCCTTAATTGGATTAATTAAATTAATTTCAAGCTCAATTAAGTCTCAAAACTTATCAATTCTCCAATTAAACCCTTGATTGGATTAATTAGATTAATTCCAAAGTTTAATTAAACCCCAAAACTTCTAATCATGTTGCCCTTAACCCAAATTTTAATTCATTCTTCATTTATCTCATTTTACTTGTTTTTTTATCATTATTATTTTTTTATCATCATCATCATTTTTTTTTATCCTTTTCAGTAAATAAAATAATAATAATAATTAAAATAAAATGATCAAAAATTGGGTTATGACAGTACGCGTGTCCAATCTCTTTGCCAAGATACTTGACCTCTTTTTATGATTGTTTTTTTTGGATTGAAATGCACTGTAAATTAAATACTTAACATTATATTTAAACTATTATATAGTTTCACCATAGTTCTTAAGTAATATTATATGTGTTTTATGAGGATGTTAAAGATTTATTATTATTGTTATATATCTAAAATGCAAAAATCAATTTAAAACATTACTCATGAATATTCACCGAAAATTTTTTTTCGTTAGTTTTGAATAGTTTTTTTACATGGTTTTATCACATTAATTATTTTCTTAATCACATATAAAATATTGAGGCACTATTTTAATATTTTTTTAATAAAAAGTTGCTTTTAAAAAATAATGATAGATTTTTTCTTAAAAATAATGCTTATGATTAAAAATGATGCTTCCATTAAAATAATAAAAAAGATGCATTACTAAAGAAATTAGGTTTATAATGAAGATATATATTTTTTCAACTTATTTGAAATGTTTGAAATAGTTGTTTTTTCAACTTATTTGAAATGATTGAAATAGTTGACAAACATTTGTTTTAATTGTGCTTTCTTATATTAAAAACATGTGCCACTAATAAAAAAATCATATCATTATTTTAAAGAAAATTAAAGTTTTTATAATAATATTATCAATTGCTTTATAAATAATTATTTATCATCATGATATATATGAATTAACAAGTCTGAAAAACATTCGAACCTTAAAGAAACCCCACGACAAGGTTATCAAGTCTGAAAACATTCGAACCTTAAAGAATCTAATTGAAAAACAATTCATTTTGAAAACTATAAAATTAGGGGATTAAATTGAAAGTTGGAGTATGATTTTTTTTTTTGTAATTTTTATATTTTAATGAGATGGTGGTGCATAGAGAGTAAAGAGGATAACACCACCAGCACATGAAAAAAGATGGGCGAAACCCAGCAGTAGCGCCTCTGTTTCCTCGCTTTCTGCTACTGTGCGCCCTTATTGCTTTGCGTGCGACTGTGGCGCACGACTCTATCCAGCGCACCACCATCCTCTCCAACAACGAAGAAACCGATACCGTTAATATCATCGAGATCTCGAATCGACGGGGATCGATGTCGAAAGCGCGAGTTTATACCGATGTTAATGTTCTGCGTCCTAAGGAATATTGGGATTACGAGTCTCTCACCGTTCAATGGGGGTAATTAAATTTTAATCAAACCCTAATCTGTTACTGAATCTCTCTTTTTAGGGTTTTTCATTTTTATTTTATTTTTTTACTAATCTGTGATTGGGGAATCTCTGGCTTGAGAAATTAAGTGTTTGGGACGTGGAAGAGTTTATCGAAGTTGTACTGAGCTAGATTTTTGTGTGTGTGGATCTACTAGTGGTGAGGGAGAGAGGAATCTAAGATGTTTATGATGTATTAGGAGTGTTGCTAACAGACTAGAATGGTATCCGAAGTTGCTTGGTTCGGCTTATGGATGGGACCCATTTCTTTGGCCTGGGTATTTCTTTCAAATGCTATAGTAACCAAAGTACTGAAAGTAATTATTTCGTTTGTGTTATTGTTTTGTGGTCGTAAAGTTGTTGTCTAGAGCTGGATATACTGTGTGAATGAGGGAGATTTATGCTTATATTTTTTAAAGGTAAAACCTCATTCAGCTTATGGAAGTTGATTTTTTTTTATAGAATCAGTAAGAAATGGATACTTTTGTTTGGTTTGAAGGATCTCTAAGTGCATAATCACATAGGACTGGCTTATATTAAATGAAAGTTGTTGATACCAAGTTTCATTTATTGATGCAAAACTTAAATCTTTAAATGAATGGGAACGGTAAAGCACGGAAAACCACAGCAATTTTAAAAGCTAAAATACTTGAGAGAGTTGGATTGTGATGAATCCTTTCATACCATTTAGTTTCAGGTATGAGTCTTCTATATTAAATTGTGGGCTTCATATCAGTTACTCTTGATGTTTCAGTGTCTTAAAGTAAAATACCAGATTATTATATTGAGCATTGTGTTATATATAGCTGGAAGATCTGTTCATCCTTCCTTTTCTTATTCCAACTTTCTAGTGATAGTCATGGTGTGTTTTCTTTCCCTTTCTTTTATGCTTTAACTTCTCAAGATGTTTCCAGAGATCAAGATGATTACGAGGTTGTTCGGAAGGTTGGAAGGGGAAAGTATAGTGAAGTTTTTGAAGGCATAAATGTCAATAGCAATGAGCGGTGCGTTATCAAGATACTCAAACCTGTTAAGAAAAAGAAGGTGATTATTAATATCCCTATATTTGACATATAAGTGGTTTTATGTTCTGTCTCTTATAATAAAGGTTTTTCTGTAAATCTAGCTACAAATCTCTTTGGGGCATAGTGATGATCATTCTGTGATCCTTTTGCAGATTAAGAGGGAAATAAAAATACTTCAGAACCTCTGTGGTGGCCCAAATGTAGTGAAGCTTCTAGACATTGTTAGAGATCAGCACTCAAAAACTCCTAGCCTCATATTTGAATATGTGAACAGTACAGACTTCAAAGTTTTGTACCCCACTTTGACTGATTATGACATACGCTACTATATATACGAGCTTCTCAAGGTAATTTACGCATGGGAACTCTCTCTTTTCTTCCCTCTTTAAACTTATGTTGATGGGTCAGAAACTTAGGAATTTGTTATGCATAAAATTATGTTAGAAGTCACTGGAGAGTATACGATGTGTTTGTTTTTATTCAAGTGATTACATTGATATGGTCTCATCTATTGACCTTTCCTAAGGCATATTAGTGTCTCTGCTAGTAGGTCATCATCTTAAATTTGAGTCTGTGCTAGTTTATGTGGACCTGCTCACCGATGAAAAAAGAAAGAAGCGTTTTCATTATGAAGCAAATGTAGTATGGTGATTACATTAGGGTTTCTGAACAAATAGAGATATCTTCACAATGCAGGCTCTAGATTACTGTCACTCGCAAGGAATAATGCATAGAGATGTCAAGCCTCACAATGTTATGATAGACCATGAGTTGCGAAAACTCCGCTTGATAGACTGGGGTCTTGCTGAATTTTACCATCCTGGCAAGGAGTATAATGTTCGGGTGGCCTCGAGGTAATGGCTGAATGCATGACATGATAGATCATTGTAATGAAATTCTGCCTCTTTATCTTTTTGTTTTTGGTATTTACTTTTAGCCCTAGAATTTAGGATAAATTTTAGTGGACCCTTCCTGGTCCTTATTGATGTGCTAAAGGACTAAAAGCATTCTAATTAGGCAACTTAACATTTTGTATCCGTTTTTCAAGCGTAAACTATAAATAAAGGCTTATTCCACTCAACTGGCCTCTATGTAATGTTATTTCTAAGCTATACCTTGAATCAGTTGAATAACTGAAAACTGAGTGGTTCATAATGATGCATTTTTGGTAACTAATCTATCGAAGTTTCTTTCCATATCAATCTGGGAGAAATTATGATAATGCATGATTCCATGCTCCATGCTCCGTGCTCCATGCTGCAGATCTTGTGAGTCAACCATCAAAATGTTCATTTTTTCTATGATTGGGTTTGGTTTCAAGTCCTTGGATTTCCTAGGAGGTGCTTTATTGGAATTCTGAAATTTTTTAACCTGAACTTCGAGAATTGAACAGTTTTCTGAAAGTTCCAAGCAAATCTAGTATCAGTTTAACTATTACCTTTTATAATATTCTTATGGTGATATATTTATGGCTTCAACTTTTAATGAAAGATTAAAGTATTTTCCTTGTTTCTCAGATATTTCAAGGGGCCTGAACTTCTTGTTGATTTACAAGACTATGATTATTCTTTAGATATGTGGAGCCTTGGTTGCATGTTTGCTGGAATGGTGAGAATCACTCATGCAAAGCCTTTACATGACACTTCTTTATGAGATCTACCATATGATTGGCTGATCCTGTCATCATGTGATTTGCTGATAGTCTCTATTCTTGATGCAGATATTTAGGAAGGAGCCATTCTTTTATGGCCATGACAACCATGATCAGCTTGTCAAAATTGCGAAGGTAATGCTGATTCAGTTGTTTGATAAAAACATTCTGTAATGCTTTATGCATGCTATACAAGCCATATTTTATGAAGATCATGACATTGATTTTTTTTAAACTAAACTGTTGCCACATGCCCGCTGCGTCTGATCTTGACCTAATTTCAGGTACTTGGAACTGATGAGCTAAATGCATATCTGAATAAATATCATTTAGAGCTTGATCCTCAACTTGATGCGCTTGTTGGGAGGTTTGTTAATCATGATTTTCTTCTCCATCTTACAAATTAGTTTGCCAATAGTAAGAAAAATGTTTGATTAGGCTATAATGTGGCCTTCGCTCCCTGCATCAAGATCATTTATATTTAGTTAGTCCACAATAAACCAAGAGAGCAACACTACTATATCCAACATGAATTAATGTGTCATGTTATACTGCTGCAGGCACAGTAGGAAGCCATGGTCAAAGTTTATTAATTCAGATAATCAGCACCTTGTGTCTCCTGAGGTTCGTCATCTTACACAATTTGTTAAGTTTACTCCACCTATCATCGATAGCCTTAAACTATCATTGATTCTCTTGAGGTGCTGATGTGCAGGCCCTTGATTTTCTTGATAAGCTTCTTCGGTATGATCATCAAGACAGGCTAACTGCTAGAGAAGCAATGGTAATTCCCATTTTTGGCTTGTCAGCTAGATTATATTTGTCTGTGTGGTTTAATCGATGGGCACAGACTTATCCCATCCAGTCTTTCCTCAAGCATGTTGAATCACGTGCAATGGGAAGGGAGGGTGTGCACAAAATGCATGTGTTAGAAATGCCATCCCTGTCCAGCATCCAAACACAAAATAGTAGTACATGGATATTGTAATCTGTACAGAAATTTTCCTGTCTCCGTATTGGATGCACATTGATATTTCAATAATTGGCGGAAGAGAAGCTCAAACTTGCTATTGGTTTGCATGTTGCACTCCAAGTGGGGTTGCTTTGTGTGTGTGTCCAATCTTTTTGCTCCTTGAACCTCGTTTGTTAGTCTTACTGCTTGTTTAAAATGTGAGCAATGTCCCAACTGGTTTCTATTCTGTGGTTTGACATTTTAGTTTCTGCAATGCGAGCATGTGAGCTTTTGGACTGGCTAGCACAAACTTGCGTGTAGCTATTCTTGGTTAATGTTTTGGTTGATAACAAAAGCTTGCCATTCTGGATACGCGAACATGTTATCTAATTGTTCCTTGGTGTTTTTGATGAAGGCCCACCCATATTTTTCTCAAGTGAGGGCTGCAGAAAGTAGCAGGATGCGGACACAGTAGGAGGTTGCTATGGTATTCTCAGGGAGTCTGTCAGTGGACCGGAGGTACGCCCATAAATGCCATTCAAGTCAGGGCTGCAGAAAGTAGCAGGATGCTGCCAAAGTAGCTGGTCCTTGCTTAGAGTGCGTCAGTGGGCTGGAGGCCACTGCATATGGGATAATGTATCGTGCTTATGACCATCTGCCCTATACCTTTTGTTGTTTGCAGGCAGTTAAGAATTGTGTTTGGTCTTTAGTCACTGTGGTCATACTTTTGTTTGGGAGAATATAGTCGAGTCATTCACTTTTGACCTTACCCCCCCCCCAGTATTTACCTGCTCTGTGATTTTCGCATGCCATCCGTTGACATGAATCCCTCGCCATGGCCAATGTTTTTTGCAGAGGAATGAAATGATGGTGGACGGTGGTTCGATTAGTCTCATCATCAATTTATAAATAATAAATATTTCGTAGAAGTTACGAGGACTAATATCCAGGGAACGTACAACTCTTGTAATCATCAGCATCGTTCCCTTCCCACCTTCCCGGTCTAAAAACTCAAAACTGTAATTAGTAATGAAATGAACTTTGGATTGTGAATGTACGTTTCTCGACTTTAATTGATGATACGACATACCTAGATTGACATCAATCTTATTTGTGCACGCGTCTCTCTAGTAAACACCCGTCTTGTAAACCTCTAATCTAAAAATCAATAATCAATGAAACAATATTAAATAGGATAATCCTCAATTGAAAAAATGGTAAATTAAGAGGAAAAATTGTTATGATTTGAAATTGTTTAAATCTAAGATAAAATAATGTGGTAAATTGATCCGTGAAATGTCAGCCAATAACAAATTATGTAATACCTTTAATCGGGTAAAATAATTATTTAAATAGAAATTTTTGTGAAGAGGGGTGAAAGTCCATAGAAAAATATAATAAAACTCCAAATAAATGAATTGATAAATTTACATGCGCAACTCTCGGGATACACCTCATATTTAATTGCATAAATTTTAAATAAAAACTGGTGAAATATGAGGGAATTATTGTGATTAAAAATAAAAAGTCTTGGTAAGTTGGTGTGAAAATTCTAAATAAATTAAAGAATAAATTTGTGCATGAAAATATCGACATGTGGGTAAATCCATGATTAATGATGAGATTTTAAATCGAGAAAAAATAATAAAATTTAGAGAAATTATGTTATGAATGGTGATGGAAATTATAGTAGGAAACAAAGAAAAAATAATAAAAAATTTCGTTCAAAAGAAATTTTGTTATCGTTAGAGAGAGAAACAAGGATTTTGTTAAGGAACAAGAAGGATTGCATGAAAATCTTGCAAGGAATCAAGAAATTGAATACAATTTTGATTGGTAAAGTATTCTTCCCTACATATTTCGTTGTGTATAAAGTTTTGGGGCATGTGCGAAAAAAATCCCTAATTTCTTTCAATTAGGATTTTTTTTAATAAAAACTAAGGGAATAGGTGTTTAGTTGTGAAAATCTTAATTTGACATGAAATACATGTTAGATAAAATAGAATTAAGAAAATAAATTGATAAAAATTTATGGTTCTGCCGATTTCTTTCTTTAAAATTAAGTTAATTTCAGATTAAACCTTTTATTTTATTATTTTTTTTCAAAATTATCCACACAATTTTCACAAATCAGCCCAAATTAATACAAATAAATCATATATTTTTCCATCTTAATATTAAATTAAAATATCATTTAATTCATAATTAAAACCTATTATTTTTTTAGAAAAACACATTATCAATAACTAAATGTTTTTTTTTTCTCAAGTTGTTTTTACTACGACCACTTGGCTGGTCAAAAGCTCAAATAGGAAGAAAATTACATCTCTCTAAGCCACGTGGCGAACGGGAACTGAAAAACTTTGCCAAGGTTTGTTATAGAAGCCACCAGGGCAAGGAATCTCTCAAAAGCAAGCAAAGCTTGAAATTGGCACTCTCTCTATCTGGATCTGGCTCTGGATAAAATAAGAAAAGAAGAAGGGAGTAAGATCGAGAGGAAGAAAAATGGGAGTAGAAGTAGAGAATTCAAAATGGGAACCAAATCCATCACTCTACGGATTCATAATAATGTGTTGCTTCTTTTCAATCGCTCTCTTTCCTCGTTTTTTCAACAAATCTGTCTCTCCCTCTGCCTTCTCTGATCAGTCCCTCTCTCCCTCTTCCCACCGATACTTCCTCTTCCTTTACTGTCTCGCTTCAGGTATCAGAGTTCATTTCTTTCATTTTCTCCATTCTTTTTTACATTCAATTAGATTCTGATTTTTTTTATTCTGCAGCGATGGAAGGAGTTTGGTCGGTTTTCGGAGATTTTGAGTTTGTTTATAATGGCATGAGTAAGGAGCAGATACTCTTCTCCCTTTGTCTTGGATTTGGATCTTCTCTTCTTTTCGCTTCTCTTCTACCTTTCCTCTCTGATTCAATGTAAGTCTTATTTATTTATTTTCTCACATGGAATTTATTTATTTTTGTAATTAATATTATTAGTGTTTGTGTATGGTTACTTTTAGAGGCGGACACCACAAGGCATGCTTGATGTTTTGCATACTACACCTCTTTGTCGGTACATGGAAGAGGATGGTGCCACAATCACACCCTTGTATTTGGTTACCCACTCTCTCTTCATCGCTTGCCACTTCCATTTTTTCTTTTGCTTTCGAGGCGTGGCTCGTTCTTGAAAATGAAAACCAAGGGTATAGGCAACGTGCTCTCACTCACACTTTTTGGTTAATGACTTTCTTTGAGTCTGCATCATTGATTGGAAGCCAGGTGCTTGCAAATTGGCTACTTGCTAGTAATGTGGATACAGGAATTGCATCTTCTTCCACTGCAACTATCTTCATTGCAATCATTGGCATTTTCTGTGTCACCAAAGGATGGAAGCAAGCCCCATATTCTGCACCAGTAAAGGATCGCCGTCAGATGTCTTACACGCATATCTTTAGTGGTGAGTGTTGTATTTTTCTTTTCTGAGTAAAAACTTATGTTGTATTGACTGATTTGTGTGTGAACATCTTCTATGTGAAAATTTGAAGATTGTTACAAGGTTGCATTTCGGTGTATCATTTGGACTTCAATCTAAAGTTAGAATATTGAAATGTCCACAGTTATTCTTTGAAATCATCCACAACTTAAATGGGATGTACATTGTTTTACCTCAGTGTGAGTAAGCTGTGAGAGTTATACTGTCTATTTCTGGTACTTGATCTGCCTTTTATAGTCACCTGTATCCATTTGCTGTTCTTTCCTTCGATGATATACCTAAGGTCCAAAAGTTATTGTCTTTATTCCATTGTAAGCATTTTTTGTTCGATGATGCTCTATATGTACAGCTAAATTAAAGTACCTTTTTTCCTTGCTGCCTTAGATTGGTGATAGAATGTAGAAACTTGTAGAGGCTGAGCTTTTCTTGGGAACTCATGACTTTAAGTGCTGATATTGATCCATCCATTTTTTTGACAATTAATTCTATATATATAAATATATATATATATATATTCAAATGTCCAATGTCCTTTTAGTTGACATCATCTTTCTAAAAGTGAAAATAGGCCTGTTAAACATGGACAAATGGACATTTTGAATGTCAAATGTCCAACTAAATTCTTAAGATGCATGGATATTTTTGAGGATTGAGGCAAAGAGTGGAAAGCTTTTGATGTTCTTTTGGTCAAAATCTCACTAGATGTCACCATAACATATTTTGAGTATCTTCCAATATCTTTGAATCATCAATGAACTTTTTGTACTCCAGATAAACGGATATTGTTACTGGGTTTTGCACATGCTTGCCTTCAGTTCTCGATTGCAATCTTCTGGATCCTGTGGGCCCCAACATTGGTGGTATGATCATCATCAATTCCCTTAACTATCCAATACTGTTATCTCAATTCCTCATAATTCTGGAAGTAATTGTATCAATGCTGATCATTTATCTTGATTTTGTTTAAAATTTGATGTTCTTATATTGACAAAAAAAAAATAAAAAATTAATTAAAGTGTCAGACATCAATA
>Ga0307515_10023257_pt1 | contig 10870 bp, 7 predicted proteins | sample 17_EM_MG_FD_194513 | JGI IMG/M metagenome (GOLD analysis project Ga0307515, IMG submission 194513) | Populus trichocarpa ectomycorrhiza microbial communities from riparian zone in the Pacific Northwest, United States - 17_EM | ecosystem: Host-associated > Plants > Roots > Unclassified | place...
ATTAATATCTAGAAATTATTTTGGGTATAACAGTAAGAATAAAGAAGAGGTTATTATGTATATTACATTGAAAAGACATATTTTATGTGTATTATATTATCAAATAAACACAACTTTTGATTTGTGTCTTATCATACATAATCTATGCAATAGTCTACTTCAAATTCTACATATGCGACGCCGACAACTTTCTTGGATTTAAGAGCCTAATGATTGCATTTTCTTCATCTTCTTCTTCTTCTTCTTTATCTACAAAAATAATATCTCTTTGTGAAGTTCTACGAGAAGTCTTTGATTTGCTATCCATCAAACTCTTGATGCTTTGTTTTGTCTTGGAAACATTTTCTATCGACCAATCAAATAACGTCCATAGTAGGGCAAATTTTACTTTAAATGTATAGATTTTCCTCCTTCAAAGTCAAATAGATTTAAAGTTTTTCTTATCATTATCTTCGAGCATGGATTGTTTTATTGCGGGGGTAGCAATGTATAATGATTTGTGGTGGGATTTTGGCGAACTCTTTCCTTGGTTTGGAAGAGGTATTTTGGTTTACAAAACAAAAATAAAAGATAAAATCATGTTAGAGCAAATTAGTTTCCTATAAAATTAAAGGTTTTTGAAAACAAAGTAAATCTATGTTTATAGCGAGTAGCTAGGGATAATATCACTTCAAAGATAAAAATAAAGAAAGATAAAGAATTTCTTACTTCAAAGTCAATAAATTACAAGTTTATTCTATCATTATTTTCTAATATAATTTTTTTTTATTAATGTAGGTGTCCGAGCCAGCTTACGCGCACCTCGACTAAACTCACGAGCCTTGAAGTTAACGACCATGTAAGCCTCTAGTGGCCATGAGATTTGTGGGACTCGAACTAGTAATCTTTAGAGAGCAAACATATAATATAACCAGTTGAGCTATACCTCTCAGAGTTTCTAATACAATTTCTTATACTGTGGGGGTGGTGATATATATTGTGGTGGGGTTTCAACAATCCCTAAAATGGGGGGAAAAAAAACTTTAATACTAAGAGTATCCTTCACTTAATAATAAATTTGTTTCAATTGAGTTATATAATCCGATTCATATCTGATTAGATCTTGCCCGCCAATCTAGCCTAGATTTGGGTAAAAATTTTGGTAGCTTGATCTAATTAGAAATCTAATTGGACCCTAGCTAGTCAATTTTTCTCTCAGGCCAAATCAACTCATCCAGATTCAATAGTGTAAAAAACCACCCAATATGTTAACATTACACACCTAGTGTCATCTTTTTTTATCCTCAAAACATACTTGATAGATAGGGTTTCGAGTTTTTTTATGCCTGCCTCAATTAAGAGAATTTTAGATTTCTAAGTTGAATGTTAAATATGATGTTAACGATCTCAACTCCAAACTTAAACTCTAAATTATTCATATGATCTTTGTTTTTATATGCATAAAGCAAATTTAAACTCGAAGAGTAATCAAACAACTTGATTCCTTTTAATGCAAAACATACCTTAGCAGTTCAAGATCAAAGAAATAATATTCATTGGATGATTCTTGATTTTATTACAACTATGCACGGGAATTCCTTGATAGGAGAACATGAATTGATATATTTTTTAGTATTTTCTGGGTTTTCTGGTAATGAAAATTGCAAGCATACTAAATTACAATGGAAACTACAAGCCTGCTGGTTTATAAGTCCAGTGATAGTGATTATTGCCTACAAATTATCAATCTACAAGTTATTTGCCTACTTATTATCTACCTATGGGATTACAAGCTTACTAATAACACGTTTTAAAGATCTTGTAAACTTAGTTCAATTACAGAGCAATTGTTGTTGATTTATTGTTGTTGTCGATGATGTCCTACTCCTCTCACAGCCTTGAGTTATATAGAAACATAATGGATAATCATCTATTAACCACCCATTCTCTTCATTATTTTCTTATTTCAAGGAAGCATAACTAAAATTGCCCATCTTCATTACCTTATGTGCTTAAAGTAGTCAATTTTTTTTACAAGCATAGATCTTATCAATTCTTACTTACAGCTGAGTTTGTCTTTCCTTTCTTCTGATCCAGACTTCATAACTACTTGATTTTTATGTGCAATACTTACTTAGTCCAACCCACAACCATACTTGTCTTCATTTTCTTCTAGCCCAAACTTTTTTTCCATATGAAATGCTTACCAAGTCTAGCCCGTTACCAAGTTCATCTTTCTTATACCCGGACTACCTCATAACCCCTATGATTAATTTAGCAAGTAACATAGTAGATAAACACACACATAAAAGAGCCTAAACCATCAAGTTAATTATTTTTATTAAAATAATAGAGTTTTTATTTAATTTCTTATTGATTTAGGCAGAATAACTGAATTTCTTAGAGTTGGTTTTTATATGATTCAATTGAACCCCAACATAGATTAGATTTTTAATACTGGATTTTTCTGGTCAACCAACCAAATCAAGTTCAATCTAGCAACGATGCATACAAGTTGCAACACCTTTTTATTTTTTCTTCTATTCACCTTCTCTATTCTCTCTCTAAAATAACACAAAACCTAGTGTGATGCGAACCTTGTGATCACGTGGTCACGCAACCGACAATCAAGATTGAGATCTGATCTCGGAAAGCTAAAAAATATCTGATAGAAGTGTGACCCAATAAAAACATGTCCCAAGACACCAACACTATTGGAATGAAGTAGAATGATGCCACAAAGTCAGTCAATCTTTGATAAGTCAGATTCAGTTCGTTCAAGAACTGAAAAACGCAAGAATCACTCTCACACATTAAAACTAAAAAATTCAGAAGTAATATTCATCAATGACTGCTGAAATTTAGGTTACATGTGTTTAAATAGTTCTTAAAAATTAACCCTAATGGATCTACCCTTGTGCGTTGAACTGACCCACATACAAAACTGACCCAAAAACCCTAAATTGAAAAACTCATAACCTGATCCAAACAAGTCTTGAATCCTAACTCAAAATAAAGTTTTAAATAATCCCAAACATGAAAGAAAATAATAAAAATAACTAATATGTCATTAATTAGCATCAGCTCTTCTTTCCTTGTGTAGCTAGGATGAATAAGGAATTCTTATAATTGGTAAACTGGAGACACATTGGCTGCTACAGTAGGTGACGTGTTGCCTGATTAATTTTGATCGCCCCTTAAAAATATTTTAAAAAAATCCAGGTGGGCGGGCCTGGGCCACGAGGCCCAAATGCCTAAGGTCTTTTTTAATGGGCCCAAATGCACTAGGTTCTTTTGTGCAGTTTGTTTTTGTAATTCTTTTATTCTTTATTTAGGTGCAACATAAATTGAATAATAAAAAAATTATTAGACCTTGTTGAGTCCTTGGCATGGATTGGTGATTCGATAGGTTATGACACAACATTTTGGGTTTTTTTAATGCATTTCCCCCATAGTTTTTTTTTAAATATAGTTTAACTCTTTTTATCATTGATTTTTTTCTTATTTCACTTTTTTTAAAAAAAAGCAATTTAATCATTTTTTCTCATTTATCTTAAAACAATTATGCCTAATTGGGATCATGTTTTACCTAGGTTCTAAATTTTATTTGTTAATTAAAATTGATTGAGATCAAATACAGTATGACATATTTTTAAACTTTTAGCTTAAATCCTTTTATTTACTTCTGGATTTAATCCGATTTGTGGTCAATTAAGATACAATGGAGGTCCAATCGGGAAGATAATAAGGGAAGGAAAAATAAAGATAAATTATCCAGTCACATTAACTCATTATGGTCATATCAATTACCCGGACGGTAAAGTTTACGTGTTAACTCAAGTCAATATAGTTTATCGTCGTCTTTTCATTTCACTCCCTCGATTTTGTTTTTTTTTTAATCATTTGACAATTCTTTGTTTTCACATTTAAGCTAGGGTTAGACAAGACTAAAATGACAGAGGCATTTTTCTTTTAACCAGATTACCTTTTGAGTGAGGCATCTAGTTTGTTGTTTGTCCGCTTTGTCAAACTAGTCACACAAACTTTTTTTTTCATTTATTATGATATATTGGTTGAGTTTTTAATCATCATTTCAAATATTTTATTGTATGCAGGTAAAAGAGAACTACGTTTATATTTTTTAATACAATTATATGCTTTTTATCCGACCTGTAATGAATCGTGGGTCGAAAGCCTAGCATACACATATATGTGAAAGGATTTTTAAATAGAGTTAGGTAAAACATTAATATATTTGGTATGTGCAAAAAAAAATATTTATTATTTTCTTAACAAAATATTTCTCATAATAAATAGATGTGTTTTTAACAATAATATGTTTGCAAACAATATTTTTTTTCTTTTTTTTTCCGAGAAGGAATGGACAGTGGATTTGATGGGAGAACTTTTCTTTAAAAAAATACATTTTTATTGAGTAAAATTTAAAAATAAGAGAGGGAAAGATTAAATTAGAGTATATATGTATATGATAACTTCTTTTAAATAATATTTGAAAAAAGTTATTTTATAAAAAGTACTTTTGGTTGAGATTGATTTGGTATTTATATATGTTTGGTTAAAACTGTGGTTGAAATTGAGGTTGAACAAAAAATAGTTTAATGTGTTTGGTTAAAAATGCTTTTCAATTTGAGGTTTTAAAATAACTAAAAATGATATATATTAATATTGATGGTTTTTAATTTAAATATTGTAGATTTAACTACTGCTATTACATCATGAAATAAATAAATACTTTATATAAATTCATTCGACAAGGACTACAGTTTTCATGGTTTTTTTAGCATGCAACAAAATCAGGTAAAATATCATCATGAACAAAATTGGGATTACGATCAAATTCTGTAAATGCTACACCATCATGCGATCTCTTTCTAATTGATGCAGTGTCATTGAATAATGTTAAATACTAGTTTTTCAAATAAAACACAATTAAAAATTAAAAAAACTGGTTTTTTTACTGGGTCGGACCCGGTCCAATGTATTTAGGTTCAGGCTGGACCCGGTCCGACCATCAATAATGGATAAGCAGAACTGTGCAAAGTGAGTTTTTAATTCACTTTGCACTGTTCACTTAAAATTAAGTGAACAGTGCAAAGTGAATTAAAAACTTACTTTGCGCAGTTCTGCAGAGTGAATTATTCACTCTGCACATAAAGACGGAACGCAGGCAGAAGCAGCAATTTTTTGCTTTTGTTAAATTTGAGACACAGCCGCAAATATGGTGGGTTTCACAAAAACAAAAAACTATGTTTTTTAACTAAACCAAACATCAATATATGTGGTATATAATCAACTTCACCTGCAGTCATAGTGTCAAACGGGCACATAATTTGCCGATATTTTTTTATTATTATTATAGTGTTTGGTTATGTTGTTGTGTTTATATTTTCTATGAATAATTTTAAAATTAAAATAGCTAATTGCTTTCATCTGAGACCATCCATTAATATTAAAATCTAGTGTTTATTAGCTTTTATGAGGAATCTTTTTTTTATTCACAAAAGATATATCATTATCAAATATATAATGAAAGGCTTGAAATTACTTGTGAGTATTTTATCATTCTTACAAGAACATACAATTTGTATGGTAAAAAAATTGTTTTAAAACTCAGTATGATTGATGAGTTGAACTAGATCTTGGATTGATCAAGATTGAAAAAAAATATAAAAAAATTAGGTTAATCTAATTAAAAACCTGGATTAACCCAATCAAAACCGACCATCAATCTTTTGATTGTTTTCTTTAATTTTTTTTAAATGATATTGTTTTGAAAACCAAATAGATTTTGGACCTATAATAAAAAGGACTACAGCCAATAATGTATTACGTTATGGATCCATTTGGTAATGCAAATCACTCAATTGATATATCTTTTCCTAAATATTTTTGGATCATTTAACGTATTGATTAAGATTAAATTTTCTTTTACGAATGATTTTAATAATATATTCTCTATATTAATTCAGTATATTTTGAGAAACTTAATAAATTTTTTCTAAATATTAACTCCAAAATATATTAAATTCTTTTTAGAGTTAAATCTTGTTTCCCATATTTATTGATAATCAAAACGGAGTTTTCCCTTTTACTCACTACACCTTTATCATCTTCCCAGTATTGTAAAGTAATCCTCGCATATAATTAATTATTTTATAGAAACTAAAATAAAATTGTAACTAGAGCTAATGATTTTTTTTGTTTTCTGAAAAAAATAAAGTTATTAGAACTTATAAATAAAAAAATAAAAATAAAAATAATATCAACAACACTTTAATTATCATTAAAGTGATTTAACACTACCTATACTAATTATTGATTTTCTTTGTTTTTGAAATTAAAAATAAATACTTTTAAGTCCTTTTTTATTTGGAAAGTGCTTTCCAATTTGTCTTATGTTTGTTTACTTTTAAAAAAATTAATTAATAAAAAATATTTTTTAGTAAAAGATTTTTCTGCATAGTTTTAAGAAAAGTATTCCTTTTATTTTGGGTGGAAAACATGTTTTAGAAGTTGTGAAAAATTTAGAATTGTCTTATTATTTGTTGATTATATCAAATTTGGTCCTTAATCTTTTATTTTCTATATATTTTGTCTTGATTTTTTTTCAGTTTCATCCCTTACAATTTGATTTAATTTGGATTTTATATCAACTTTGAGTCTCATTCTTTTGATTGTTATTTGCTTGTCTCTTATTCTTTTCTTAATTGAGATTTTTTATCTATCAGATTTGATATTTTTATTTTTTTATTGCTATTTAGTTTATTTAAAATAATTTATGAAATTACATATTTTTTAATTTTTTTATCTGTTAGGTTAGGTCTTTATTATTTTAATTGTTATTTATTTTATTTAAAATAATTTATGAGATCATATTATTTTTCTACTCATTTTCTATGACACTATCAAATATTATAAAATAATTTACTTTTTTGTGGTTTTTTTTTTATAAAAATCACTTCTAAAAAAATTATTTTCCAATAAACAAGCGTGTTAAATCTCAAATTAATTTTAAATTAAAGTTCAATGAATAATTACAAGTACTCTTTAATCCTTACAACTATATATTATAATGAACACTCACGGTCAAATTTCTTAATATTTATACTATACCTATTATTCATGGGGTTTTGAGTATCTAATGAATATCTATTATTCACTATTATTTATTAATCAATAAAAAATAAAATAGTTAATATATAAAGTACATAGATATCATATTATATTAAAAAAATTTAAATAATCTACAAATATATTTATATAATATAAATATATACTTCAAATTAAATTCAGACAAATTTAATAATATTTATATTCTATCTATTATTTATTATATATAAAAAAAATTATCCTTTCAAATCAGGTAAAGTCATTTCAATATTCATAAAATTAGATTAAATTATCATCAGTACTTGCAACTTCCTTGCGAAGATTAACGACTTCAAAATATCGAAGTCCTTACAACTTCCTGATGAAGATTGACTGCTTCAAAAAATACAAAAATCATCGCTTTCAACAATCACATGCCCTCCATGTATAAAAATCCCCACTCACATTACACCCCTTCTCCTCTCCCAAGTTCCAAAGCTCCACCACCACCACCACCACCACCACCGATTTACCGCCATGACTTCCGCCTCCACCACCACTACCACAATCAATCCCCCACCATGTGTTCCCCACCTTATCGAGTCATGCTAGCCACCAGCACCTGGCTCCGAACCCGACGGAGCCGTTGCGTCTTCCTCCTCCTCTTCTCACCGATCCTCCTTCCATTCCTCTGTGTCACCTTGCCTCTACTATGTGCCTCCGAGCTATGCATCCGCCTCTGCCGCCGTGGCCGGGGCAAGAACAAAGAGGACGGAGGCGATCGGTTGCGGCGGTGTGAAGAGGGGTTTTGTGACTGTGATTGTGAAGAGGAAGAGGGTAAAGAAGTTGGGTTATTGCTAAGGTATTTAGAAGATCAGCTACGGCTCGTTGGATCTGTGTATGAGTGTGGTGATGAATTTGATGATCATGACGATGATCAAGATGGTCAAAATGACCATGAATATAATCTTAATACTCCTCTTTTGGGTTAGTTTTTTTATAGATTTTATTTTTTTGTGGGGTTTGATGTAAATTACATTTTGGATTTGATGTTGTTGATTATGGTTTGAGTGATTTTGTTAATCATAGGATTTGGTAATGTAATTTCAATTTGTGAGACTTCAAGTAATTATACTTCCAAGTAAGAAAACATCACTTTGCTCGTTAGTTCCTACTTCCTTAGCTTCTGGATTCATCTTAGGCAGGCATTACAATTTCATTACAATTAAATTAGATTAAAAATTAAGAAAAAAAACCGGGAAAATACTGTAACGAGCTGCACTGTGCTTCTCTTCACATATTTAGGATTTACAGTCGAGTTTTTTTTATTATCAAACTTTTTCTAATTGCCCTGTTTAAGAAGGTGTTGTTTTTAGTTTATGATATTTTCTATTTGTAAATTCTTGGAAGTTAAAAGGTTTTGATTAAATTTCCGAACTTGATTACAGATTGATTTGAATTCTTAGTGTAAAGATACAAATAAAAAGGACCAAAAAGAAAAAAAAAATCGTAACCTATTTGAAATTTGTGCGACAAAGTTAGACTTCTTTTTTTGTTCTTTTAGTCTTTTTACAAAGATGATTATTGCCGGTCAAGTTAATTTTTGATTGAATGTCAAAATAAAATATTTAAATATGGTTAATGTTTTTTTTAGTAGAAAAAAAAATTGTTTGAGGGTTTATATAATGTAACTTGGTTGACTTTACTAGTATAAAAATAATATGTAAAAAATATATATGACTAAATAAAATTTCAAGATGATATATTTTTATAATATTAAAATAAGAACATATTGGAATGACCTCAAACAACCCGGATTCATGTGTCAAATTTATGACTCGGGTTATGAAACTTTGATAACTTTATAGAAAGCAAGTCAAAATAAATTATAAAATTTAATTCCTAATCAATCAAATATTGAATGATGAAATTGAAAAAAAATCAATTAAAAAGGGACCTAAAAAAATAACTCGAGTTAACATATCAAACTTGCAACCTAAGTTATAAGACCAAGGTAACCTCATGAAAAGCAAATCGAAAACAATGACTAATTCAAATCCCCAATGAGATTAAAAAAACACAAAAAACAACCTAAGTCAATCCATCAAACTCATGACCCGAATCATCAGACTAGGACAACCTTATAGAGAAAAAATTAAAAAAATAAAATAATTTAACCTGAGTTAACTTATCGAATCCATGACTTTGGTCTTGAAAGTCGAAATAACCCATAGAAAGAAAGTCGAAATAACCCATAGAAAGAAAGTCAAAACAAATTATAAAACTCAATTCTCAATCGATCCTGTCGGACCTAATGTTGAACGATTAAATTTGTAAAAATTTCAATTAAAAAAATAACATAAAAAATAAGTCAAGTCAACATGAGTTAACCGTTAAGCATTATTTCTGGATCATGAGACCAGAATAACCTAATGAAAAACAAACCGAAACAAATCATGAAATCTAATTCTCAATCAAACACAATATTAATTGATGAAATTGAAAAAAAAAAGCCAATTAAAAAAATAAGTCAATTGGGTTAACCCGCGACCCGGGTCATGAGACGGGGACAACCCAAGAAAATCAAGTCTAATGTTGAAGGACCCGTGACCTGAGTAATGAGACCGATATAACCTCTTAGAAAGAAAATATAAAAATGACCTGATTTAACCAAGGTTAAAATATCAAAACATGTGTCCTTGATCGTGGGGTCAATATATTCTCATAAAAAACATATTAAAACAGATTATGAAGCTCAATTATCAAACGACCCAGTATTGAATGATAAAATTAAAAAAAATCAATTAAATAAAAGACAGAAAAAACAACCCGAGTCAACTCGGGTTAAGTCATTAAGCATTATTCTCGGGTCATGAGACCAGGATAACCTGATAAAAAGCAAACAAAACAAATCATAAAGTTTAATTTTTAATCAAATCAATACTAAAGGATGAAATTGAAAAAAATATAATTAAGAAAAAGAAAAAAATATAAGTCAACCAAGTTAACCCGCTAAACTAGGTTAACATGTCAAACGTAGGATATGTGTTATAAAAGTGCGGTAACTAAATGAAAAAATCTAATAATAAAGGATGAAAATTTTAAAAAAAAACCATTGATTGAAAAAATCAAAGAAAAAAAATATTATTCTAATAAAAAGTGCTTTGTGAGGAGCGGTACAGTAAAACTTTTATAGTTAATGTTTTGGTTTAAAATTTTGTTTTATTCATGTTTCTACCTCTGAATTAAAAAAACAAATCATCTAAAAAGTGGAGGAGAGAAAAAAGTTGTTGGTTGGCTATCTTGGTTAATGAGTTTTATTCATATTTCAAGCCCTGAATTTATTTATTTTTATTTGTAAAGAAAAATAGTTGTTTATCAAGAGAAGAAAAAAAAGCTGTTAGTTTGCCACGGTTAATGAGTTATATTTCATGAAATGAGTTTTGAATGAGATATATTTATCTTTTATCCTGAAAAAAAAAGATTAGGGTTCAATTTATTTTTTATTTGAGATGATTTTTTGAATTTTGACTGCTTAAAAGTTGGTCACTAGTTAGATATAGATTTGTTGAGATTTATAAGGTATGTTTTTTAATATTTTTAAGTGAGAAAAAAACTTGAAAATAGATTTTTTTGGATACAAGAGGTGGAGAAACATCTTTTTAGCCATCTTATATCCTTAAAAAAAAAAACCAATTAGTAGACGATGAGAAATCTATATATATATATATATATATATATATATATATATATATATATATATAGTGGAGAACAACGCACA
>Ga0307515_10023258_pt1 | contig 10869 bp, 3 predicted proteins | sample 17_EM_MG_FD_194513 | JGI IMG/M metagenome (GOLD analysis project Ga0307515, IMG submission 194513) | Populus trichocarpa ectomycorrhiza microbial communities from riparian zone in the Pacific Northwest, United States - 17_EM | ecosystem: Host-associated > Plants > Roots > Unclassified | place...
TATAATACTATACTCCAAATATAATACTATACTTCAAGTATAGCTCTATATATCAGATATACTACTATATATCAGATCTAGTACTATACTCCAGATATAGGTCTATTTTTCTTAGGGTCCCCTGATGAGCCCGGACTCTACCACATGGTAGGGCAGTTCGTGCGAGGCGCCACTACCCTCCTTAGAGCAGAGTCACCTTGGAAAGTTGGGGCGCATATCCCCAACCGCCCACACCCCAGTCACAACGCAGGATACCCCCAACGTCCATTCCCGTCTGGCCATTTCCGGCCGCCGCCGGGCCCCCGCCCACCTCTGCCGCCCCAGTCTGCTTTGGCGCCATCGATCCCGCTCGGCGTGCCTACACCGAAGCAGAAAAGTAGAGCGAAGCCGAGGAAGGGGAAGGCCCCCTTTCACCCCTACGCGCCCCCCCCCCAAGATAAACGCCCTAACTCCCCAGCCGCGCAATGGAAGAAAGCCCTCGCTGACCCCCTAGAGGAGGCCTTGGAGTCTCTTAAAGCTGAGCTGGATATCTTCCCGTCCATCCTGGCCGTCCCTGCCTGGAAGGACACTCTGGCGTGGCTAAAAGATAAGAAGAGAGACAAGGACTTCGACCGTAAAGGTTGTATACCGGCACTCACCGAATTTTTCTCGACGATCCTGTCTAAGGTGAAATCGGAATATGCAGCTGTCCAAGAGGACGAGAGGCTGTGGGATGAGACCCTGACAGCGGAGTCAGAGAAGCTGGTGGCGCTGCTGGAACAGTACAAGCAGGTGGAGGCGGCTATGGAGTCCCCAGAACCGGGCTTCGACATGGCCCAAGCGCGGGCCTGGTCCTCGGACCTGGCTAAGCAGATCCAGGAGCAAGAAAAGGTCGTTGACATGCTGGACGGAGGTGCTAACCCTGACGATACAGACATGGGGGATGACCCCATAGCCGATAACGCCTCCTTCGTGGAGGTCCCGGGTGACGCTCAACCTGAGAAGGCTACGCGCCCTTCGGCCAAAGAGCTGTGGCCCGAGACTAACTACCAGGATTACGCAGAGAGAGTCACCCCCCTTTTCGCAGTACCGGTCGGGAAGCCGCCTCTGGACAGTCTTTTCATCAAAATGGAGGAGCCGGTGGATTCCAAGCTATACCTCCCGCAGCCCTTGGAGCTATACACTGCGGAGGAACTTGAGAAAGTGGTGCCAAAGGGGCTGCCTCGATGGAACAACAGATATGAGGACCCCATGGAGCCCGCGAAGAGCTGGACCTGGGATGAATTTTCAAAAATCTACAACGAGCCTGGCTTCCACTTCATGATAGCCAGAGTAGCACAGGTGGGCCCCCAACACAAGGACCCTAAGCTCGGCACGCTCCGCTCGAAACTCGCCGTGAGATGGCGATGCACGGTAGCCCTACAGAAAATGGACCCCAGACAGGACTGGATGCTATGCACAGTCCCCTCAGGTTCAGAAGGAGAAAAAGACGCTCTGAAGTACGACCTTGTTAGGCTGTCGGAAGGGAACGCTGTATACGTCATCAGGCGTTTCGCCTCCGCTGGAAGAGCCAGGGACCTGGAGTGGGTCGTGAAAGGCTCTCTCGCTGACGATAACACTATATACAATCAGATGCGCAAACGCCTCCTTGACTTCGAGATGGGAGATACGAGGCTGGGATGGCGCGTACTGGGCGTCCGCAAGGCGGGAGCAACCTCCAAGTTCAGAGGGACCTTCATCCTAGACTCGGTCTCGACGTATTGGCCATGGTCTATGACCTGGGGCCACAAACATGGCTCCGTCCCGGATTCTTCGCCCCTCCTCAACTTTGAGCCAACGTGGAGCGCCAGGCGGCCCTACGCGTGCCAATGCTGCTATTCTTCTGACCACTTCACAGAAGAATGCCCCCTCCCTTTCATGAAGATTGGCGGAAACAGCCTCGTCAGCCAGCCCGCCAGATCTCTGGTCATCAAAAAGAAGGCCGCTGAGAGAATCATCTCCTTGGAGAAGTCGACTTGGGAGCTGCCAATTCCCAATATCCCTGGTACACCCCGAGTCCCCGCCTCGCCGTCCCGGCCCCTGCCGAGACTACACCAACAGCTACGAGCAGCACCTATGACCGCGATAGTGGAAGACGGAGAGAGCCGTGCTACGGATGATGCCTCATCCATATTAGCCGATGAGAGGATGTCGATTGCCGCCCCTCCTCCAGGGGACAACCCTCCTTACCATATCATTGACAGCCTCATCAAGTTCCTTATGTTGCAACTGGCTGGAAACATATCAGACGGTGCTGGCCTGACAGAGGCGAAGATACAGTTCCTCTGCAAGTCCCACAAGGGGTCCCTACCCGCAGTCCTGGACTCATTGAGGCGAGATGGCTGGTTGCCAGCCTCGGTGTCGAACCAAGTTATGTCATTCGAATATGACCGGTTCATCATGGGGACTCCCCCACAACCCAGCGGTTGGTGCCCTCATCACCGAAGTCGGCGGACACTTTGTACTGACAAAACTACCCGTCTATGACACATTACTGCCCAGGCTCCAAGCCTATAATCACACAAGGTGCTGTGCACCAAGTGGACCCCACTGGCGAAGCCGCCGCTGCATGTATGGAGCCATTGTTGCCGTAGTTGCTCTACGATGTTTTCTGACTTAACGCCGTAGATCAAAGCCCTGCCATGCTGCGGGCAGTTCAAGTGATCCCGGCAATTTCCCCACCGAAACCCACCTCGGCCTCTGAAAGTCGATCGCACATTAGCGGCACCCCCCCCCCGGCGGAGGTGAACCTGTCGCAGAGCGACGCAGCAACCACACAACAGCAGCCGCATCTACCCCTGTCACAGGAAATCCCTATTAGTCCCACCAAGGCAGCTGAGGCCAGTGTGCCGTCTATGCATGGTGATGATAAACAGACTACGGAGTACACTTGGCCTGACAGCCTTCTGGACATCAAAATGACTAGCGGGAGCGAACCAGACCACACTACGCTCCTACCCGACAAAGACATGAGCAAGCATCCGGCGGTTCAAAAGGCCCTGACATCCCTGGCTCTCGGGCGAACTGTGGAACAAGACAGGGACGATATCATGAAGGGTGTCTCACTGCCCATCATCTCCGCTCCCCTCATGCCCTCCCTGATTCCCTTGGATGAGGAGGAGTCTCTGCTTTTTTCATCGATTAAGCCTTTACAGGGCGCCGCACTGGTTAGGGCGGCAGGTATCACTGCGGAAGACGTCGGTGTTACTGCCAAGAGTAAAGGGAAGAAGCGCAGTGACTTGTGGACTATCCCGAGAATCGTGTCCCAAGCCTCGGGCGAGATCACCCCCCACACCATGGAGCCACAATTCGACGTCCGCTCCCCATCAGAGACGTACGAAGACCTGCCGTTCTCGCAAAACCTGAAACGGATGGCATCAGCATTCCCCAAAATGGCTGAAGAACACCTATCCCTCACCCTTGAGAAGCACGACAATGATCTTCCAACCGCACTAGCCTGGATGCAAATGATAGCTGAGATGGGGCACATCAGAAGCACGCTTATATCGGCATATCCTACCGCTGGATTGGAAGAGGTGGAGTCCGCCATCAAATTGTACAAAGGCGACTTCATGCTGGCTTTTAATCTTCTGGGGACAGAACACGAACCCACCAGCGAGTGGTCGGAATTCTCCTTCGTGCGACGAAAAGGGGTAATGGACATTGGAGAAGAGGCCCCGGAAATAATATACGACGACGCAGCCGCCAGATCTTTCGAAAATCAGTGGTGGAGAACGTGCATCCAGATACGACGATACAGAGTCTCTCACTCTGTAGAAACAGATCGCCTCTGGGGGAGACTGGCGCCCATCGTGGTTGCTCCACGGCCCATCTCCATCAGATTCCTCCAGTATGTCAACGACCTCGGGAAGTATCACATGGACCGACCAGCGTTCAGTAAAGCAGTAGGAGTCCTGCGAGCGCAAGATGAATTTAACGGCCTGGTGACCCTCCTGGGAGAACCCGTGCCCTGCTTTGATGGGAAGGAAGCGAATGTCCCTGCTGTCGCAATAATGCACATCCTGGTCGGCGATGGTTTGGCCTCTCCAGCGGCCGCTGCGTGGCTAGAATTAAGCATCTTCAAGGAGAAAGACACATACGACAAGTATATCCCACTCTTCTTCGGGTTCCCAGCTATCAGGAGGAAGGTGTGGAACGATAGGAATATTTACATGGCGGCTAGCGTGGAGACGGTTAACCGGAAAGGTAGCGCTTCCGGTTCGAGACTGGACACTGCAGCGGCACGGGACACCTACATGAGTGCGGTGCCGGGCACCATCAAATACGCCCTAGAGAAGCAGAGGGAGAAAGCAGCCGGCTCTTCGCCCAAGAAGAGAAAGGCGGACAAGTCCTCCATTGACTCCAAAGGCTCTAGGAAGAGCAGGCGGGTCCAAGGAGTATCGCCTGGCAAGGACATCCCCGAGGAAGAGGAACAACCAGAGGACGCGGTGGCTGCTGCTCCAGATGAGGTTGGCTACGACTGATAGGATACTTGTTTCTTTTTTTCTCTGAGTGACTGATTTGTGACTACGTATGAGGAACCTTTACAGTATGTGTCAGCTACGTCGCAAACGGATTGGTGGTATTCCCTAGTTTCGGACAGTTACGTCTCATATGAATTGGTATTGCTCTATGTGCCCCTTGATCCCGCCCTTGCCTGACCGGACTGCTGTTTATAACCCCTGTTACTCTGACTGACCTTGCTCTGGAGCGCTGATAATTACATTCTGCGTTGATAACCATCCAAACAAACAACTTAGTGGGGAATTAGCCATGGCCCTCCGGCGTTCCCCTACTACTGATCAGGTCACTTACGGGGCAATCCCCCTCCACAGCTCCATGGAATTCAAGCTCGCAACCTCAAGATGTCCCGCAAGGGCTGTCGGCTACCCGGCTCAGGGCCGAGGGGCTGACGGTGACGGCGGAGGGACAGCGGGTACCTCCCTGGTTGGTGTGGTGGCGGCCAGTGTCTCAAACAGCCAATTACACGAAAACCCCCACCCTGCACCTCCGAGGCGGAGGGATGCAGGCTCCAACAGCGATCCGCCCCCCCCACGCTCCGGGTCAGGCCAGATCTCGGCCCCCAAAAGGGCCAGAGGGAGGTCCCCAGATGGGGCCGAGACAGCGCCAGAGGACCCCCCCCTAGTGCTGACAAAGAAGCCGTTTAAGATAGCCACGTGGAACATGTGCGGGCAAGGTTCTCGAACCGCACCCAAAGACAAGGCTAAAATACGCCTGGTTGAGCACCTACTAACATTAGAAGACATTGACATATTGATCCTAACCGAAACCCACACCATATCTCTCCCAGTCAGCAGACGGGTACAAGTGCTGGAGCAGTCCGGCCTGGCGCATAGGGCTGGGGTGGCGATCGTAGTTAAGGCCGGGTCAGGATGGGAGGTCCTGCACAAAGAGGTCATAATCCCTGGTTATGCAGTGATCGTTAACGCATCTCACAGAACCAGCAGAGAATCACTCTGGATCCTCGGAGTGTATGGAGACATATCTAAGGGACAGACTTCACTGGTAGACTTCTACGAGAGATTGAGTGAAAGGATGGAAGCCTTTGTAAGGCGGCGAGCTCGAACACATTGGGGAGGCTGCTTTGCTGCAGGAGACTGGAACTTCGTGGAATACGCTGGGGACAGATTCCCTACCGCTCACCCGGACAGAGCGCCGGAAAAGTTACTGACTGCATTTAACACCATGAAAGCACTATGCGGCCTTACTGATACCGCGGGCTCGGGTCCCGCCCCACCCCTATGGTCTTATAGCAAGGCTACAGCACATGGCCAGGTGTACTCCAGGCTGGACAGGATATATCGCCCGGTACGAGGGTGGTCAGCCGGAGAAGTGGTGCCCTTGGCCACAGGGGCCTCAGACCACAGGCTTATAGTAGTACCGGTGTATCCGAAGAAACCGAAGATTGAGAAAGCTAAGCCGGCACCCAGGCTGCCGAGCCTCGAGGTCCTCGACAGAGCAAAGAAGTTCTGGCCGGCGGTCCTGCTGGCGTGGGACGCGTTGACCTCTTATGGCCCTGTTACACTAGAAAAATGGGCCGAGTTCAAAAGTATGGTCCTGAACAGAGGATTGGAGGAGGTGGCCGCCATGAAGAAGTCAGGTAAAAAAGACTGGGTGGCGGCTTTGAAAAGGGAGGCGATATCACCGGACATGATAATGAGCGCGGTCACTAGTGCTAACAGGCAATTATGGGCCAAGCGGCGCCCGCCTGCCAGGACTGCGCCGAAATGGCCCTGCGCCATACCAAAATATGAGGTCCTGCCACAAACAAGCAAGCACTTTGTCGCCAGCGAGGCCTCACCCTGGCAGGTCATGACGATGAAGCAGCTCCCGGCCACTTCGCGTAATGGTAAGGCAGATACGGCGCGATTCCTGAAACCGGAAAAGGACAAAAGTGTCGCTGATCTTTTAAAAGAGCGAGCATCTAACTTGGATTCCTCCACGAAGGCCAAGTGGGAGAAAATGACCAGAACCCACTCGTCTGAATGGTTTAAACAATCCTCTAATAAGGAACTGGATGAGAGAGGCAGCCGAGCCTCAGTCTCTGTGGAGGGACTGCGGCGGCCGGCCGACGATATTGCCCAGACAAGCCTAGCTGGGATGACAGAAATAGCCAGGGATTACTTCTTTGGCCTACACACCCCGGAGCCAATGGACCGAGAAAGGCTCGAAGCACAGCAGGTACTGCTGGAAGAAGTCAGGCTCCAGAGCTTACGACGCCCCAACCCCAAGCCAGAGGATACCTTGGAGGGGCCTTTCACAGAGGGAGAAATGAAAGCCCTCTTATCAAAAATGCCGAATACCGCCCCAGGGCCAGATGGCATTCACTACGGCTTCTGGAAGCGGCTCATAAGGCTGCTCACCGGGCTACAGGACAACGACAAACCACCCGTGACTTTCTGGTCGGCGTTTGCCAGCCTGACTGAGGACATTGCCGAGAGAGGTTCGTCCAGAGCTGGCTTCAAGAATGCTAACATTAGCCTTTTCTATAAGAAAGGAGACCCTACCCTGGTGTCCAACTACAGACCGATCTCCTCTATGAACACGGACTGTAAGATGTACACTAACTTGATAAACTCAAGACTCGCCCCCTGGGCAGTGGCCAAGCTCCACCCAGACCAGAAAGGCTTCGTGCCGGGGCGACTGATGAATGAACACACTAGGCTGGCCTCTGAGGTTGCACACCTCTGCGACGCGACAAACACCCCAGGCTTCATAGTCGGCCTGGACCAGGCGAAGGCCTATGACAGAGTGGATCAACCATGGCTCTTGCAAGTCCTGGTCGCGTCAGGGCTCCCCCCCGACCTTGTCCTACTAATTAGTGACATTACCAACGGTTGTAAATCAAGGGTCCGCATCAATAGCAGTTACAGCCCATACTTCACATTGAAACGGGGTGTGCGACAGGGTGACCCGCTGTCGTGCCTCCTGTTCAATTTCTCCATAGAGCCTCTGGCCATTAGGTTGAGGCAGGTGGTCAAGGGCCTCGCCGTGCCGGGTCTCGAACCAGTACGAGTCATGCTGTACGCTGACGACATTAACTTGTTCCTAGGACAAGAGGACTCTATACAGGAGGTATCTGACTGTCTGACGTCTGTGTCTAGGACTATCGGGTCGAAGTTTAACATGGAAAAAACTGACGTTAAGCCGGTTGGCCCGCATGACTTCCAGCTGGCATGCTACACCCAACAGGACATGGGCGGCCAGTCCATACCGGGCGCGCACATTCTGCCACCCGCAGACCCCCTGTGTATACTGGGGGTTTGGGTCGGCAGCTGGGATTTCACCTCTGATAGATGGTCGCAAATTGACACACACGTAAAGAAGATCATATCACAATGGCGGGCGATTGGTGCCTCTGCAAGAAATAGGTCACTCCTGGCAAAGGCCCTCATGCTCTCCAGATGCCACTTCCTTATGGATGGTAACAGTATCCCTCCAAGCATGCTCAACAAGATCGGGAACAAAATAATGAACTTCGTCCAAGGAAAGTTCTCCGCGATGGCCTACAGGACATTGGAGGCTCCTCTGGCCGAGGGAGGTCTCAATACACCCTCCCTCGCGACCCGGAAGATGGCCGCGGACCTGAAGTTCCTGAGTGACCTGGTCACTGGGGATCAGAGGGTGCCCTGGAAACAATGGACCTGGATGGATCTTAAAATGGCATCAGCTTCCAGTAGAGCCGGCACGCACGGGGGTCTTAACCCCTTCCTACAACAGGCTCACACGATGCCTTCCCTACTGCAAAGCAGGGTGTCCCAGGCATTCATGACCGCTAGGAAATTCGGGCTGGATGTGATGTGCGCTGCCCCGTCCAGCGCGGCGAGGATGGGTATGCCTATCCTTAACCACCCGGCCCTGCCCAGGCCAGGATCGCAGAGGTTTATGAAGCTACTAAAACTGGGGGATAGTGGGGTGCGCAAGGTGGTCCACCTTTACGCTCCTCCTCCCCTTAGGGGTACAGGCCTGAAGAAGACAGTGTCGGCCATGAAAGAACTGGTGCACACCTCGAGTTGGTCACCTCTGAGGAATCTAGGGGCGCTCGGTACACACCCGAGCGTTAATGTCTGGCCCAACATGGATGGCCCCCTCGGATGCGTGAGGATCTTTACAGCTCCTAAATCAATCATTGTGGGGCGCATCACCAAGGACGCTTACAAAAGGACTAGAGTGCGGGACCACATGGTTGAATACACCCCAGCCGCGCCACCAGCCGCGAGGAGGGCGGACTCTATCACCTACGAAAGGGATATACATATCTGGACGGATGGGTCTGCTAAAGATAATGGCACTGACAGCTGCACTGCAGGGTCCGCGTGGGTGTCAGACTTACAATTCCGAGACACCGTCTCATTGACAGGGGCGACCCTCTCGAACAATGTCGCCGAAGTCGCTGCCGTGGTACTATGCTTAATGGCGTGGCGAGATGCCCACATAGTCATCCACACTGACTCAACATTCGTTCTGGGATTGTTGGGTGGAGGCCTCCTGGCCATGGAAAGAGACGGGTGGGGTGATGCCCCGCGACATCTCAGCAGAGGGCCACCGACACCCCTTCTACAAATGCTCCTGTACCTGCTGCGAGATAGGACAGGGAGAATAAGATTCGAGAAGGCCAAAGCTCACGACGCTGACGTCATGAATAACCTCGCTGACGAACTTGCCAATGAGGGACGTACAAAAGGTAGACCCCTGGACGTCGGCTCGATGGTAGTGCCGCCTGGGTGGGTTGACACCGCCCCCATCCTTTGCCACCAGCCGCTGGATTACTTGACCAAATTAGTGGTGCGTGCGCGGATGGGAGCGCCTGCAAAAACACTGAAATTCGAGGCATTCTCGGACAGATGGATGGTCACCCTGGGCCATATGTTTGGGGTCGTTCTGGACCCTGGGAATTACATCGGGAAAGTATGGGGCCTGGCCATCCCCGAGGGGTTAAAAGAGGTGCTCTGGAAGGAGATGAACGGGGCGCAGGTTCTCGGGCACAGATACTATGGTCGAGGGCATGCTAAATCTGATATGGGAAGACTCTGCCTGTGCGGGGAGGAGATGACTCTAGGGCACATCCTCGTAGGTTGCAGCGCCTACGTATTACGCCCTCTAATGACGACTTTGCTGACAGCTATGGATGCCTTGCATCCTAACTCTGCCTTTAAAACGCTTACTCCTGACTCCTGGGGGACATCACCCTGGTTCCCCCTCCTTGCGCTGGGGGCGCTGGAGGAGGCAGCCTACCCTATAGTAAAGGGGCGGAAAGGGATACTCAAAGGCCTGAGAAAATCTAGGCAACAGCGAGAATGGATAATAGGTAATTATTACTGGGCCCTATGGAAATGGCGCATGAAAGAAATCCATGACGCGGAGTTCAAATTCGTGCCCGATAACTGCGTGACCTCGCTACTCACTATGCTGTCTGCTCCGGTCCCAGCACACTTACTGAGGCAGGTGGCGACGGACATTAAGGAGCCACCGGACAGTGGCACTCATCCAGCACCCGCCCCCCTAGTGGGTAACCTACAACTGCTGCCACCCCCCGTATCTCACCTGGGGCGGGGCGCTATGAATCAACTCTCTGAGAGGGGTATGGCGGTCCTGCGCGCCATTCAGGCGCCGGTCATGAATGAGCACTCGCGCTACCTCCCTAGACGGGAGGCGATTCTGCAGGCACTCACGGACAATGCCTACGCCTAGCGTAGGCGGGGCTGCGGATCACAAGCAAAAAACATCCTACGTCGTCCTCATCACCCTTTCTTCACCCTCTGGGGGCAGGTTCCACTCCTGTCGTAAGGTGGAGAATAGTGGGTCCTGTCTGAGCTCACATAGGGCAGACGACGGGGCCACAGGGAGGGACGTTAAACCTTTTCTGGGCGGTCCGGTACAGTGCACCCTGTCAGCCGCAGACAGGGGTCATCTTCACCAATGTCGGACAGGAGGCCCCCCGCAGGTTTAGTGGGTATTCCGCGATCGCTCCAGTCGTTGGCGACCCCCACACTCCCGGCCTCTGAAGTCAACAAAAGCCTAACCCCCTTGGTGCCGGGAGACCAGCTCACCCTGGGGCGCGGCGGTTTGGCTGTATTGGCGCCTCCAACAGGCAACGGGGTCTTAAACCAGATTCCTGCGGGTGATGGTAGGGAGAGTTCTAGCGAACAGGCGGTGCCAGATGACGGGGCGCCACTCCACAGACATGACAGCAACCAGAGGACGGGAGACCATCTCCTCTGTCTGGAGTGTCATGTAGTCGGCGGCAGAGCCGCCTCCCTGACCCACCAAAAAAAAAAAAAAAAAAAAAAAAAAAAAAATTGGGTTGGATGCAGAGGGCGGTGGTGGGGG
>Ga0307515_10023260_pt1 | contig 10868 bp, 11 predicted proteins | sample 17_EM_MG_FD_194513 | JGI IMG/M metagenome (GOLD analysis project Ga0307515, IMG submission 194513) | Populus trichocarpa ectomycorrhiza microbial communities from riparian zone in the Pacific Northwest, United States - 17_EM | ecosystem: Host-associated > Plants > Roots > Unclassified | place...
TGAGTTTTTATTAAAAATAAACGTTATTAATAAAAAAATATTTTTTTTTCAAAAAAATTGCATAAGAATATGCGACTTTGATTTGAAATATATATATATTAGAATTTAAATCCTTATTTTTGTGAATGTTTATTTTAATTATAATAGAATTAAATATAAAAAAATAGTTTGAAATTTGTCCCGGCAGCATCACGCGGCATAAAATATAGTTAAAACTCCTAAATAAATAAAAACCAAATCCCATCGCTGTTGCCCGCCTTTCTCCTTCAATTATAACCATGGAATGATGTTTGCTGCATTGAGCATTGCTTTTTATGTTTTCACTTTATTTGTGAAGTTCCCTATCTTTGCTGCTGTGAGTGATTGATCATCACTACCTTCTTTATCTCCCTCTCAACCAGGAAAAGATACGAACCGCTCTTTATGTCAGAAAGGCAGCTCGTCTGTTTCTTAATGGTAAAATGCTTGGAGCTACGGCTTCCATGTAGACCATTTGTGTCTTATTTTTATTTTTTATCAAATTAATATTTATCCTTTTCTCTCTTCATTTCTGTTGGGCAGCTGAAAATGCTGCTGGTCGACCTGAATGCAAGATTTCAGATGAGATTAAAGAAGCAGGTTTTGGAATTGATCCAGATGAGCTTGCATCCGTTGTTCGTGAGCATGATATTAAGTGTCTTAAAACAAATGGCGGCGTTGATGGGATTGCGCAGAAAGTCTCTGTCTCGTTGGACGAAGGTGTTCACACAAGTGATGTATCTACCAGACAAAAGATTTATGGCTTCAACCGTTACAAGGAGAAGCCTCCTCGAAGCTTTTTGATGTTTGTGTGGGAAGCACTGCGAGACTTGACATTGATTATCCTTATGATATGTGCTTTGGTTTCTATAGGTGTAGGAATAGCCACCGAAGGGTGGCCAAAGGGCATGTATGATGGATTGGGAATCATACTTAGTATATTCTTGATAGTCATGGTTACTGCTATAAGTGATTACAATCAATCCTTACAATTTAGAGACTTGGATAGAGAAAAGAAAAAGATTTCTATTCAAGTGATAAGAGATGGGAGAAGACAAGAGATCTCCATTTATGACTTGGTTGTTGGAGATGTTGTCCAATTATCTATTGGAGACATAGTTCCTGCTGATGGGATTTACATATCAGGATACAGCTTGGTGATTGATGAGTCAAGCTTGTCAGGGGAGAGTGAACCAGTGAATATATATGAAAGTAAACCTTTTCTTCTGTCAGGAACCAAAGTGCAGGATGGGTCAGGAAAGATGATAGTGACTGCAGTTGGTATGAGGACTGAATGGGGAAAACTGATGGAAACTCTAAATGAGGGTGGAGAAGATGAGACCCCACTTCAGGTGAAGTTGAATGGTGTTGCTACAATCATTGGAAAGATTGGTTTGGCATTTGCTGTGCTTACATTTTTGGTATTAACTGGAAGGTTCCTAGTGGAGAAAGCGATTCATAAGGAGTTCACAGATTGGTCTTCAAGTGATGCATTGACGCTTCTTAACTACTTTGCTATTGCTGTAACTATTATTGTCGTTGCTGTTCCCGAAGGATTACCTTTGGCAGTGACTTTGAGTCTTGCCTTTGCAATGAAGAAACTCATGGATGAGAAGGCACTTGTGAGGCATCTTTCTGCTTGTGAGACAATGGGTTCAGCTACCTGCATTTGCACAGATAAGACAGGGACGTTAACCACAAACCACATGGTGGTTGATAAGATATGGATATGTGAAAAAATTGAAGATATTAAATGTAGTAACAGCGAAAGCATTTTAGAAATGGAAATATCTGAAAGTGTATTAAGCCTCCTGTTTCAGGTTATATTTCAAAATACTGCCTGTGAAATAAGTAAAGATGAAAATGGAAAGAACAAGATTTTGGGAACCCCAACAGAGAAAGCACTCTTTGAACTTGGCTTGCTTTTGGGTGGTGATTTCGATTCACAACGCAAAGAGTTTCAGATGCTCAACGTTGAGCCCTTCAATTCAGTCAGGAAGAAGATGTCTGTGCTAGTGGCACTTCCAGGTGGGGAGCTACGAGCATTCTGCAAAGGTGCATCAGAAATCGTATTAAAAATGTGTGACAAGATACTTGATGACAGTGGAAAAGTCGTTCCTCTTTCTGAAGAACAGATATTGAACATATCGGATGTTATAAACAGCTTTGCCTCTGATGCTCTGAGAACTCTATGCTTGGCTTATAAGGATCTAGATGACCCAGTTTATGAAGGCAGCATCCCTGATTTTGGCTATACGTTGGTTGCAGTTGTTGGAATCAAGGATCCTGTGCGTCCTGGAGTCAAGGATGCTGTTCAGACTTGTTTGGCAGCTGGCATAACAGTTCGTATGGTAACTGGTGATAATATAAATACAGCTAAAGCTATCGCCAAAGAATGTGGAATACTTACTGAGGATGGTGTGGCCATAGAAGGACCAGAGTTCCGTATCATGTCTCCTCAGCAGATGAGGGAAATCATTCCCAAAATTCAGGTTTAGGAACGACTGCATTGTAAAATTTGATACTTAATGATATCCATTTTACTATGCATAACTGTGTTTGCTGCTTTTCTGGGAAACAGGTAATGGCTCGGTCTTTGCCTTTGGATAAGCACACATTGGTAACTAATTTGAAGAATATGTTTAAAGAGGTGGTAGCGGTAACTGGTGATGGGACCAATGATGCTCCCGCATTGCATGAGGCTGACATTGGACTAGCTATGGGCATAGCAGGAACAGAGGTCTGTCTTCCTGTTATTTTTTATCACATCAGTGATTCTGATGATCTTACAAATGTAATCTTCTTCTTTAGCTCCCAGACAAATGATTTTTGGTCCCTTCTACTCCCTTTTCCACTTCATGAGGATTCTATGGAACCAAACAGTATGAAGATGAGATTTCTTTTATTCATTTTTCCTTTCTGTTACAGCTTGGTGTTTGGTGTTAAGTTTTTTTTACCCTTTGCAAAACTGAAAATGAGGTACTGGCAAAATTGTTGATTCTAGTTTAGGTAGTAGTATAATCATCTTTACTTACTCTGAAAGAGTATGTTAAAAAAAAAAGGTCTGAAAGAGTATAGACATTTTCTTTGACGTATCTGCTTCCCTCGTAACCTGGATGAAGCTTAAACTGTACTTTACGAGCCTCATTTTCAGACCCAATTGAAGTTGTCTTCAGTGTCTACTCTTTTGTTCCTTTTCTTTTTTTCTCTTAAAGAAAATTATTTCCCTGACATTGAACTCCTCTCTTTGTAATCTCAAGGGATTTTTGAGCCGCCATTGCTTCTAATCAGCAATCTTGACATCAATTTTTAAACGAAAAGATTTGTCTGTTCTAAATTCTGACACTGCAGTTGAAAATGATATGAGATATCTAATGATTGGTTCTGCGTACAAGCCAGTAAGTTCATTAGAAATATTATCATATTATATTCTTAAAATTATATCCAGCTATCTACGGAGCTGCTGCATAGTTCTGTATGATAACATGCTCTTCATGAACCTAGTGCGAGCTCAAACTGGGTAGATGTTTATTAGATATTTTCAAGCAGTTATTGTTTTTTATTCTTTCACTGAAATTGGAATTGCATCAGTACTATCTGCTATTCTGAAAAATACAGTCACCTCACGTTTCCATGTCATGTGCAGGTTGCAAAAGAAAATGCTGATGTTATCATAATGGATGACAATTTTAGGACCATTGTAAATGTTGCTAAATGGGGTCGTGCCGTCTACATAAACATTCAAAAGTTTGTGCAATTCCAGCTAACAGTTAATGTTGTTGCTCTTGTAATTAATTTTGTTTCTGCGTGCTTTACAGGTGCGGTGGTCCGTGACTCGAGGCTTTTTCGTCTTTCAAACATCAATATGACTATTTAATATTATGTTCATTTCTTCTTTATCTTCCATTTTCAGGATCTGCTCCCCTGACTGCTGTGCAATTGCTTTGGGTTAACATGATTATGGACACACTTGGCGCATTGGCGCTAGCTACAGAACCTCCAAATGATGGGCTGATGAAAAGGGCTCCTGTAGGGAGGGGTGCAAGTTTCATTACAAAGACCATGTGGAGGAATATATTTGGTCAGAGCATTTATCAGCTGGTCATCCTTGCAGTTCTCCAATTTGATGGGAAGCGCCTATTACGACTTCGAGGCCCAGATGCTACCGAGATTGTCAATACTGTGATATTCAACACTTTCGTGTTTTGCCAGGTACGTTGTTGTTGGATTAAGCCTCCCCTGCTTTCGTTGTATATTCTTCTCTCCATATTGAAAGTATTTTCTTTTACAGCTGTTCATATTTTTTCAGCACATTTATCGATTGGCTATAAAATGATTAATAGACCACTGTAAATTTGCTACTTAGAATGATCCTTAGTTTTCAAGAACAAACCAAATTCTCTTTTTTGGATTATTGAGTGAAACCATGTTATGCTGAGAGTACATTTACATTTCTTGGAAGCCAATATTTCCTGTTCCCAAGCTGCCAATCTGTTCATGATTTCATTCATATTCTTGTACTGTCACGAAGGCAAATGTCATGCAATAATTCCTGATATTTCTTCTGTTTAAATTTCATTGAAAGCATTCGAGCTATTTGTTCATGCATTGATCTCCAAGTGCATGGGATCCTGGTGGACTAAGATTATCTTATATCTGACGAATCTTCAATTTTACTGTCAAACTCAATGTTAGTTCAATTTTGTTTCTCTTTCAGGTGTTTAATGAAATAAACAGCCGTGATATAGAGAAGATAAACATAGTCCGGGGCATGTTCAGCAGCTGGATATTTCTAGGTGTTATGGTTATAACAGTAGTATTCCAAGTAATCATAGTCGAGTTCCTGGGAACTTTTGCAAGCACTGTGCCCTTAAGCTGGCAAATGTGGCTACTCTGCATCGTAATTGGAGCTGTTAGCATGCCTATCGCTGTTGTCCTAAAGTGCATCCCTGTTGAAAGAGAGAATCCTAAGCACCATGATGGTTACGATGCCCTTCCCTCTGGTCCAGACCTGGCTTAAAAGGGAAGAACTTTCCTTCTCTCCTCCAGTTCTTTATTTTTTCTTCTTGAAAAAAAAAAAAACAAAACAAAACAAAACAAAGAAACGGCTATTTGACATGTAGGACAATGACAGGTCTTTTGTTTTGTTTTCCTCCTTTTGGATATGAAGGGATTCTTTTTACTAGGTCTAGTTACTGACTTGCTGCAAATGCAACATCCAACCAATCATCTGAACATGTTAATTCCAGCTGCTCTTCTGTTCAATACCAGCTTTTCTTGAAATCTTTTCCTTCAATATCATTACCTTAGTGATTAATGAATATTGCTGCTTAAGTTTTATAATTTTGAACATTGCTACTTGAGTTTTGGGGGAAATAGATCAAAGAGAGGTAAAGTGCAATGCAAGCAAGCCTACCATCTTTTGTGAATTATTAATCCCCTGGGAAATTGTCACTTAAAAGAACAAAAAGATGAGGTTCCATGCATCACAGATTCAACCTGTAAGGCGACCTTTCAATTCTTTCTCCTCTTTCATCACCAAGGAAAAAACTAGGTAATGTGAAAGGAACCACTGAATTTCTTACCCTCAATATTGAGAACATAATCGAATATAATGGTGATTATGCTTTGAAAACATCATAAATACAGTACAGTTGTGCCTATGAATAAAATCATCTTAGCCCGTACAACTTCACTAATTCCTCTGTGAAAGGAAAATAATAATCTGTTACTCAGGTAGATAATTCATCTAAATCTTCTCTTTGCTTCTCCATAAGCAACTACCCCGAGAACAGTCATTGAGTACCCTGCGATGCCCACAAATGTTACAGGATTCCTGAAGATGAAGATCGAGATAACAACAGCCACAGCACCTTTCGCATTGCCTAACACCTGATTGTTACATTCAAATGGAAAAAAACAAAAGGGTTCAGAAGAATATCAAACTGACCAGTATTTCATTTATTTTGGGCGGTTGATTTCTAAAAATTTGCCAATCAAGGATGGGTTCCTAACACTAGAGCAAATATTATGAAAGCATAACCTAGACAGACAAGTGTCATTCTGTTTCAACCATAGAAGGTGATAAGGATTTTAGTAGTACTATTAGTAAAAAGAAGCCCTGGCAAGAACCAAATGAAACTGCAGGGGGGTAATCTCAACATGCAGAGAGATGGCCATTTCAATTTCTCTTGGTGTATTAAATCATATAGCGGTGTAAATAATCTATGAAACAAATAAATATTTCATTTTGACAAGTTTGCATGATTTAAATATTGAAGACGACAAGTAGAGGGGGTGATAAATTTACTAGTGATTGGCAAAGAGTAGACATCAATATCATTGCTGAAAACAATTCACGATCAGTTATTGCAGCAATGAGCAATAAACCCTGAAATTCATGTCAATAATTAACAAAAAGGAACATATTAAGATGCCAACCAATTCCAAACCTGAAGTGTCAGTGCACTCGTATGCTTGGTTACCAAGAAGTTTGTCAAGTTAGCTGAGTAGGCCATTGTAGAATTAAGAAGTAGCAGCAGCCACATATACTGATGTTTCCTTCCAAGTTCTAAAGTGACGTCTAATACATTCGGCTCTATTATAAGGGCTGCAGGTAATAATACCAAAACAGCAATCGGGGACATGTACAGCAGCAAATTCATCGAGTTCAACTTTTCTCTGCAAGACAAAAGAGTTGGACAATCAGGTTGCCATACGTACATGAGTGACTTACCAACACTCACCCAAGTCGGAAAATAGAGGAAAAGTGGCTTCAAGATCAACCAACAACAAAACAATCAAAAACTCTTTTTTTTCTAATGAGGAAATGCGAGGAATAAGGTAGAGGTACTGGAAAAAAAAACGCAGATTAATACGAGGAGAAGTTTACCGTTTTGTTTTCATCCACCCCAAAAATGAAAATCTAGTTCTAACACACACACACACAATATATATATATATATATATATATATATATATATATATATATATATATATATATATAAAACAAAACAAAACAAATCATCCACCTCCCAAAAATAAAATTCCAGTACTAACACACACATACACAAAGAAAGATGGTGAATGCAAGAATTATGCTGTTTGAACAAGTACGTTTATCAAAACAAAAAAATAAAGTAAAAGGACGCACATACATTATTTTCAACTAGAATAATATAAGACAGAGAGAAGAGCAGTTCTTTCTTTAACGATCCAAATGGAAGATGCAAAATTTGAATAAATACTTGATGAATAACTTTGTTAATCAATTGCATGCATATAAACTAAAACAAGGAAAAACTCTCCTTGATTCTTAAAACAAAACAAAATAAAAGCCATCCTTCGAGTATGACCAGAAACTGAAGCATTTACCCTTCAGAAGAGAGCAGGATGCCCTGGAGAACAGACTTAAAGGCCCTTGCAGCTGTAGCACTTATGCACATAATAAAGCCAAATAAGTGAAAACCTGGCTCACCCTGTCATCGACAAAAATTTCAAAGCTAAGACCTTCATTGAAATTAGGAGCTAATAGCAGAAATCAATGTCGGATGCCATCTAGTAAATGAAAATTAACTTAAAAAATAAAGCCGAATGAGAAGTTGCAACTAAATGACAAAATACGAACAAGAAATCGAATCCTTGACAAATCACAGCAAGTAGGCAACCACCAATCCACAGTATTTTATATGCTAATGAGTAGACTAGCTAGAACATAAAACTATCAGCAACTGAATCTCCTACTGCTTCAGCAGATACTGGGTTACTCTCAAAGTGATTCATGTGAAAATCACTAAACAATGAAATGAGAATCAGCATTCTTGCTGTTACAAACTTACACAGTCCAGAAAGTGATTACACTTTTAAGAAATGTACATTCCCCTTATGACCCACCATTTTCTAACCCGACAAAGAAAGAAAATAAAAGGATCAGCTTATCATATGTGACATCTGAGATCAGAACATATACATAGCACAATAGCATGCATAAATTATCACACATAAACACAAGTAAACAAGATCCTGGATCTGCATTACCATTGTCAATTGGCATGGCTCGCAATACAAGAATCAATCTCGAAAAACTCAAAGTCAAAAACACCAAAAAGTCTCAGATCAACTTGTAAACAAAAACAAATGTCCACAATTCTATAACCAATTGAAGATCCATAGAAGAGAAAAGAACTTACCCCACTAGCAATAATAACACCAACAACAACAGGAACAAGAGCTGCATAAGTAACCCAAGCTTCCCTCTTGAAAGTCATCAAGTAAGCAAAAACAGCAGTGAAAAAAGGTGTAGTAGCTCCAACAGCCTGGTTAAAAGATACAGGCAAATACCTCAAAGAAATATTGCCACCAACAACAGACCCACAAAAAACAACACTCAAAGTTGCAATCTTTAACAACTGGGGTCTTGATTTAACAACTTGCAAAGGCACAATCTTCAAGAAAACAATTGATAAGTAACTAAGTATAGCACAAGCTGACATGTGGCACATTGTGAGAAAGATTGGGAATCTAAAGCCATAGTTTGATAACAAGAACTTGTTTAAAAGCAGAACACCAATGTTTGATGAGTACCAGAGGGCTATAAGACTAGCTATGAAAAGGGCTTCTTTTTTAGATGGTGGCATTGTTGGATTTCGCTTAGTTTTGTAAAAGATGATCTGTGTATCTCATTTGAGCTTCATCAATGGCAGTTTTCAGTGTTTTTTTTTATGAGGTGGTGCTTTGTACTTTTGTTTTGAGGGATGAGAATGCGATAGGGTCAGAGTGTGTGTGTGTGTGTGTGTGGAATCTTCAAGGAAAGAAGGTGCAAAATACTAAGGGACAGTAAACAGTTGGTGTGATGGAATCTGCAAGGGACAGACTTTAGAAACAGAATCTTCTTAGACATACTTCCATCTTCTTTGGCAAGTTTCAACTACCTCTGGCTAGAATTTGTTTAATCATTGGTGGTAAAAATTATTCTATTATTGAATCCTTGAGTTTTTACCATAAGAAGTTGATGACAGCTTTATTTTCTATAACCTTTGATGAAGTTATTTTAAAGGGTTAATTGCACTTTATACGAAGTTTACAAGCTTATAACATTTTAATTTTTATATAAGAAAATTAATAAAAAAAAATATCGGATTATTTAAGAAGATGAGTGGTTTGGCCCTAGAATTTGATCAAATTCTCGACAAAATAACTGCAAAACAATTAAAAAATGATACAGCAAGGGGATAGAGCGGCTACGAGTAGCGAAGGGTCTAAAGATTTGTTGCTTGAAAGTGAAGGATGATGGAGATTCCAAGAGCCCAAGACACTGCTAACGACGACGACCCACGTCAAAGCCTTGCTTATGGTATGCAAAGAACTAGTGAAAGATGAAGTGGGTTTTGACCAGTGAAGGAGTTTGTGAAATCACATCTTTTCCATAACAAAACCCAGTCTGGTTTCTATTTGGAAGATGAGAAAATCAGATTTTCTTCTCATGGCTAGATAAAGAAACCAAGGATCAAAGCCTTGTTGATGAATAGAGAGGTGGGGTTTTCTTATGCCCAGGAATTGTAGAGTTTTTTCGATCCACGAGTTCTTGTTTTGACGGGCATGAGATACAAACACAAATAAGATCGATGTTTGAGCCTGTAGGTGTTTTCACCCACAGATTTGCAGTGCTCTTTCCTCCTCCGTTGTGTTGTCAGTGAACCTTCTGCTTCTACAGTAATGTGACTAGTGTTGAACTTAGCTAGCCGACGGTAGCCTTTCATTCTGCTTCGCTTTATATTTTTGTGTTTTCCTTTTTTCTTTTTTCTTTTTATTTTATTTTTCCTTTTTTTTTTTTGGTTTTTAAATTTCATAAATGAAAGGATCGAAAATGTTGTCATTTCTAAGGCTAATCAAAGAGTTGTTTTAGCACGAGACATCTCGATTTTCCAATTAAATTAAGAAATAAGAGAGGATCAATTTTCCAATTTTTATATTTGTTTTTGGATTTAAATGCACTATAAAAAAAATTTAACATTATATTTCAATTTTAACATATTTTTGGAATAATATAATAAGTTTTTGTGAGAAACTTAGCATTTTTTATATGGAAATAAAAAACCTCATGAATGTTCAATTAGCATAGAATTTATGTCTTTGAAGATTTTTAATATAATTTTTAATTATATATAAATTAAAACTTTATATATAAAATACTAATACTTTGTTTTCATTTTAAGATGATAATGAATTTTTTAAAAATTTATTTTTCTTATCATATAATTAAATAAAAAGTAATTTTATAAAAAAAATAAAATTATTAAACTTAATAAAATTTATAACCTGAGTGATAGATTTAATAGGATGAATCAGGTTAATCTAAACAAATATAATATATTAATATTTTATTAATTAATAAAATTAAACTATGTTTTTATTAATTTTCAAAATTAATTTTAGATTTTTGATTGGATTATATTAAAATAATTCTTATATAATTTAATCTAAAACTAAGTGATTTAAAGGTTTAACATCTAGACAAAATTTATCAACACCAGTAATAATTTCTTCTTGACCAATATATTTTTCTTAAAAAAATTAAAAAAAAATAATCCGTATTAATTTCTTGTAGTCCTGTAACACCTTTCAATTATCGGTGGCCCTGATGTACGTTTAACGATGGTCTTGGTCTACTCTTAACCATCCGTTCATCAGAGTCAACAAATGGATGGCCCAGAATTCTGCCATTTGGAGTGCAGTGAGTCAAAAGAAGTCAAAATGGAAAAGAGATCATCTTTTGAAAGGCCCCACCACGTGCGAACAACTTTGCATTTTATTCCTGTATTCATCGTATTGATCCTCTAATTCTTTATATA
>Ga0307515_10023262_pt1 | contig 10868 bp, 9 predicted proteins | sample 17_EM_MG_FD_194513 | JGI IMG/M metagenome (GOLD analysis project Ga0307515, IMG submission 194513) | Populus trichocarpa ectomycorrhiza microbial communities from riparian zone in the Pacific Northwest, United States - 17_EM | ecosystem: Host-associated > Plants > Roots > Unclassified | place...
GACTGTCACGCTGGTTTTGACGGCCCGCGGACGCGAAATCCTGATTTCGCGTCCGGCCGGGACGCCGGGGCCGACATCCGGTCCCGCCCATATCGCCGTCCATGGACACGCGGCATTCCTGTTCGACAAGGAGAGCGGCGGGCTGATCCGGTCAGCCGCCATCCCGATGACACGCAATGGAGAAGCGGCATGAGCGAGACCGCACTGTTCATCAAAGGCGTCGACAAGTTCTATGGTCCGATCGATCATGGCGTCCACGCCGTCAAACAGCTCAACATGGATGTGAAGAAGGGCGAGATCATCGCGCTTCTCGGCTCGTCCGGCTGCGGCAAGACATCGACTTTGCGCATGATCGCCGGTTTCGAAGCCGTCTCTCGCGGGACGATTTCGATGAAAGGACGCGAGGTCCAGACCTTTGCGCCCGTCAAGCGCAATGTCGCCATGGCGTTCGAAGGCTATTCGCTCTATCCGCCGCTGACGGTGCGCGAAAACATCGCGTTTGCCTTGAAGGCATCCCGGCTCTCCCAGAGCGTCGTTGACGAGAAGGTGGCGAATATCGCCAAGTTGTTGGAGATCGAGGACATCATGGGCCGCTATCCGAGCTCTATCTCCGGCGGCCAGCAGCAGCGTGCTTCGCTCGGTCGAGCTCTGATCCGCGATGCCGACCTGCATCTGCTCGACGAGCCGATGGGGCAGCTGGAGCCGCAACTGCGGGCGCTTTTGCGCGGTCGCATCAAGCATTTCATCAAGGAGCGCGGGCTTACCGCCATTCTCGTCACCCACGACCAGACGGAGGCAAACGCGCTGGCCGACCGGATCGCCGTCATGGAAGGCGGCGTGTTGCAGCAGTTCGATACGCCGCAGATGATCAAGGAACGTCCGGCCAACCTGTTCACCGGCACATTTGTCGGCGAGCCGCCGATGAACGTGTTTTCGGCGGGGATTTCCGGGACCAGTGATACGGTATCCTTCGGTCTCAACGAAGGCGTGAAGCTGGATTACAAGGCTTCGGATTTCTCGCATGCGGTGCGGGCCGAACTGATGAAACGCAGCAAGGTCGTACTCGGCATCCGGCCCTATGCCGTCCGGCGCAGCGAAGGCGGTGTCGGCGCGAAGGTTGCCGTCAACCAATGGCTCGGCGACCAGACACATATCGCCGCTGACTTTGCCGGCGGCACGATGGTACTGGTTGAGCATGACCGGACCAATCTGACAATCGGCGAGACTGTCGCCATCCGCCTCGACCCGTCGAGCCTGCATGTCTTTGACGGCGAGAGTGGCCGGGCCATCAGCCACGGGCAGGAGCTTGCCTGATGCGTGATATCCTGATCGGGATCGATGCGGGAACTTCCGTCATCAAGTCGGTCGCCTTCGATCTCGGCGGCCGTCAGATTGCGGCCTGCGCGATCCCGAACAGCTATGAAAGCGAGGGTGGCAAAGGCGTCGTGCAGGATCTCGACCGAACCTGGGCGGATGCCGCCAAGACGCTCGCCGATCTTGCCGGCAAGGTCGAGAACCTTGCAAGCCGTGTCGCTGCCATCTCGGTGACCGCACAAGGCGACGGTACCTGGCTGATCGACAAAAACGGCGACCCCGTCGGCAAGGGCTGGCTCTGGCTCGATGCCCGCGCAGGGGAAACCGTCGAGCGGTTGCGTGGCGACAGAGGCGATGTGGCCCGGTTTTCCCATACGGGTTCCGGCCTTGCCGCCTGTCAGATGGGGTCTCAGCTGCGCTGGATACTCGACAACGCCCCGGAGATGCTGAACGGTGCGACAACCGGATTTCATTGCAAGGACTGGCTCTATTTCAAGCTGACCGGGCAGCGGGCGACCGATCCGTCGGAAGCCAACTTCACCTTCGGCAATTTTCGCACCCGGCAATATTCCGAGGACGTCATCGATTTCCTCGACCTTCGTAAACAGCGCTACCTGTTGCCGGAAATCGTCGACGGCGCCGTCACCCGGCATGCACTGAGCGACAGCGCCGCTGCGTTGACGGGGCTTCTGGCCGGAACGCCAGTCGTGCTCGGTTATGTCGATGTCGTCTGCACCTCTCTCGGTGCCGGTCTTTATGAACCGGGCGTGGATACGGGCTGCTCGATCATCGGCTCCACCGGCATGCATATGCGGCTGGCGACGAGCCCGGATCACGTGCAGCTCAACAAGGATCTGACGGGCTATACCATGTGCCTGCCCATGCCCGGTCACTATGCGCAGATGCAGTCGAACATGGCGGCGACGCTGAATATCGACTGGATCTTGTCGCTTGCTGGAAGTGTTCTCAAGGGCATCGGCATCGAGAAGAGCAAGCCCGAGCTTCTCTCCCATGTCGAAGACTGGCTTTCGGAAGCCAAGGAAACCTCGCTGCTGTTTCATCCCTACATCTCCGAGGCTGGCGAGCGCGGGCCGTTCGTGGATGCGTCGGCGCGGGCATCGTTCATCGGGCTCGACATGAACCACGGCTTTGCCGACATGGTTCGGGCCGTGTTCAATGGGCTGGCGATGGCATCGCGCGATTGCTATGCGGAGATGGGGCCGCTTCCGTCGCGGGTACGCCTGACCGGCGGGGCCGCGCGAAGCGCATCCTTGCGGCGGATTCTCGGCGGCGCTCTCGGCTGCGCCGTGCAGACCAGTAAGCGGGAAGAGGCGGGTGCGGCGGGAACGGCGATGATCGCCGCCGTTTCGCTTGGTATCTATGGCTCGATGGCCGAGTGCGTCAAGGAATGGGTGACCCCCTACCAGCGGCAGGCGGAACCTGCCGACACGATCATGACGGCGCGTTTCGACGCGGCGTTTCCAATCTACAGGCAATCGCGCCTGGCCCTTCGTCCGGTCTGGCACGCCCTTTCCCACGGCGGCGCACCGGTCTCTGAACAGGAAAGACTGAAATGAAGAAGATCGCCATCATCGGAGACCGGTTCATGCTGCCGACGGTCTTTCGCGACAAGGTCGTGGAAGCCTGTGGTGACGGACATGACATTCGTCTCCTCGAACAGCCCTGGCCGGACGAGCCGATGGAGCATGGCTATGCCGTCGAGGGCATGGACGGCCTGAAGGAATATGTCGGCAAGGCCGATGACATTGTCGACTTCGTCGGTGACGCCGAACTGGTGATCACCCAGCTTGCGCCGTTTTCCCGCGGCATGTTCGCGCGCCTGCCCAGCCTCAAATTCATCGCCGTGTCGCGTGGCGGGCCGGTCAATATCGACATGAATGCCGCGCGCGACGCCGGCGTGCTGGTCGTCAACACGCCCGGCCGCAATGCCAGCGCCGTTGCCGAATTCACGCTCGGCGCGATCCTTGCCGAAACCCGGCTGATCCGCACCGGTCACGAATCCCTGCGCAAGGGTGAATGGCGAGGCGAGCTTTATCGCGCCGACAAGACGGGTCGCGAACTCTCGGAAATGACTGTCGGCGTTGTCGGCTATGGCAATATCGGCACCAAGGTGGTCCGACTGCTGCGCGCTTTCGGAACCAAGGTTCTGGTGCACGATCCCTATGTCCAGCTGTCGGCCGAAGACCGCAATGCCGGTGTCGAGCATGTCGCGCTGGATGATCTCCTGTCGCGCGCCGATGTGGTGACGCTGCATCCGCGCGTGACGGAGGAGACGCGCAACATCATGAATGCGGAAGCGTTTGCAAAGATGAAGCCGGGCGCGATCTTCGTGAACACGGCACGCGGACCGCTGGTCGATTACGACGCGCTCTATGAAGCGCTGGTCAACGGCCCGCTGGGGTCCGCCATGCTGGAAACCTTTGCAATCGAACCGGTACCGGTGGACTGGCCGCTGCTGCAGCTTCCGAATGTGACGCTGACGCCGCATATCGCCGGCGCTTCGGTGCGGACCGTCACATACGCGGCCGAGATGGCGGCCGAAGAGGTGCGCCGCTACATCGCCGGCCTGCCGCCGGTCAATCCGTGCTGAGGGCTGGCTAATGAGCGAACTCGAACTGCGTCAGGCAATCATCGACCAGTGCCGCGCCATGAATGCCAGCGGCCTTAACCAGGGAACCTCGGGCAATATCAGCGTGCGGCATGGTGACCGCATGTTGATCACGCCGTCGGCCATTCCCTATGCCCAGATGACGCCGGACATGATCGTCTCGATGCCGATCGAAGGCGATGCCACGACGTGGGAGGGACCGAAGAAGCCTTCGGTCGAATGGCCTTTCCATCGCGACATTTTGCGTGCACGGCCTGAAATCGGCGCCGTGGTCCACACACATTCGACGTTTGCCACCATTCTGGCGATCGCCCGCAAGCCGATCCCGGCCTGCCACTACATGATCGCGGCTTTCGGCGGCCATGACGTGCGGGTCTGCGACTATGCGCGCTACGGCTCGAAAGAATTGTCCGAGAACGTGATCACTGCGCTCGAAGGGCGCTCGGCCTGCCTGATGGCCAATCATGGCATGGTCGCGACCGGACCAAGCCTCGACAAGGCGATGTGGGCGGCGGTCGAACTCGAGACGATTGCCAAGCAATATTACCATTCGCTGCTGATCGGCGGCCCGGTCATCCTGCCGGAGGCGGAGATTGCCGGCGTGTTGAAAGGGTTTGCGACCTACGGATTGCAGGAGAAACGATCGTGAGCGCCGGCATCATCGACCTGTTCATCATCGGCGGCGGCGTCAACGGCGCGGGCATCGCGCGCGATGCGGCGGGCCGCGGAATGTCCGTCGTTCTCTGCGAAAAGGACGATCTAGCGCAGGGCACCAGTTCGCGCTCCGGCAAGCTCGTTCATGGTGGGCTGCGTTACCTCGAATATTACGAATTCAGGCTGGTGCGCGAGGCCTTGATCGAGCGCGAGGTGCTGCTCGAATCCGCGCCGCACATCATCTGGCCGATGCGCTTCGTGCTCCCGCACAGCTCGTCCGACCGGCCGGCCTGGCTCGTCCGGCTGGGGCTGTTTCTCTACGATCATCTCGGCGGACGCAAGCGGCTGCCGGGAACGCGCACGCTGGATCTGCGCACGGCGCCGGAGGGCGCGCCGATCAAGACGGACTATCGCAAGGCCTTCGAATATTCCGATTGCTGGGTGGATGACGCCCGTCTCGTTCTGCTCAACGCGCTCGACGCCAAGCAGCGCGGTGCCGAGATTCATACCCGGACGGCGTGTACCTCAGTGCGCCGCAACGGTGATCTCTGGGATATCGAGATGACCGAGAGCGGCACTGGCCGCAAGACGGAACTGAAGGCGCGGTGCGTCGTCAATACGGCCGGGCCGTGGGTCAACGATGTCATCGGCCGCGTGGCGGGGCTCAATTCCCGCCGCAATGTCCGCCTCGTCAAGGGCAGCCACATCATCGTGCCGAAGTTCTGGGAGGGGCGGCAGGCCTATCTGGTGCAAAACCCCGACAAGCGGGTGATCTTCATCAACCCCTATGAGAACGACCTGGCGCTGATCGGCACCACGGATATTCCCTATGAGGGTCGTCCGGAGGATGTGAAGGCCGACGCCAACGAGATCGAGTATCTGATCAAATCGGTCAACCGCTATTTCAAGCAGCAACTGAGCGAAAGCGATATCGTTCACAGCTTCTCCGGCGTGCGGCCGCTCTACGACGACAACGCCGAAAACCCTTCGGCCGTGACCCGCGACTATATTTTCGAGGTCGATGCGGTGGATGGGAAGGCGCCGCTCCTCTCTGTATTTGGCGGCAAGATCACCACCTTCCGCAAGCTTTCGGAACATGCGCTGGAGAAGATCAGGCCGTTCTTCCCGGCGATGAAGCCAGGCTGGACCTCCAAGGGCATTTTGCCGGGCGGCGATATGCCGAAAGCCGATTTCGAGCAGTTTCTCGGCGATCTCCGGACGAAATACCGCTGGCTGCCCGCCGATCTCGCAAAGCACTATGCAAGGCTTTATGGCACGCGCGCCCATGAATTGATCGGCAGCGCGGCGTCGCTCGACGATCTGGGTCCGTCTTTCGGCAAGTTGCTGTACGAGCGCGAGGCGCGGTTCCTGATCGAAACCGAATGGGCGCAGACGCCGCAGGATATTCTGGAGCGCCGCACCAAACACGGCCTGCACATGACACCGGTGGATCGCGAGGCTTTTGCGTCCTGGTGTCTGCGGCAGTCGCAGGCGGCTTGAGGGAGATCACCGTGAGAAGTTCTGAATTCGAAGCCCTTCTGGATGTCTCGGCGCGGGTCGGTGCCGACCCTGCACTGGTGCAGGCGGCCGGCGGCAACACGTCGATCAAGGAAGGCGGCACGCTCTGGATCAAGGCTTCCGGCCTCTGGCTGATGCAGGCGCGGCAGCGCGACGTGATGGTGCCGGTGGCGCTCGACGCGTTGCTTGATGCGCTGGAGCGCGACGATCCCTCGACCGAAAAGGCGCAGGATTTTGTCATTGCCGATCGCAATCCATCCGGCTTGCGGCCGTCGATCGAAACGACCGTGCACGCGCTGATGCCGCAGAAGATCGTGATCCACGTGCATTGCGTCGAGACGATTGCGACCGCCGTTCAGGTCAACGGCGAAGCCATCGTCGCGTCCAAGCTGGCCGGAATTCCGCATGTATTCGTGCCCTATGCGCGCCCCGGCCTGCCGCTGGCAAAGGCGATCGCCGCACGGATCCGGCCGGATACCAGCGTACTGATCCTCGGCAATCACGGCCTTGCCGTGGCCGCCGAAACGGTAGCCGAGGCGGAAGTCCTGCTGGCCGACGTCTCAAAAGGACTGGGCTTGCCGCGCCGCAAGGCGCCGGATGCGGATCTCCCGGTTTTGTCCCGGCTTGCGGTCGGCAGTGGTTTCACCCTGCCGGACGACAGCCTGATACACGATGTGGCGACCGATCTGGCGAGCTGCCGGATCGCCGCCGGTGGCAGCCTTTACCCTGATCATGTCATCTTTCTCGGTCGTGGCTCGTTTGTCGCGGCGCCCGGCGATACGGCGGTCTCCATTGAGGCGCAGCACCGTGCCGAAGGGCTGACCTTGCCGCCGGCGCTGCTGTTTCCGGGCAAGGGTGTGCTCGTTGCCAGGGAGATCACGGCCGGGGCGCTTGCCATGGCGCGCTGCCTCTCTGATGTACTTGGACGCATCACAGAAGGTGCTCGGCTGCGCTATCTGACGGATGCGGAGAACGCCGAACTGCTCGGTTGGGACGCGGAAAAATACCGGCAGCAGCTGAACCGGGCCGGGAAGGCGTTGCAATGATGACCAACACTGCAAACGCCCTGCTGGTGATCGGCATCGATATCGGCACATCCGGCACCCGCGCGGTGGCGATGGACATTGGCTTCAACATTATCGCTTCCGGATCGTCGAAGCTGGCGGATTTTTCTGGCGATCATCGCGATCCCATCGTCTGGTGGAAGGCTGTGCAAACCGCACTTTTCCAAGTGCTGGAGACAATCGACAGAAAGCAGGTCAGGGCTATTGCGATCGACGGCACGTCGGGCACCGTGCTGCCCGTCAGCGCCGATGGCGCACCGCTTGCCGTGCCGATGATGTATAACGATCCCGTCGATGACGCAGATATTCTGGCCCGGATTGCCAGCCACGCGCCGAAGGAAAGCGCTGCGCATGGGGCAACGTCAGGTCTCGCAAAGATGCTAACGTTTCAATCCATTCCGGACGTCTTTCGCATCATTCATCAAGCCGACTGGCTGGCGGGGCATTTCACGGAGCTTTACGACGTTTCCGACGAGAACAACGCGCTGAAGACTGGTTATGATCCGGTATCGCGCAGCTGGCCGGACTGGATCGCCGGGACAGGGGCGCGGCTCGACCTGCTGCCGGATGTATTGCCCGCAGGAGCGCCGATTGCCAGTATTTCCAAAAATGCAGCGGATGCCTTCGGTCTTCCGGTCGATGTTATCATTGTCGCGGGTACAACGGATGGCTGCGCCTCGTTTCTGGCGACGGGAGCCGATCAGCCGGGCGATGCGGTGTCCGCGCTCGGTACGACGCTGACAGTCAAGATGCTCTCCGACCGGCCGCTGTTTGCACCGGAATACGGGCTCTATAGCCACCGGATCGGCGACATGTGGCTGGCCGGCGGAGCGTCGAACACCGGCGGCGTGGTGCTGTCTGCGCATTTCGACAATGACAGGATCGCGGCGCTTTCAGCGGAGATCGATCCATCGACCGATACCGGGCTCGACTATTATCCGCTCACGCGGGACGGCGAGCGGTTTCCGGTCAACGATCCGGCGATGAAGCCGCGCATGAGACCGCGGCCGGAGAGCGATGCCGAGTTTCTGAAGGCGATCTTCGAGGGTATCGCCAGCGTCGAGGCACTGGCTTATCGGCGTCTCGGTTCGCTCGGCAGCCCCGCGCTGCGCTCCATCCGCACGGTTGGCGGCGGGGCGAAGAATGCCGCCTGGACGGCGATACGCAATCGAAAAATGCCGGTTCCATTCCTGCCCGTGGTGTCGGAAGAGGCTGCGGCCGGGACCGCGCGGCTTGCCCTGATCGGCGCGAAATCGGCGGGCGTATTGTGACCGATGATTTGCAGATGATCTCTGGCATGGGTGAGCTGGCTGAGCGTTTCGACGCTTTTCTGATCGACCAGTTCGGCGTGCTGCGGGACGGCAGGGGACCCTATCCCGGTGCTGCGGAAACGCTTGTCCGCCTGAAGCAATCCGGCAAGACAATCATCATCCTGTCCAACTCGGGCAAACGCTCGGCGGAAAACGATCGCCGACTTGCCGCGCTCGGTTTCGATCGGGAAAGCTGGGACTGGTTCCTGACCTCCGGCGAGGTCGCCTGGAAGATACTGGGGTCCGAAAGCCGCGGAGAAGGCAAGGGCATTGCGCGCAAATGCCTGCTGGTCAGCCGCGACGGTGATACGTCGCCGCTTGACGGGCTCCATCTGATCCGGACCGAACGGGGCGACGACGCGGATTTCATCCTGCTGGCCGCAAGCGAGGGCGATGTTCGCCCGCTTGCCGACTACGAAACCCTCTTGGCGCCCGCCGCCAGACGTGGCGTGCCGTGCCTTTGCACCAATCCGGACAAGATCATGCTGACGAAGGAGGGCACGGCCTTCGGGGCAGGGCGCATTGCCGAGCTCTACGAAGAGCTTGGCGGAACGGTCCGCTGGATCGGCAAACCGTTTCCCGACATCTATGCGACGGCACTCGACTTTCTCGTGTCTGTCGCGCCCGAAAGGGTCTGCTGCATCGGCGACAGTATCGAGCACGATATCGCCGGTGCCGCGGGCGCCGGGCTGAAATCGGTGCTGGTGACGACCGGCATTCTCGAAACGGCATCGGACGCGGAGCGGCAGGCGCTGTTTGCCGAGCATGGCGCTGTCCCCGATTTCATCCTGCCGAAATTCATCTGGTAAGAGAGGCTAACATCATGGCGTTCACGCTGTCCCTCAACACCAATCCGCTGGTCAACCGTTTCGCCGAAGCCGACGATCTGCTCGACACGATCGCCGAAAAAATCCGCATCGGGTATGTCCAGCTGACCCACGAATTCATCAACCCCGGCTGGCCGGCAGCGACGATTGCCAAGCAGTTGCGCCAGTTCAAGAAGGCGCTGGGCCGGACCGGCGTGAAAGTTACTTCGGGCATGACAGGTCCCTATGGCCGCCTCAATCATTTCGGTCATCCCGATGCCGATGTCCGGCGTTACTATGTCGACTGGTTCAAGACCTTCGCCGATATTTCGGCCGAGCTTGGCGCGTCGGGCATGGGAACGCAATTCGCCATCTTCACCCACAAGGACTATGACGACCCGGCCCGGCGCGAGCAGATGATGCGGATCGCCATCGACTGCTGGGCGGAAGTCGCAGAACATGCCAAGGGCGCGGGCCTCACCTATCTCTTCTGGGAGCCGATGTCGGTCGGCCGCGAGTTCGGCCATACGATCGCCGAATGCCGGGCGCTCGACGGAAGGCTTGCTCAATCCGGCCTGCCGATCCCGATGAAGATGATGGTCGATATCGACCACGGCGACGTCACCTCCAGCAATCCCGACGACATCGATCCCTATGCCTGGGCGGAGGCCTTTCCGAAGGAATCGCCGATCATCCATATCAAGCAGTCGTCGATGAACAAGGGCGGCCACTGGCCCTTTATCGCCACCCATAACAAGGACGGCCGCATCACGCCGGAAAAACTGCTCGACACGATCAGCCGTGGCGGCGGCACGGACAACGAGATCTGCCTCGAACTCTCCTTCCGCGAACGCGAACCGACCGACCACCTCGTCGTCGAGATGATCCGCGAATCCGTCGAATTCTGGGAGCCCCATATCGACACGGGCTTCAACGCGCGACGCGGTTTCTGATTCCTCGGTTCAAACGCCCTGCGTTATCAGGAAAGCTGTCATCCGCTCGATTGCCAGTTCGGGCTTATCCAGCACATTTGCCTTGTCGGCCAGACGAAAGATATCGGCATAGTGCAGCACTCCGCGGGCCGATTGCATGCCGGCCGGCATGGTGAAATGCCTCTGGTGGCCGTTGAGCCAGGCAAGGAAAACCACGCCGGCCTTGTAATATTGGGTCGGTGCCTCGAAGATTTTTCGCGACAAGGGCACGGTCGGTTCGATCACTGCGCGGAATGTCGCGACATCGCCTGCCGCCAGAGAGGCCAGCGCCTTTGAGGCGGATGGCGCGACGGCGTCGAAGATACCGAGCAAAGCATGGCTGTATTTTGTCCCGTCGCCCTCGATCAGTTCGGCATAGTTGAAATCGTCACCGGTGAAGCAAAGCACCTCTTCGGGCAGGCGGTTGCGCAGCGCCACCTCGCAGGCATTGTCGAGCAGCGAGATTTTGATACCTTCGACCTTGGCCTTGTTTTCCCCGATGATCGACAGGACGGTATCGAGCGCCGTTTCGAAATTCTCCGAGCCCCAATAGCCTTTCAGCTGCGGATCGAACATGTCGCCCAGCCAATGCAGCACGACCT
>Ga0307515_10023263_pt1 | contig 10868 bp, 11 predicted proteins | sample 17_EM_MG_FD_194513 | JGI IMG/M metagenome (GOLD analysis project Ga0307515, IMG submission 194513) | Populus trichocarpa ectomycorrhiza microbial communities from riparian zone in the Pacific Northwest, United States - 17_EM | ecosystem: Host-associated > Plants > Roots > Unclassified | place...
TTAAAATTTCGCGTTAATATTATTACTAAGACCATTATCAATATGCCTAGCAATGCGATCTAGTAGTTCAGCTTGCCGTCCCTCTAATACGCTCCCAACCGCGTTAGAACTACACACATCAGACATTTGCATTGGCAGAAGATCTAGGTTATCTTCTTTGCAATTGCGATTCTCCATAACCGCCCCATGAGTCGCTTCGCTCAGCAGCCATGCTATGAACCGAGCACCGCGGTACCTGTTGCCCATGCTGTAGAGGAACTGTATGCTACTCTCGACCTGAGATGAGCTTGGCTCAAGACATTTGACGACAATATCTAGAGCAGCAGGGAGAGCAATCCAAGACATTCTAAAGGCATGTCAGAACCATTTCATCTAAACGCATTTCATATCAAAAAAAGCGCCAAATTGACGTCACTCACATGTAGTTTGGGATGGCCTCAGTTGAATTCAGTTCAAGGAGTTTCCTTACACTTCTGCCAACATCGACAGAACTAGCCTTAACATGGCGTATAGGATCACGCCAAGTGATTCCAGTGTTGTTCGTTGAACAACAAAGGTATGGCCGATAAAGCCAGGCCAAAAGTGAGCTTTGATACTTCTATTAGCAATTATTTCCAAGAATCACGGGGGACGCTTACTCGCTGAGAATCCTCAAACTATAAACGGGGACGATGATAGACCGATGCACATCACTGTCGACCACCTCCCTGGTTACGGCATCAAAGTCCTCTCTCCAGGCGCTCAGCTGACGTTCAAATCCGATGACTTGCAACACGTCCAACAGTTTAAGCCTGTCGATATTGCCGTTCCACTTTTGCCTGAAGCTCACGCTTCTCTGGAAAACCGCCACAGCTTCCATGATGTTGCTGAGCTTGCACAGGGCGATGAACGTCGACATCAGAATCCGCTTCTGTTCAACCTCCACATAACTGGGATAGGATGATTCCAATCCGAAATCCTCTTCCGAAGGGAGTGCCGGAACATCGGTCGAATTTTGCAGACGATGGGGGTTCCGGAGTCCCAGTGCAAGCATACGTCCACGGATGAGACAACACCACCATAGCAGTTTCCACCGTTTCCCCGTGGCAGGCTCTTCCTGCTCTGCATGCTGTTGCCGATATTCATCTGCGTGATGGAATGCTCGGCTGACCCAGTAGCTGTTGACTTGGGTCTCGTTGTCACACGGGGTCCATTGGCTTAGCAGAATCGAGACCTGGGACAGGATATATTGATCGGTCGTTACTTGCAGTAGGTAAAAAGCCAGAGACAGGGTTAGCTGAACGCTTGATAGCGGAAATGGAAGTTTTGTTCTCACCTTGACTATTTCAAACTGATCTTTCTGTCCTTCATGGATTGACTTGTACGGTGTTTTCGCTAACTGCGCCTCGTTGATATGCTTGGGAGCAGCTTTAGCACGACTTCAGACAGCACGGGTGATGTGGATATACTTACTGCGAAGCCTGAAAACATGATGGCTTGCAACAACACCAGGTCAAGATACTTTGTCAGGTCTTCTTCCTTGTTAAACCGGTTGTAGATGAACATGAAAGCATGCTCGTCAATTATTGGCAGGGTGGCATGGACGTGAATGAAGTACAACTGGACCAGATCATCTCGTATATCTCGAATAGAAGCAAGTCCATGCTTTCCTAGGATATTTTGACCATTGGTGCTGCCTTGGGATCGAAGTATGTCGTAAAACCTTTCATACATGGTCTGAGGGTGACGTTGAGAGATCGCCTCCGTCGGGGGGCTTGCATTGGAGATTTCGTCCCACAACGAGCATGCGGTCGTCAAATCTGAGTCCGGCGGAATATAGAAGTTCACTCTATCGTGTTCCCAATTAGTGCTCCAACCGTCGGGAGAGTCGTAAGCATTTTGTTGTCCTTGGAACCCCGGAAGTCGAGCATCTAAAGCCGCATTGTTTTCGAAGATTCCATCACGAGGATCGATGCACTCCATGACGGTTTCGCAAGGACTATGCACCCCAATAGATGTCCCACAAACACCTGGCATGCGTCAAGCAATTTCAGTCACCGTAGCAGCGATTCCAGATGATCTACAATCATTGATCCAGTGCGTGCAGTGGTGACGAGTTTTCCCCCTTTTTAATTTTGATTTTTCAAGAAAGTGTATCGGCTGGCACGGCACTTGGCGACAGGAATTGGAGCTCGGCTCCTGTTCTTTGACTTAAGGTCTGGGGTTGATGGTGTGGCAGCTGTTTGCGGAAGCTTTCTGAACCCCTAATATGTGAAGTTGTGAACTCTAAGGGACCGAACGCTGTTTCCTTTACCCAAATATTTTTCCATAATCGGATATGCAGAGCATGTGCAGCGCTTCAGATTTTGTGTTTCAGACACGTGCTTGTAGAAGCTTCAAGCTTCCTTTCGGTGAAGGGCATCTCGGAACACTTCCGTTTCAAGTGGTTGGTTGTGCCTGCAACACCACCAGCCCATCTCCGAACGTTCAGCACTCAAAAATTTGAAGCACCCTCATTGGGCGTACCATACCCAGAACTCCACGGAATTCACGGAAACGGATTCTAAGCTTGGCAGAATGCCGATCGTGCACACGCCATATGCATTCAAGGCAGTGGCAAGACAGCTCCGTGCAAGGGTACATCTACTGCCGTCTATTACAAACACTAAGGGCTGCCTTGCGCCAATTGTTTCTCAATAAAACAACAATCTCAAGTGCTCGTATAGCTGTTCGGTACGTTTGCCCCATTTCGCCCAGGGCCTGCAGACAATTAAGGAGGAATTCCTGAGCGCCAGGCTCTTCCTTCCCAGCGAAACCACTACATAAGTAGGCGTGTATTAATGCTGCTCCCATGATCACGTGAACCATCTGGACATGGGCGCGTTTGAGACCGTAGTGACGACGATAGACTGTGAGGATGTGGCATATGTCAGATGCAGCCTGAAAGCAATTCTGCCGGGCTATAGATGGCGTGAGCATAGATGATATATGTAATACTTGAGGATCTGAGAGAAGAAATGGTCGATAGAGGAGAATCATTGCTTCCTGGTACTGTAGGCTATTACGTTAAAACTGCCATTAGCCTCAGGGTAATAGTAATTGCAAAATAACTTATGGAAGCCAAGTGTGGGACTCACTTAAGTTCAAAAACCACCGGTAAGTGTACCTGCGATTGAAGTGGCTTTTCGGGCAAACGCATTGAGGGAGGCAGCGACTCCTTCCAGTGTTTAAGCTCCCGAGCCATAAGACGGACAAAAGACTGGACTTCATCTATTGGCTCCGCAACACCAGAATATCTACTAGGGATTAATACCAGCGCTCCTGGTTGTGGTATTCTGCAGAAGACTTACAGTATGTCTGAAATTCTTCCCACTTTGCTCGCAAGCTCTGCTAGATGCACGTGGACAATTCCCGCAACGTGCAAATCAACCTCAAGTGGTAGCGTCATCGGGATCGTCTCTGTTACGTATGTCCACCGATAGCATCTAGCTGAAGGACTGGACACACTGTGCTTCAAATTCATCAACGATGGACGTCCGCAGGAGGAACTCCACAACCTATATTGTAATTAAACTTTAACTCATTCAATATAAAGTCTGATTGAGATCATAGTCTGATTGAGAGCGTTGTCCGAGAGATGGTGGGCACCCCCCAAAAATGGAGCATTGAAATGGACTAAAAAAGCGCTTACTTGTCTAGAGTGTTCACTGTCCAAAACAGATTTGCCCGCACCTGTGTTATTTCTGCGTCGAAGTTTGAAGTCTCAGCTATCGAGCGATGATCTGTTGGATCAAGATGAAGGCCTAGGTCCGAAATTAATTGAACAGCCATTCCTATTGATTACGAGTTGACTTAGTTCTGCAAATATCATTCATGGTAGGCAAATTACCACAGTAGATCCAACCTTTAAAGTGTCAGCATAAGTATATCATCATGCAGCAGACGAAGCTACCGTATTCACACTAGGACCAATCTTACCTCGGGAGTCTCGCACCTTAGCAGCTTCATGACTGGATAGTACTATCAAGGCTTGCACGGTTGCCAGTGTCGGACTGTCCAACTCAATATCAAGATAGGCCTTGGCGCGGAGGGCAAAAAATTCCTCGGGGTTGTCAGGTATTGACGGAGGTGGCTGGGATCCGAACGCCGCCCCAACGGATAACCTGCAATAACTTCAGCACGGACTTGAAAGTTGACCAATATGGAAATCGTGCTCACATTGCATTGGTCAAGCATAATGAGTACAGCGGGGTACTCTGCCCAGCAGCATGAAGTTGCCGTGACTGATAGTATGCATTGCTATCAACCACGTTCATATAAGGATTATGCCAGGCAAAGAAGAGATCGATTAAATGTTCCTCGTACTCGCGATCCCCCGGCCAGTCAAGGGTTGCCTGAGTAATTGCAATCTTGTCATGGATTTCGACGCTGCGGCTAAATAGGTGAGATAAAGCGTGGGGCCCATTGTGCAGGAGATGCATGTTGCTTGTAGCACCATAGTAACGCGGGTGACCGTCTTCGGCAATCTGCAGACGTCCTTGACGGCTGGAAAGTTCTCTCGTTACTTTGTTATCGGGACCTCCCCTCTCCCCAACAACAACCCCCGCCCTCGTGGCTCCGGCTGGCTCGCATAGGGTTGTGTCCTGCTCTGATGGCTCCAATGCTGAACCGGGACTAGCTGTTGGTGTTCCAGTCGACCATAAAGCATTTTCTAGCGGCCAGCTCTCCGACAAATCAGCAATTCCACTGTCGTACGACATTTGGGCAGTATGGTTTGATGCGGAGTCACTCGACTGAGAATACACAGGATGACCGGGGCCCTCCGCGAGTCGCACCCAGTAATCCAAGTCGGAATCTTCAGGTATTGGTGGATCGAAATAAGAATCCATAGGCGCGAGACCCGTATCACGGCTCCTCTCGGCATGCGGCTGGTCTGCTCTTATTTGGTGCGTTGACAGTGCAGGTGTCCACGCTCGATGTGCCTGCTGTGCCATAGCCTCCGGAAGGAGAGCTCGCGGTCTGGGTAGATGGGCATCTATAGTTTGCTGTTCTGCAAGCCCAACGGTGTAATCCGAGATAGGCCCTCGCAAGTCATTCGCGTTAACATCTGATTGTGGCTCGCATGAGCCATCGCCATTGTTGCCAAAGGAAACTTGACTTCTGGAAGTCGGAGACCTTCTGGAACAGAATTCACGGTCAGCAAAAGTCGAGAGGGAAGGGGCAGGAAAAGAGCATGGGAAGTAGGTTCCTCCTCTGAAACCCAAATATAAAGTGGTGGAGCGAAACCTTAAAGATTGCAACGGTCCTCGAAGTTGCTTCCTCCTGTCCTGACCAAAGACACAGTCCACCTGATAAAGGCTGCAATTGGAACATTTTGGCCGCTGATTGTCGCACTGTGCAAGCGCCGCAACCATGTCAGCAAAACGGGGCCCGCGAGCTCAGAAAGGGCCGTGATGGAAACGTACGCGAACTTTCCGCCGCCTGCACTCAACACATGCGATGGATATGTGACGCCGTCCGCCAGTCGCGCTGGAAGGCAGGGTCACGCTCATGGTGTGGCGTGAGCTGGTAGGGTTGTTGGGAGATGCGCGGTGATGGGCGTGAGAACAGGCATGCAGGGCGGGGATGGCAAGATAGAAATACAATAGGTACAGCATAGTAACTCGAAAATTAGCCTTGGAGTGGCATGCCCCGCCCCAACCTGACCCTACCCTACTTGCCTAGTTTCTGGTTTTGCGGGGCGACCATCAGCGGCTTACTGGTCCCCATGCCCCCGCATCCGACTCCGCAGCAGCAGGTAGGTATGCGGCGTCAGCTGGCATCTGGGGGGTCGGACGGGAGGCTGGGGTAGTTGGGATCATTGATCTCAATACTTGATTGCTCAGTTGCTCAGTTGCTCCCACGCTTCTTTCCAAGGTTAGCCCTTAACCCTAACCCGGTGCCAAGACAGGCAGGCATGAGAGGGACTGACGCAGTGCGATTTGCACCGAGTTCCAGGCATATTCCAGGCGTGCAGCTTGGTAGGCAGAGACGTAAAGAGATCTGCATGCTGGCCTGTGTTCATGAAGCGTAGAGCTCGTTTCTTCTAGACAAGAGGATATACAGGTTTTCCACGTTAGGAGACCGATGGCTAGGTGAATAAGACACAAGAAACCCATTGTTACATATAGTACGTCTACGTGGCGCTTCTAGCAGCTAAAGAGACTACCTTATTAACTACACAAAAAGAAAGGAACCCAGGCACGCACACATTTTGCACAGCTCGAATCAGAAACGAACTGCAGTGCTGTTGGGGAGATATTAATGTTGTCTATGGCCCGGACTCTCTCCTTCAGCTGAGGCACCCGTTCTGAACTTGCTTTCGCAGCGCACGGCGGAGAATCTTCCCACTTGGGCTTTTCGGGATGCTGTTCACCCATTGCACCTCCCCCCTCAAGCGCTTATAGGCTGGAACTCGCGCGTCCAGCCAGTCACAAATCTCACGCGCTGTATCTGCATTCCTTGCTACCCCTCGCACAGGCAGGACATACGCGCGTGGCACCTCGGACGCGATGCTCTCATCGAAGACACCGAGGACCGCCACGTCGTTGATCTTCGGGTGGCCGAGGAGCAGTCCTTCCAACTCGGCCGGCGCGACCTGGAATTCTTTGTATTGGATGAGTTCTTGGATTCGGTCGGTGATGTAGAAGTTGCCTCGCTCATCGACGTGCCCAACATCACCGGTCTTGAAGAAGCCATCCGCTGAGAAGGTGTTCTCCGTGGCCCGAGGGTTTTTGTAGTACCCCTTGAAGACGTTGGGACCTTTGAGCCATAGTTCTCCTGCCATTCCCACCGGAACCTCCTTCTCGTCAGGATCGACGTATTTCGCAACCTGGTTGGGCAATAGATGCCCGATGGAGCCGAAGGTAGCCCACTGATCCCAGGCTTGCAAATGCGTTGTGGGACTCGTCTCTGTGAGGCCATATCCTTGCTTGATTGGAACCTTGATCCGCTCGTACACCGCCGTAGCCAACTCCTTTGTCAGAGGAGCAGCTCCACAATTGAGCATCTTCAATGAACTGAAGTCATACACCTCGACAATTGGATGCTTTGCCAGAAGGAGAACCACGGGCGGGACCACATTAGCAAAAGTGATACGGTAATGCCCAATGTAGGAACAGAATTTCTGGAGGTTGAAAGCAGGCATGACAACCAGTGAAAGGCCGGCATAAAGCGTTACGTGAACGAGAGAAGTTAGCCCTAAATACCGCTTTAGCTCACCTTCAGTGAGTCATCTACATCCATGGCATACCGTAAATGTGATAAAAAGGAAGAAATCCCAGCACCGTGTCTCCGTCACCACCACTGCCGTTCCATCGAAGGTGCCCCGAATCACACGATCGGTTCTGCAGGACGTTCGCAATGATGTTTGTGTGTGTCAACATCACACCTTTTGGATGTCCTGTAGTCCCCGAACTGTAGCATAAGAATGCCAAGTCGCTGTTTGGCTCAGTCCTCGGCCTTCGTGTCGAACTAGGTACTTGGTCACTCTGCGCGACCACGGCAGTAAAGTGCTGAAATGGCAACATCGTATCCGGCTCGTCTTCCATGAGAATAATCCTACTTTCTGGTATACCGGCCAGTTTAGCTGCATCCCTGACAGTTGCTAGTAGCGACTTGTGCGTCACAATGCCCTTCGCTCCAGAATCTCTCAACTGGAATGCAAATTCTCCTGCGGTGCTCGACACGCTGGATGGTGCTACCGTCAAGCCAGCCCAGTGACAGCCCCATATGAGTGCTGGAGTGTCAATCGAATTTAGAGCGAAGAAGCTCATCACGTCTCCTTTCTGCAGATTCCATGACGCAGAAAGACCTCTCCCGAAACCCAGTGCGATATCTCGTACATTTTGGTAGGTATAGTGCCGCTTCCTCTCTGGGCAGATATATATGGCTAGCCAGAAGTTTCAGTATCATGAAAGGAGCTCGAGAATAAAGCAGACTTACTTTTGTTATCTGGCCATTCTCTGTTCTCTCGCTCAAACAAAAACTCCCATATGTCGACGTCAGGTATCTCGATGGGCGGGTGAGGTGATGTAAGCACCATCGCCGTGGGGTCCTCTGGAGGGCAAGACAAAACTGCTCGTATTTTCACTGCAGTTTCAGAATGAGGGAGAAGGTAAAGGCAGCGATATCAGGTTCCCGCCAAGGTATCCTGCTCCGTGCAGTTCCTTGCTCCGGCACAATGGACAAAAAAATTGGCCAAGATTCGATCGTCGCCAGAATTCCTACTCGGCGAATAATGTCATACCACAAGCCAAGACATACAAAGATGAGCCTTGCAAGTCGAGAAAGTCTCGGGATTTCCATGACGGCTCACTAATGGAATTTCCACGGAGGTGAGAGAAAGGCGTGTGCATATTTCCGTGGGCTTTTAGGTGCGGGGTCAGCGCGAGCTCCACAAAGGCGCATAATTCCGGGCCACGGGGCGTTTCAGTGGGGGGACAAGAGGCTTGCTGGGGTGGTATTTTAGATGGTTCTTGCCGAAACATCAAAACGTGAAAACAGTAAAGTGTGAATTTGCGAAAGTAGTTGATTTAGTCGCGTAACCACACGAAATTCCTTGATTTAGCACAATACGACCTTTCAAGCCTCCGATTTAGGACCCCAAGTAATGAGCAGTTGGTGCACCAGGTGAGTTCGCTCTACTACAATTATGGTCAGCTCTTGTGTCAAGCCTACGGGCGGGGGCGGGCGGTAGCAAACATAGTAAAGACAAGAGTAACCTCTAATTTACTCTTTAGGAAAGGCGCAGGCAGCAGAATACTACTTGGAGTAGTGTGGTAAATGCGGGTTGTATTATAACACTATGATAAGGATGAGAAGCGAGCGCGGACAGCCGGAGCTAAATAGAGTGAGTTAGTCACGCGAGGTACACACACGTGACCGTCCTGAAGTTGCCATGTGTTGAAATTAGGTGCCTGAGGCACCTAATAGAGGTCGCCCTGAACTAAGCCTTAGGGGCTTAGGGAGCCTGGGCTGAATGCTATAGGGCTGTGCACTAATTAGGCTAAATAGCTGGGAGCTTATTTACTAGTATACTATGCCCTAGGCTTACCGGGCATACTGAGGTATGCCCTGTAAGGTGGAATCAGTTCAGCTAGGCATAGATATAGGCTCACTACTTAGGGGGCCATAGGGCATGTGACTTAGGGCATTCAGGGCTATATAGCTAGGCTACATTCCACTATAGAACAGTAGTCAATTCAGTATCATTTATGCGGAAGCATTGCTACGCACGTGATTCAAGCTTCAACAGGTTATGAGCTCTGGACGCTACCTCTACGCCCTATAAATCACTGAATCGGCTCACTTACACCTACCGGAAATACTCCTCAGCATACACTATAGAAGACGACTTTAGTGTAGAGAAGCCCCGAATCGCCAGGCTTACAGGGCCCAATTATAGGCCCTAGAGCGTTCAGGTACATAGGCTATTAATCGGTCAAAGCCTATGGAACGTGGTAAGCCTAGGGGTACAGCAGAGCGCTATAGAACTAGGTTCTACAGGGGCTCAGGAGGCTAAAAGCTCTAGAGAAGGGAGCGATTCTAAGGCTACAGAGCCTTCCAAGGATCGTACGGAGGTAAAGGACGCTAAGGCGAGTACTATAATCATGAGTTTATGTGCTCAGGGAGCCTTACAGCATATACTACTCCTAGAAACAGTAAAGGAGCAGTGGGAGGCACTAAATACTCTATATACCCCCCTGGGTATACAGCAGCTTAGCGCCAAAATCCAGGCTTTTACTAGCTATAAGCCACTAGAGCGGAATACCACTATTATAGTAGTAGCTACAGAACTTAGTACTTTACAGTACGAAATCGGCACCATCAACCCTACAGAAAAGCCCTCTAAGACCCTGAAAATATCTATATTCTTCGGGGCTATCAGAGCCCTAGACAAACACTTCGCCCCTCTGATTTTGCAGCTAGAAATTAGTAGAGTTACCACTAATTATAGTATAATTATAGCTCGCCTTAGTGAGCACGAACGGCGAATGGGGCTAAAGGAAGCCCTAAAGGAGTCTATTTTAAGCGCTAAAACAGATGAGAAAGCCCCTAAAGAGGGGTTTCAGGGGAAGTGCTTTAACTATAGTAAGAAAGGCTATAGAAAAGCAGACTACAAGAAGCCTAAAAAGTAAGAGAAGCCCGGAAAGGATGAGAAAAGCCCTAGTACAAGGCCTTTACCTACCCCTAGAGGTAGTAAAGGACTCTCTCTAGGGCCTGAGAAGCCTGTAGCGAATGCAAATAGCGCTATAGAGGCTAGCTAGATGGCTATTATAGAGCTTACTTATAGTAAGGACATGCTATAGGTAATTGATTCTAGAAGCTCACGCTATATAACCTATCTACGGGAGGCATTTACTAAATATAGGGTACTAGATACCCCTATTCAAGTAACTACGGCGAATGGAGCCTGTATTCTAGTAATTATAGAGGGCACTATGCTCCTACAGGTGGCCCTAGGGGCCTATATGCGAACTATAAAGCTCACTAGAGTGCTTTACGTACCTAAGCTTACTAGGAGCTTAATTTCGGTACTATAGCTTTAGGATAAGGGTATTACTATACACACTACTACTAGATCCACTAGAAAGAAGCTCTTAATTAAGCTCTAGGGGATAGTTATAGGGGTTACTAGTTAACTGGGGAGGGCGTACGCACTAGACAGTGTCCTATAGGGCACTGTAATAGGGCATACCTCCCTGAAAGCAATCACTAAACCAGAGGATTCAGCGCTCTAGCATCGATAGTTCGGATACCTAAGCTCTAGTAGCCTTAAGCTAGAGCACACTGTAGTTTCAGGGCTTTCAGAGCCTATAGGGGCTCTCTAGGAGCCCTGCGAAGCCTGT
>Ga0307515_10023264_pt1 | contig 10867 bp, 7 predicted proteins | sample 17_EM_MG_FD_194513 | JGI IMG/M metagenome (GOLD analysis project Ga0307515, IMG submission 194513) | Populus trichocarpa ectomycorrhiza microbial communities from riparian zone in the Pacific Northwest, United States - 17_EM | ecosystem: Host-associated > Plants > Roots > Unclassified | place...
AGCAACGAAAATGTAGACAATGTGGCCAAAGGGGGGCCGAGCTATCTCTCTGAGTTGCCTAGAAGGACATGTCGGGCATGCTTTGTCGTCGTTACTATGGAAAGCAAGTCAATATTGAAACGTTACTGAGTCAGAACATCGAGATGCCATGTGGGTTCATGATGCATTTGAAGGAAAATGGATGAGGACTGTGCTTATTTCTCGGATTTGGATTATATAAGGCCCGGCCTATGCCTAGAACTGGAATCATCTGTGGATTCGCTATCTTTTATTTGTTTGATATGAAACAAGGGATCATGTATTGTGGTGTTGCTGCTCCTCAGCAAGAACCAAAAAAAAAAAAAATCCAGTATAAAGGGCGAGAAATTATTGACCAGCAATATATAAAACTAGAAGATTTGGTTAAATCATATTAACTTTATCAAACTAATTAACCATTTCAAAAAAAAATAAAAATAAAGCGGTCAACTAGAATATATATATATATATATATATATATATATATATATAAAATTAAAAAGATTCATCAACCTGAAACAAAAGGAAATATCTATCTATTTTATATAATTATTCGTTTAAAACAACTATTAATCAGAGGAGCAATAGCAACGTGTCAACTATAATCAAATAATCTCTTCACCAATGTTAATCATTCCCAATAACTAGTTTTTTTTTGTTGAAAAATATTTTTTTATTTAATCAAATCTTCTCAATCTTATGCTCCTCTTTTCCGTTTTTTTTTAAATAACAAAATAAAATAGACAAATGCACAATCTTAACAAAAAGACATGGTTATATATGTGTGTGTGATTTTTAAAACTACAGTACTTTAAGTTATAATTAACGCAAATTCGATATTTGCTAGAAACCTTGCAAAATAAATATCAAAATTTGGGCCAAGGTGAAAATCATTAGCCCAGCAATGAAAGCTTAAAAAAGGGGTGGAGTTCAAAAAAAATTAGAAATGTGGAAAAAATGTCAGAAGTGGGACCATACCCACGTCCTCTCTCACGATGACAAGAATTAGAGCCTGACACCTTGGACCGCTCGACCATCCTAGCCTTGTTGTCTCTGATCTTCACTAGTGTTTTGTTGAATACAATGTGCCTGATTAGGTGGATCACGGAATTAAAAATTACAAGTATTGTTATTTAAAAATATAATAAATTTTTTTTTTTAATGTAAGCACAACGATCCAATAACATTAGAAAAAAAATTAAAACTACAAAATAAAATAAATATTGGTATGGTAGCATATTGAATGATATTTATTTAAATATTGAGACGACAATATATTAGATTAACCCGAGTTGACCTGTTAAATTTACGACTTAAATTATGAAACCATGATAACCCTATAAAAATCAAATCAAAATAAATTATGAATGTTAATTTCTAATCAACTTAATATTAAAGGAAATAATAATAAATTAAAAAAAAGAAAAAAATTGCATGCTACCCAAGTTAACCTTCCAAACCCGCAATTCGGATTATGAAATCAGGATAACTACATAAAAAACAAATCAAATCAAATTATAAAATTTAATTTCCAAATAACATTACATTGAATGATGAAATAAAAAAAATCAATTGAAAAAAATAACCAAAAACAACCTAGACCAACTCATGAAGCAAATAAGGATGAGATAACTTTATAAAAAGCAAATAAAAAAAAATCATGAAGCTCCACCTCATCTTTATTTTTCAATAAATCCAATTTTGAAAGTTAAAATTGAGAAAAAAAATATTAAATTTCGGGATAACTCCACATAAAGCAAATTAAAAAAAAATATGAAATTCAATTCCTAAACACCTTAATATTAAAATATGAGATTAAAAAAAAACTAAATAAATAAAGAAATTAAAAGAAGATTGAGTTGTTGTAGTATGAAATTGAGGGGGAATCAATTAAGAAATGACACAAAAAATTAACAGAGTCAACCCAAATCAACTTGTCAGCCTATGACTCAGGTTATGAGATTGAGATAAGTCCATAGAAAGTAGATAAAAAAATAAAACCTAGTTAAAAAAAAAGGATCAAAAGAAAATGAACAAAGTCAACTCAGGTAGATCCGTTAAACTTACAACTCGAGTAATGAGACCGGGATAACACCATAGAAAGCAAAAATAAATAAATCATGAAGTTTAATTTCTAACAAACTCAATATTGAATGATGAAATAAAAAAAAAATCATTTTAAAAAAGTGGCCTAAAAATGACACGAATCCATTCGAGTTAATTTGTTAAACCCGCGATCTAGGTCATGAGATTAAAATAAATTCATAATAAAAAATTTAAAAAACTACGAGGCACCGCTTCCAATAAATCTAATTTTAAATGTTGAAATCAAGAAATAAAAAAACTAAATCTATAAAATCAGTATATAACCAAACAAAAAAAAAATTAAATTATGAACCACAATTCTCAAAATAACATAATATTGAAGTATAAGACTAAAAAAAACACAAAATACTATTATAATAAATAATATTTTATGGATATAATTACAATATGGTTACAGTGATTTAACCACAACCAGACCCTTTAATATATTAATAATATTATCTAACAGAAAAAAAAATTGAGATGATTTTAGGTTACTACATCATTTTTGTTTTTTTTATTTAAGCTAAATTATAAAATATTCTTTCAACTTAAAAAAATAAATACTTCAACGAAAAAAATCTCTGATTTTACACCTTCAACCATTTTAGTTTTTTAACCAAGTCACTCCTCGTGGTCAGGTTAAGGTTTCGTTGAAAAGTTAAATGGAAAAAAATCAAGTGTTAATAAAACAATGTTCTAAAAAATAATTATAAAAATTTAGACAACCTTAATTACTATCTCAAAATAATTTACACGAAAACACTTGGGACGAAGATCACATATCTCATGTCTTTCTTGTTTTAAAACGATAAAGATTCACTATAAAATTATAATTTATTTTTTATTTTTATTTTTCTAATTAAATATTTTTATGTTTCTTCTACTATATTCCTTTTATTCTGAGAAATTAACTAAACATAACATTATAATTTGAATAAAAAATTCTCAAATGCTCTCTCTCTCAGGGGGAAAAAAAAACTTAAATGAAATGTATTTCATTTCCTTCTTTAATTGTTTGTCCAAGATTCACAACATTCAGATAAATTTCAGCATCAGGAGTTCATGGCAAATAGGTTTTACCCAATACATCTAGATCAACAAACTCAGATTTTGCGGGATTTACATTATCAAAGTAAAAAATGTATAGTATTCACGAATAAAGCCTCGTCGAGAGATGAGGATGATATAATATATATTTGTCTTTTTTGAAAGAAAAAAGAAATCGTATAAATATATTTCTATAGGAGATTAAAAATCACAACTTGTTATGGATGGTTTTCTAATAATACCACTTTTTCATGAGGGTTTTCCCGTGTTATTCAGGATCGGGCCTTCAGGCTGGACCAACCCCCTATAATTAAACTAGACTTGGTCTAGCAGGTAAATTTAGTAACTCGGAATTTGATTTAGGATTTTATATTGAACTAGATAAAAATTGTCTTGATTAAATTTTATTGGCTCGATCAGCTTGGTGAAAACCCAATTAAAATTTGGTTTGATTTTTTTTTTCAAAACAACATTATTTTAACATTTGAAGAAAAAAAAATTAAGATACGTTTATTTGGATTCACCTACCCAATTTGTGACTCAGGCTTTAGGCTGGGTCAGGCTTGGTATTATAACTCTTAACGAAAGTGGGAGTGTTTAAAGTGGAAAAAATGGGATTTAGGGGTGTTTCATTTTTCGCTGAAGTTCAGGGTTTTTTCGGGGTACAATTTGGCCTCCTATTTAACAAGCTCTGTGGAGTTCATTGCACAACCTGAGACTGACTTCAACCCTGTAAAATTTGAAAAGGTACGAGCAAATTACTCTTTTGTTGTAATCGTTCAATATTGTTTGCTTTCAAAGATACATAATTTCATATAATGTTGTTGTAGCTAAAACATACAGAGAACTGTTATATTTGATATCTTTGTGTGTGATCGGCGGTTAAACGGTTGATTCAGAATCACTTCCTTTGTATAATATCTCTGAGTCACTCGTGATTAAGGTGCTTAATTGAAGTAGTAAGATAAAGAGCAACATTAATACATAATTTCACACTGGACCACAAACTGTTTGTGATTTTGACTGACTGGAGAGAGAGAGAGAGAGAGATTTTAATTCACTAAAAGAATTGAAGGAGTAAAGAATGCTATAGTTAACTGTGTTTTTTGGATTATGCAATATTCCATCGTCAATTCTTTGTGCGTATTAAGTTGTGAAATTTGTTAACGAGTGGCAATGGTAGCTGGGGTTAGAACTTAAAACAATCTTTTTCCGCAATTAGCTCTTTTCTTGACAACATTTGTTTCGTTTTGACTTTAATTCTTTCCACAGCCATGCATCCGGTTCCTTTTCATGCGACTCCTGCTGCACCTCCTCCTCCCTGGTTCCCGATGTTACCCCCTAATCCACCACAGTCGACTCCTTTTTGGGACACCAAAAATGTGCATGATCGGCTGAAAGAGTTACAGGACACGTTAACTCTTGCTACATCAATGTACTTAGTTATTGCTTTCAGTTTGAATTTCAAATGCTTGTTTGGGATATAAAGTTACCAAGGGGCTTTTCATTGCCTTTTCTCTGCTTTTTGCAAACATGGTTTGTAATAATTTTCTATTCTTAATAGGCAGAAAGAGCTTGAGATGTTGATGACAATCAAAAGCACTGAAGGGTCTGTGGAAGAGGGGGAAGGGGAATCTACCGACCCTTATGCTTGTGGGTTGTACGAGTATTTGAAAGATAGGAAAATTGATTTGGAAGCACAGGAATCACTTTCGGTGAATGCTGCAAATGCTTTGATGTCAAGATTAAAAGCTCAATTAGAGCCATTTAGAGTAATCATAGATGATGTCACTCCATGGGAAGAGAAATCAATGGCAGCTAGATTGTCTAATAAAATATTGAAGTCCAAGCGTAATAAACTTTGGAGGAAGAGGAAGAGACAACGTGCTGCAGAAATCCACACAAAGGTGGTTTTCCTTGATTTATTGTAGCCTTCCAGGCCTCTGTTATTATCCTTTTCTTCTTCTTCTTCTTTTGCTCTTTTTCCCCCTCTAATAGTGCTTGCTGTGATGTTTAGGTACATGAACAATTTGACCAAGCTGATCGTGTAGCTGATGAGTGGAGGGCTAGGGAGATAGCAAAGGATGCTGCACAACTCAAGGTAATGGAAGTTTTATGTTTGAAACTGGTATAATCAGCTATATTCCTGTTTGCCTCTCTTTCAGTAGGTGATAAAATTCCAAATGCTGTGCGATTCTCTTAGTTCGAGGAATTATCTTGTATGGTCCACTGTACTTTATCTGGATTAGGTTAGAGTCAGCGTAGAAACCTCTAATGTGACTGGTAGAAACTCACCAAAAATTTGTTGTTTTAACTGGAAGACATCATAGCATAAAATTTTGATATTGCTGGTAGATTTTCCAGTTTCCTTGGAAGCAAAAAAAAATTTACATTGAGGCATTAGAATTTAGAAGAACAGTCTAAGATTGTCTCATGCATAAAACCAGTTGAAAGAGCTAATGAGGTGATTACTGGGTGCTAGTTGATTGCTTTGAAGGCCAGTAAATGGATTTGTGAGATCTCCAATTTAGTTTTCAATAAAATATATTGTGCAAATATTCCAAACAAACTTGAATGACTGTGCAAGACTGATGTTGTAAGATGCCTGAAAGAACATATTTGATTCACAGGACACCTTGCATTTGTTGGGGCATTCAATTTCTTTTAACAAGCATCCAAGCACCCTCAACTTTCATGCTTCTCTTGCTTGAAAGAACCATCTGTTCTTAAACGGTTATAATTGCTGTCAGAAGTTCAACTCATGCATATTGATTCTATTCCAGTACTCTAGGTACATGAAGTTTAAGCTCAGGTGCCTTTTCTCTTGTTCATTTTGTGTTGCATTGGTATATTTATGGTATTCATTGTATTTTCTATTGCTCTTGTTTTCAACATGAGGGGTGACACATCTGGGAGACTGAAATATGAGATTTTGAAACAGCATGATCTTATAATTCTTTTGTTAGATGGTGGCATGTTAAATGTATGTTATACTAAACTTGTCTAAATATCTAGCTTTGAAGATTGTGTCATCATGTTTTTTATTTTTAAATCACGTCATTTTGTTGACATCAGTTGTATTTGCTGTTTGCATGAGGTTATCAATTTTAACTTAGGCATTCGCGGTTGCAGGTGGAAAAGATGAAAGAAATTGCAAAGCTTAAAGCAAAAGAAGAGAGGAAGAGGCTAGAATCTGAGGTGAGAATTTAAGAAACATTATACACCAACTTTTTTTATGCTATACTCCCATACATTCTTAACAAGTTGATATCATCTCACTCGCATCTTGCTTTGATATTTTGGGATCTAGTATAATGATATCACATATTTTATAGATGCATATACCAAAAAAAGTGTATTTAATATCTTATATGTTCACAGAAGCATTCTATATCAAATGAATTGAGTAGTCAGTCTATTAGTTACATAACATACAAACTTTTTTAATATTTTTGGATTTGTAATTGTTTTACAAAGCTCAAAGCTGTCTGTAGCTAATCTCCTGGTTCACATTAATTTCTGCATCACTGCTGGTAAGAGTTTGCAATGAGTGTTGACTATTAGTAAAGAGTTAGTAGAGCATTCATTGGACCATTTAGAGTTAAAACACTTGTCTAATATCATGCTGTTTCTGTTCTTGAGTTTGTTTTTCTCCTCTGTGGCCGGTGCCCAATCTTAAGTAATTTTAAGTGTTTCAGCTTGAGCTGGTATTGGTTGTGGAGAAGTTGCAAGAATTGCGCTCCATCAGGATTCAAAAATTGAAGAAACAAGGTATGCTTGATAAATTTCTTTTTCTTTTTTATTTACTGTGTGCATGCCTGCTGCGATGTAATTTTTCGTTCTTATGATTTGTTTTTTCCAGTCCTACACTGCTATGATATTTTCCATGTTAAATACAACCGCATTTCTAATTTCATGAATATGGTTTTCAGCTAGTATAAGTTTGATGCATCAGATGTGGCATTTGTGTTTAAAGTGGGATTTGAAATTTTTTTGGCAAGTTCAAATGTATGCATCTTTCCTTGGTGAATGTTATTATGAATACACCTCGACCATTACAGAGTATAAAACTTATCAGCTTGCTCTGAAGATAGTCATCACAACTAAGACAGTGAGACTCTTTTATCTTTGATAGTTATTGTGAAACTCGATGATTTATGGTCCAGTGTTGGGGGGTGAAAAAATAGTTGGTGGGACCAAGTTAGAAATAATAGGACTTCAAAAAAAGAAAAAAAAAATTATTTATTTATACAGGGGTGGCTGGCCGTGGCACCACCCCTGTATGGGTCTTGTTTCTGTTCTTAAGTGCGTCCATTTGTGTGATGCATGTGGTGTCCATGCTCATGTAATACTAATGTCATATTGTCTATTTTTTACCTTTAATTATGGTTGGTTGTATGCAGGACATTTTCTCCCCGAGGAGGATGACAAGTTTCTTGAGAGAGTTCGAGCTGCAGTTGAGGAAGAAGAGCGCCAAGCAATGGCTGCAGCTGAAACAGATGCTGCCAAGGGTGCCATTGCAACAGCTGAGGAATCTAGGAAAACAATCCAGAGTGGTGGGCTGCACACTAAAGATGCAAGTGATGCCAAAGATGGAATGAAGGAAAGTAATGATGAAATAAATGAGAGCACGGACAATTTAGGCTCTGGTGCAGTTCCTGGTCCATCTGGAGAAAAAGGATCTAAAGGTCAAGTTTATGGTGGAGCTTATGATTCTGTAGCAAATTTGCCAATTGAATTCTACCACTATTATCATGGCAGCAATAATGATATGGGCACACTTATCGAGGTGATTTTCAGCAACTTAAACTGATTTTTCACACTTTCCAGGATACACCTTTTCTTACATAATGTAAGATATAATCACGTTATAGAGTTTGTCTGTTCAGTTAGCACATTACAAGTTTACGTGCTCAGTTCACTGAGCTCCAAATAGCCTTAACTATAAAGGCTACATGCATTTGTGTCTTTCTGGATTGACAATTGCTGAGAGATCCATTATTTCTTCGTTTTGCTTGCAGGTTAGAAGAACATGGGATGCGTATATAAGACCAGGAGGAAGGTAAGCATGCCAATCATTCTTTTTCCTGGAAGCTGCATTTTATAGCTGTTTATAGTTTACCAACCTTGTGTAGTTGTTTTCCCCTAATTGTTCTGTGGAACTTGAGTGCAGCCGCATACCAGGCCACTGGGTTCAGCCACCACCGCCGGCAGATGATATATGGGCATCCTACCTCGTTAGGCCTAAATGAATGGGCTGCAACCAAATATCAGTTCGGCTTCTGCACCGACTAATCCTTCCTGTGTCGGTGTATTGTGAAGAAACTGGGGACTTTTATGCAGCTACATAAGTCTGCAAACTTTCATTGTTTACAAGAAAATTCCGGTGCATATAATGGTATGAGTAGGATGTGCAGCCCGAAAATAGATTTTTATCTGTTTAGAATTTGCAATCGAGAATTTCCATTGTGTTTTTTTTATTTTTTTGGGTGTTAAACAGGAGCGTAAAGCCTGGAAAAAAAGAAACAGAAGATGCTACTTGCATAACCTATAGTTTCCCAGGTTACAAAAACCTCTGCAATTTATCCTCGTCACACAATCTGGAGGCTCTGTGAAATAAGTCACCCTGTGACTTTCATCAATACCCACCCACGGCCAATCCATCAGCACAGATATTGGCTTTTCTGTAAACACGGGTAACTGTCACATCCCAATCCTTGTGGAGAAGCCCAGAAATAAGTTTAATCCAGCTGCTAGCACAAGACACGTATATTGGTCCCTGTATGTTACCTCTGATGAAATGATACACTGATTCACAACCTGCCTCCAACTGCACAGCCTTAAGTCAGAAATCCTTTCCGAAACTAAACCAAATTTCACCGCCCAAAGTTTCTTGCCCCATTCTCCCTCGTTTATGTTAACTGAACTGGACAATTTGTTTGAGCAGCCAACAGCACCGCTCAGCTGTTCTTTATTCATTTCAGTATATTTCTCGAAATAAAGAAAATCTATTAACATTTAACAGTTCATGGTTCTTGTTCAGAAAACATGTATCCTTCAACTAGTTAAGGTGAAATGTTCATCTCCAGAAAGTCTAGTTGACTGAAACAATGACCTCATTTTAAGTTAACAGCATCTGGCTGTTGTCACTCGTCAATTTCCCTCCTACATGTTAAAGCAGTGATAATTTCCCCCATCTAAATCTTTTTTTCGGAGAAAAAGTTCTCTCCAATGGTTTTACTTTGTCCATTATCCAGTGTCTACTTGCCTTTCACAATATTGAAATAAATGCTTAACTTGGCCTGGCGGATTCAGAGTATATAAATGGACTTTCTTCATGGGGAAAGAAGAATAAGTAGCTATCGTTTAAAAATTTAGTCTTCTCAATTGAAAGATCAGGATAGAAAAGTGAGATGCAAGACTGGACAGACATTGATATTTAGCCGAGGGTTCAAGACGGCCCGTCATGAGAAATTCAGGGCATCCTACGATTCGGCAAATTAATCTGCGAAGGAATTTTTATGATTGTTAGAGAGGCCTCAATTTATAGAGTTCCTTACCCCTCTGCTGGGACCTTCGCATTGTATCAGAGTTTACAGACATCACAATTTCAAGTATAATTATACATGTACGAAAATCAGATCTGTGAACTGAAAATCACAAGAAATAGATTACAGTTCATGCGAAATCTGTCATTCGATTCTAATTTTCGAAGGCAAACTTGGACAAGGAGTGCACTTTTATAGCACCCCCTCCATAGGTACCTTCGTTGCAAAAACTTTAAATCCACTCCAGACAAGACGATATAAGTAGAGGAAATCATAGATGCTCAGTGAATACGAACCAGAAAAGGAGACTCATCTTGTGTGGAGGCTATGAACCCACCACACAATCAAGGGTTTTTAACCTACTGTTCTATCATCATCGCATCTACTGGAAACACGCAACATGATAATGCAGAAGAGAAAAAGAAGAAAGGCGGCCACGAAGTGCCAAACCCTAGCAAATTGTCTGATCTTTCACAGAGAATAGAGAGCTGGATAGCTCTTTATATAGCAGAGGGCGAGAAAAAATCCGATGTATCTCGATCGTTGGATTCGATTGTTATGCGAACTTATTAAAATCATACAGACGCTGTAATTACCCTAAAGGCCTTGAAAAGCACCATATATATATATATATATATATAAAGGTTTTCTTTTTAAGATGGTAATTTGAAAATTTAATTTTAAGGGAAAAAAAGACCTTTTATTTTAAAAAATATTTTTTGAGAGATTCAAACGGTAAAATTAAACTGAAAAAATTCATAAATTAATAGTGTGAGTTTTTTTTTTTTGTCTACATGAAAACTCATTGACAGTTATTTTTTAAAATAAAATCGATCATTTTGATAGATTTCCTAATCTCTCACATCCCGTTTGAGTATTTAAAGTACAAAAATCAAAATTACAACCGAATAAATCAAAATTACAACCGAAGAAAGATTAAAATGTAGTGGCATTTTGAGATTTTATTATTTTATTAAAATCAAATCATATACTGAGTTTTTTATAAATAAATTTAAATTTAATTAATAATTTATTACAATTTTTATATTTAAAATAAAATATTAAATCATATAATAAGTTCAATTATACTATTTAAAATACCTATAAAAATTAATTGAATTGACAATTTTAACTATTTTATTCTTGATTTAGAAATTATTTTTGTT
>Ga0307515_10023265_pt1 | contig 10867 bp, 5 predicted proteins | sample 17_EM_MG_FD_194513 | JGI IMG/M metagenome (GOLD analysis project Ga0307515, IMG submission 194513) | Populus trichocarpa ectomycorrhiza microbial communities from riparian zone in the Pacific Northwest, United States - 17_EM | ecosystem: Host-associated > Plants > Roots > Unclassified | place...
ATTTCTAGAAATCTATACGATGCTTAACATATACATTTATTGAGTAGAAATCGAGGCTCAACGGTGCTTAGGAACAATTCATAGACGGAATCCTATCATTTAGGTTGGCCAAAATAGAATGTTTTCTTGCTAGCACATGTACTACACACTCTAGCAAGTGAGCCATCTGTTATATTTAAACGATGTATGTGACTTGTATTATTGGTGACTTTTCTTGTTGTTTATAAATTTATATTATTAAAAATATTTTTTTGGTCTCAGGTTCTGTTATAAATTGTTGCATGTATATATTTTTTTTATTTTTTTTATTAACATGAGTGTTCGGGCTAACTTGCGTATACCTCGACTAATCTCACAGGTCCTAAAATTAACGACCATGTAAACTTTTAGTGGCTATCATATTAGCAATTACACGAGAAAACAAACTTTTTAATTCTAAACTTTTATTACTGCGCTCGAACCTGCATGTATATATTTGAGATTGAGAGAGAGAGAGAGAGAGATATGAGATCCGGCTTGGATTTTTATTTTTTATTTTTTATTGTATAATCACCAGGCTATATATTTTATCGCCTTCCTATATATTTTCTAAATCACCGGTTTTGCCAAAAAGAAATTAAACACACTATAAGTTTAATTTCCAATTAAGTTAATGACTGCCCAAAAATTTGTTGCTCCCGAGTTAATATCTGTCATGTCTTCATCTATATTAATAGTCAGGAAACCACTGATTTACCTAAACATTGATCATGGTGTCCCGTAACAACGAATGGCTTTTGGGTAGATACAGATTTAATTCTTAACAAATGAATAGAATTGAATAGCATTTTCTTATATATTTCATGAAAAAGTGGTCAAAATTAGTCTCTTATATTTGCTATAGTGGTCAGATTAATGCTCTACTATAACAGATATTAAGCCAAGTCCGTCTTCCGTTCTAACTCGTGGCAGATTCAGAACAAAAAATTTTCGAAGGCAAAAACATGGCTAAATATGCAATAATATAGCTTATGTCACTATTCAATTCTGCCTACATCAATTTTGCGCTGTAATTTGATTCTATCAAAACTAAAAAAAAGAGGGTCATAAGTTAAATTTTATTTTTTTAATCTATTTTTGATGGTCTAGTTAGCATATTATTCAGATATTGATTTTAAGTTTTATGGATGGAAAAGAAAAAAATATTTCAAGAATCGGAGAGCAAATGGACCAATAGCTTAGTTTAGGCTCTATATGGACTAATTGCTTTCCAAACCATACACGGGCTACCGATGGTACCCTAAAATACTGGCCCAATAACATTAGATAGATACTAGTGTTGTTGCCGAGTTACACAGCGGGATGGCACTTTTGATACAAGGATCGAGTTTCTGTATTTTTTGTAGTCGAGATAAGTAATGTTTACCTCTTGTTGCGAGCATCAAAACGTGTTTGTTTGTTTTCATGTTCCTCACAAATTGAATCTAATTAAAACATATTTGTTTAGGTTGAATAATGTTATCATTTTCAGGGCGTAACAAACATGTGTTAAGAATCTGCCTTTGTCTCCTTTTGTCACCCAACATGCACTCTCAATTGGATAGGTAGATTGCTAACTCTCAATCCAGGAATTTAGAAGCAAGTGAAGGAAGGCTGTAAGTAGGTGAGGCATGTTAACAAGTTATGTGCAGTGAGTCTTGGCAGATGGAAGCTTCTTGGTGCTAGGATTCTGGAATCCAGGACATACCAGGCCATGGAGGTTCTTGTCTAGCTTGTTTCTTAGACAGACCAAGCTCCCATAAAAGAAAGATGACGAGTAGGATGACTCTCTCTTCCATGATTGGGAGTGAGAGTTGTCTACCTATTCTGTTGGATCAGCTAACTTGTCTCATCTGCCTTACTGGATTGGTTTGAGATCTCATCTCTAACTCTCTTTCATGGCATGCGCTAGCCTAGCTAGTGACATGATGACCTTGCTTGGTATCCACTCTCGGATCATTGTCAGAACACACAATTCAATTAGATTCTCAAATTGTCACCTGCTGCTAGTGGTGGTTCATCTTAAGTAGCTGATATTTTTTTTTTTTAATCAAATCATTGAATTATTTATTTCTCTTGAGGAGGTCTACAACCAAACTTTTCAGGAAAAAACACTGTCAACAAGCACCAGCAGCATGTGAGATGAAAAATAGGACACAACCGAAGTCAAAAGGCACCAAGTCAAGCAGAATAATCTTTCAATTAAAAAAAAAGAGGATAGATTTGATATAGGCATAGGGGAAGAGAAAGCATAGCTTTCCGACCATTCCGACTTCCTGAAAAAAATGATATGCAGTGTATATTCTGTCCCAAATTCTCCATTGACAGTAATCGTGTTTGAAACAAATAAGAAGAATTGTTAGAATTACATAACGCAGCTTGAATCCAGCTCTTATATCAGTTTTAACACTAACCCCCACAACCTATTTCAGCAATTTCATGGCTGGAAGTAATATATTTGAGAAACTTCATGGCTAGAACGAATGATATGCAGGAAAAGAGCGGCAACTTACCTGGTCCAGTTTGCTCCAGCTTGAAGCTCTTATATGAAAACTTCTAATCATAGATTGGCTCTCTAGCTTGTAATACCTGCTGGTTCAAAATAGAAAAAGCATATTATGAAGTTGAGGATGGGAAAACATATAATAGATATCAAAGCATCAGACATGCTAATTCAAAAACAGTAAAATGTGTTTACTGCTTTCATTAATGATAAAAGGGACCATACTATAACAATTTATATATATGGCTAAAAGGATCATATTGAAAAGATAAACTGAAATCAAATTCTTTGTTGATATCGTCTAGTTACCATGAGAAAGAAACAATCAAGACAACCTCTAACAAATTAATGAAAGAAAAAAAAAATTATTTGTCACAGCTCGGCCCAACCTGTCAGATATTATTTGTTTTGGACTTTACCATCCTTACGGATTTGTTCTTGATAATCATATATGATCTCAAAACATATCTGACAAGTCAACACTACTAAATCTTCAAACGCTGATGTGAAATATTAGAGTATTACCTTTTATTTCTAGAATATGCAACAACTTTACCAATGTGAGATACCAATACAACACCTTGAGGATGCAATATACACAAGAGAAGTGATCATGAACAACCACCGACTTCAGCTTCGTTGTGTTTTGCTTTGTGATTGTTCAAGAACCTTTTCCTATCAACTGTCCTTGTCATTCTTGCTAGCATAAATCCTCTCCTTAGTTATATATAGCCTATAGTTTGGTTTCGAGAATTGACCCCAAAAAGCATTATACAGGTATAATATATGTAATGGCAAAAAAAGGAAATTGTATGGGAAAAAAGGAAATGAATCAGCCAAGATACCAAAAGATAGTAGGTTAAAGGCACAAACTAGTCAATGAAATTGCTTTTCTTAGGTTTCAATTAATTGTTTGATTAGAGCCGAAACAGTACCAATCCACAATAAATGTATTTTGTAATGAAAAAAAAACGAAGCATGAGTCCATCACAGTAAAGGATCGCGAACAACGGAGATAAGACCAAGGAAAACACATGACCCATTCAAATCATTAGACAAAACCCAAGAAAAAAAGAAGGAAAAAGCATGCTACAAAAAAAGCATGAGTCCATTACAGTAAAGGATCACGAACAACGGAGACAAGACCAGCAAAACCATACGTGGCAAGCAACCTCTCTTCGTCATCAAAATCACTACTTACTCTCTCGTTCTCTCTCAATCTTCTACTTCCATCACCAGATCCTTTACATAAACAACCTCTCTCTGTCATTTACTACCAGATTATTGACATGTTTTTGCTATTAATTTCAAATGGAAAACCTTGAAAATATAAATGCATCAAGCAGTACTCCAACTCAAATAAACAATGAAGATTCTACATCTACAGCAACATTCAACTAAAAAAGGAAAGTATTGATGTTTCCTTTATGGTTTCACAAAGCATGATTGCATGCTATTGTCTTTGTTGAGTGTTTATGATTTCCATGAGTTTCATCTCTTCTCCATTTTGATTTCAAGTTCAGATGAAGAACGTGCATCACTCAAAGTAGCAGCTATTATTAGCAAACTCAAAGTAGTAGCTATTATCAGCAAAAATGCTGACTTTCCCTTGTTGTCTTCCTCAGTACCATAGCATATGAATATAAGTGTGGTATTCCCGGCAAGCTCCTCCATAATATAAATGCATTTTTTTGAGCATTTGTAAAGTTAATTTTTGAAAGCTATTTTGACTGCTAGGATAAAAGTCAAACATCCAATTAAAGTAACTTTAAAAATACTAATAAAGTGCATCCAAGTAAATGGTCTAGGAAGAAAATTTTGAATTCGGCTATCAAAAGCCCATAAAGAGAAAATTTAAACAGCTCAAGTAAAGGATGAAAGCCCAAATAAATTGGGCATCTACATTCGGCTATAAAAAAGCCCAAAAAAACACATGTTTTTATTGGTTTTTCTTTTAAAAGGACCTGATATTTCACTGTAGCTATAAATAGTGAAATATTCAGTTTTTTTTATTTTAGTCCTTAAAATTTATAAGGATTTTTTTTTAATTTCAAACTTAATTTTATTATTTTTTTCAATTTCATCCTCTAATATTAGGTTTTTTTTAATTATTAGACTTTATAATTTGTTTTGATTTGTTTTTTATAGAGTTATCTCGATCTTATGATATAGATCCCGAGTTTTATGGGTTAACCGTGTTAATTTTGGTTTATTTTTTTAATTAATTTTATTTTTATTTTTATTTTTTAATCTTAGATTGATTAGAAATTAACTATTTTTTATTTATTTTTTTTTATAAAATTATCATGATTATATATCACGAGTTGTAATTTATGTTGGTTAGTCTCGTGACTTTTTTGATGTCTGGAAATTCATTTCATTGAAATTTTTTTTTATGGTCCCGAAGTGTGCTGATATGAGCTCTCTCTCTCGTGCCTCTTTAGCATTTATTGGCTTTGGACCTGCTTGCTTTCGTTAATTTGGCAATGCCATTCTTCTCATTTTATGTATTTCTTTGTCTCGGGTTCTGTTATAAATTGCTGCTATATTTGAGATTGTGAGAGGGAGAGAGAGATGGGATCCGGCTTGGATTTTTATTTTTTATTTTTTTTTATTGTATAATCACCTTGCTATATATTTTATCGCCTTCCTATATATTTTCTAAATCACCGGTTTTGCCAAAAACAAATTAAACACACTATAAGTTTAGTTTCCAATTAAGTTAATGACTGCCCAAAAATTTGTTGCTCTCGAGTTAATATCTGTCATAATGAATGGTTTTTGGGTAGATACAGATTTAATTCTTAACAAAAGAAATAGAATAGAATAGAATTATTTTTTTTCTTATATATTTCATGAAAAGATACCATTAAATCACTTGAACTAACTTCTTCTTCTTCTATATATATAATTTAAGTAAATCACGTAGATTATTATTATAATAAGAAGAAGAAGAAGAAGTTAGTTCAAGTGATTTAGTGTCTGTGCATGAAACCATATTAGCGTTGCAGGCTCGGTCAACAGTTCACAATAAACACTGCATGGAACCGTCATGGATTATTGACTTTAGATCAAACATTAGTGAGTAACCTTCTACACAGAAGATTGTGTTGAACGTACAATGCAAGGCATCAAGCAACATGGGCTGCTAATTAATTAACATAGTTTAAACATGCAAGGCATCAAGCAACATGCCAAGGAACTGGTGCGTATGGGTTTCCTTGATGTTCTTAGAGGAACACATGGTGAAATTAGGAGGCGATGTAGTGTTGTTTCTGCCTATAAATACTAATTCTTATAATTGGTTCTAGTTAACAAAACAACTAAAACATATAGAGTTAAGTTTTATTTTTCGTATTAACAGTGAATTAAACAACTAGACTTTTTTTCATTCTTGATTTTTTTTTCAATCCAACCTTTCCATAGCATTATTTTAAGAAAACATATGGGGTTGGTTTCGCTTTTCATATGAATAGTGAAACAATTAATTTTTTTTTTTGAATATTTTTTATTCCATTCAAACCCTTTTATAGCCTAATTAGAAGAAATTAGACTTAAAATTATAGTAAAAATAAAAGATTTAAAGATAAGGAACTAAAATGTAAAAAATAGAGAAAATATATGGCTAACACCACATTAGCAATAATTTTTATTTTGGCCCAAAAAATTATTTTCTTCATTTTTCAATCCTTTAGTTAGAGAGATGAGAGAGAAACTCGCTTGAAAATAACGATAAGAAAGAAAGTGGCTGATTTAGCCACTTCTCGACGATATAACTCATAATTCTTAGTGTTAAAGAATTTCATTCAAAGATAATTGTTCGATTGTTGTAGGTTTTGTGTATTAAACATGACTAAAAAAAATCAAGTTCCATTTTGATTTTGATTTTGTTTTTGTTTTTTAATTTCAATTGATTCTTTTTTTTAGATGATTTAATTTGGGGTTGTTATATGGTTTATGATGGTCTTGCATATCGTATTCATTGAGTTACATGCCTATTGGTAATGTGCATATCAGCATATGTATAGTTGGAACATTAAATATTAAACTTCAATAGAAAAAATGAGTTCTAAACAAATATATCCCAGCCACCAGTCAAAGAAACTAAAACAAAGAAATATTTTAGTTTTAACAAAGAAACTAAAACAAGATCGACATTCACTGTAGAGATAATATTGTTGTGATTTTTTTTCTAACTTTTGGTCTTCTTTTTTGTATAGTTTCTCCCAGCCACCAGTCAAATTTATTTGTTTCATAGGTGTCTTCCTCCTCTTGTTTCCAATGTTAGAAAAAAAGATGAAAAACTTTTTATCCAAGGAGAATAAATTGTGAGTGGAAGGAAGTTCTGAAAAGAAGAGAGGAATCGATAGGTTTCCAGCAATAAAACAATGTATGGGGATCAGAGTGATGACTGAAAACGAGGTCATTTATCTCTTTTTATATCATATGAGTGGAAAGCTTGCTTTAAAAGCTTTTGTTCCATGAGTGATAAATCTGGTGGAGGAGATATAGTAGGATATATTTGCGTTGATATGCTTCGTTCGATTCATATCAATGTTTCATTTGTCCAGAACTTCTATTTTTTGCAGGCTTACTATCCGAAGTGCTTGGCAAAGTGTTTCGTTTTAATTATGTTATGGTTCTTTGTCGGTGCTTCGAAAATCATTTCTTGCTTCCTCGGAAAAGGTACAACCTTAGCACATGATTGCAAGCATTAGCTTGCAATTTTGGACATATATTGTGTCTGCATTATTTATGCATACAGTGTAGCTAATTGCTATTGTTTATATACCGAGAAGGGGATTTTATTATTTGGTTATGAGTGTTTCCCCTTTCAACTCTTCAGTTTTCTCTCCGTTCTCTTCATTGTGAGAAAACTTTTTTATTGTGATAAATTCTATGGTTTCCCTGCATGTGTTCAATAACGTTTTCACTCACCTACATCTGCACATAATTTGTTGTTAGCTCTCTCTATGACACTGAGTTAAGGCTAAGTTAACTTTGGAAAGAGATCCCCGGCTCTAGGATTTTGTATTTGCCTCTTATGTTTACCAAACACTCTTATTCGCCCCCGCAAAAACTAAGGTGTATTCACTATTCTCCTCCTCAAAAATTACTATTTGCTAAAACAGTGTTTTGTTTTTTTTTTTTAATTTTTTTTCTTTCATCTTAAGTTTACTTCAATTTGAACTTTATAATTTTTTTTAATTTGTTTTTCATGAGGTTATCTTGGTCTCATAACCCAGATCATAAATTTAGTGAGTTGATCCAGGTTGATTTGAGTCATTTTTTTTATCATTTTCTAATTATTATTTTCAAATTCATCCTTTAATATTGGGTTGATTGAGAATTAAGCTTCATAATTTATTTTGATTTGTTTTCATTTAGGTTATCTCAATCTCATAACCCATGTCACGGGTTTCACGGGTTAACTCGGGTTGGCTGGTTGTTTTTTATGTTTTTTTCTTTAATTGATTTTGTTTTTTATTTAATCATTCAACATTGGGTTTGTAGGGAATCAGAGTTCATAATTTATTTTGATTTGTTTTCTATAGGGTTATTCTGGTCTCATGACTTAACCCGAGTTGACTTAGGTTTTTTTTTTCAATTATATCCTTCAACTTAAATTGATTGGGAATTGAGTTTTATAATTTATTTTAATTTACTTTTTATATGGTTATTACGTTCTCATGACTTAGGTTGTGGATTTGAAAATTTAACCTAAATTGATCAGGATTTATCCAATATGTTATCGTGTCAATATTTTTTTTTAAATCATTTTTATAAGATTTTTTTAATCAAATTATGTTTTTACTGGTTATTTAGTTTATCTTTAGACATGTCAAGTCGACCAGGTCATACCAGTTCAACCTCCACATAGTTTAAGAAACAAATCTACTAAAAAAACACATTAACAACAATGTCTGAATATTTTTTTATTGAAAAAAAAATTGATCCAACTTCCAGCATAGTTTGGGTTAATAATCTAGTATTTTAGATGAAATTAGGAGGAATCACATTGGCAAATTAAAGTAATAATGCATTTGAATATTTTGTAATGTATTATTTTATTTTACAATAGTTTTGAGTGTTTTATAGTTATCTCTTTTTTAAAATGTTTTTCCTATCAATTAAAAAAATTTACAAAGGAAAGTAATTTAAATGCAGTACGATTTGATAGTTTGCATTAAACTTTGTTGTTGGATTTATTAATAGAATAGACAATGCTGATAATTATCTAATTGGTACCTGAAATTATTTGAACTAGATGTTTTCTGCAGTGTATTGGTAGGTAATCGATTCCACGAGATGCTGAAAGAAAAAAGATAAGGCAGCTACGGTTTTGAATGAAGCATAAAAAGCAATGTAATTTTTGTTGAGGTTAGGAGGAATTAATCAATAGATTTCTGATTCAGTGGCTGTGAGTTCTTTATATTTATAAAATAAATCACGGATTCAAGTCTTTTTCTTTTCTTTTCTTTTCTTTTCTTTTTCTTTTTTTGAAGTATTTACATTTGAAAAATACTTCACTGCAAGGGCATACCATAGAAGCACTTCGACTTCATAGTGATGCCACATCCAATCCCACGTTGTGGTAATACAATTCATATGTTCAAATAATTGTCTAATTTAACAAAATTATTATTGTTGTAGTTGAACGCGAAGGAGATGAAAATTTTGCAGTGTATCCTACTCCTTTTCTTCAGTTGAGTTTGAAATTATCCTGAATTGGATATTTGGAAGTGTTGTAATAGTTGTTTTTTAAAGTGTTTTTCATTTCAAAACATATTAAAATAATATTTTTTTTATTTTTAAAAAATTATTTTTGACATCAGCACATCAAAATGATCTGAAAACATCAAAAATATATTAATTTAAAACAAAACAAAATAAAAAAAATCAATTTTTTTCAATAGCACTTTCCGACTGCAGTACCAATCAATGCATTATTATTTTTTTTGAATAAATTAAAAGATTAATCCTTATTTGTAAGGTATTAATATAACTCATAATTAGAGCGCTCAGTTCAAGGCTCGGGTTGAGGGTTTGTCAGGTCAACCTCTAAATTAGTGAATCAAACCAAGTTTATCTCATAATAACATCGTTTTGTTGTTTGAACAAAAAAGTATGGAAAATAAATAAATTGATGTCGTTTTGGATAAAAATAAAAGATTCTTTAAAGTTGACCCAGTCAAATTTCACTCAGGTTTGGCCGGGTCTATCGAGTCATGACTTAACCTTTCAATTTATTGAATTTGACCAAGTCAACTTTCAACTTGGTTTGAAAACAAACCATTCCCAAGTTATATTTCGGGTAACAGGTCATTAAATCAACCCGTGCTAGTTTAATAACCATGATATTGCCTCTACCAATTGCATTCGTCAACTTTAACTATAAAAAGTTTTCAATTTGCTCTCTGTTTAGCCTCCATCCAAATCAATTAACAGAATCCATTAAACTTCATTGTAAGTTGTCATGCTCCTACTTCTTGTACTTACTCGCATAATTTACCTTTCAATTCAAGATAAATGAACACCAACCATAAGAGCTTGCATTACGAGCAGTGTTAGCAGCTCTTATCAAACTCAGGGTTGATAATTTTTCTCACTTTGGGTGGTCTGCAATAGGGGAAAAAATCCTCCACCACTTTCTCATAAATCCCACTTTTATTAGGTTGTTTTTGTCAAATTAGCACGGTAAAGTTAAATATTAGCAGAATAATACTATTTGAAAAATATTTGATGAAATAGCATACTTTTACCTTATTGTGTTTCATAAGCGTAAAATTTACTAAATAATGTAGTCGAACCGGTTGGATCCAGTTGTATTAACCGGTCAACGATATCACATAAAAACTATGATTTTATGAACTTTTTCTTCCAAATATGTTTTGAGTCAAAATATACATATTTTTCTAGCTTATAAACTCAAAAATAGACTCCAATTAAAATCTCAAAAATTTATTATTCACACAATATTTGTCTTTTGTTTTTCTATGTCAATGATATAGTCGAGCTTATGATAACGGATGATTCTAAGTAGTCAGTTGTGGGTTTGTCATAATTAAATGAGGATCTGCACTAAACAAATTGCATGGATGGCATAACAAATATTTTTATGGACCAATGTGACAGGTCTACACCCAAGAAAAGGTCTGGTCGCGCCAAACAAGAATAACAGTTCAAAACTTTTATTATAGCTTTTGATCTAACTATTGGATCGCGCTTGATTTTTTATAGGAGTTTTCGAAGATCGTTTTCCTTAAAGTAGTCATTGTGTCACTATATGTACCGTCTGATTTCTAGATATCAAAAATCTCATCGAAGCCCCCTGATTTTGGTAGT
>Ga0307515_10023266_pt1 | contig 10867 bp, 12 predicted proteins | sample 17_EM_MG_FD_194513 | JGI IMG/M metagenome (GOLD analysis project Ga0307515, IMG submission 194513) | Populus trichocarpa ectomycorrhiza microbial communities from riparian zone in the Pacific Northwest, United States - 17_EM | ecosystem: Host-associated > Plants > Roots > Unclassified | place...
TCCGACTTTGAAATCTATTTCGATCTTTGTTTCTCGATACGCACTTCGAGTTCAGTCCAGCAACATTCACATCACCTGCGTCCGATCCCGCCCGTTACATTAAGCGAACAAGGCAAGAGGCCGATCCTAACTCGAACACAACGACCATCGCCTCCTCTGCACCTTGTGGACTGGTTCATTCCATGCCTACTGAGCCATCGGTGCACGCATCAGGGAGAGGGGCACCGGGGAGAGGAAGATAGGGTAGACTGTTGCCACCTGATGATTCACGAAGTAGCTGCTGATCCACATTCACATCCTGGGTATTTGCTGCTGCCTGAGCGTTTCGCCGAGTTGGCGCGGCTGGGCGAGGTGTTTGTGACATCACATATCCCAAATGCTCCAGCCCACTGAAGGGATGAGTCTGCGGAGTGTGAGGTCATGGGCGAAGCTCCGGGGTTTGCGGCCATGGGGCAGGCGCTGGAGGTTGTTGCTGTGAGCTATGCTCGCGCGTCTCCTGGCCTTGATTGGGTCGCACGATGGGCTGATCTTCTACCATGGTATCTACAGCATTGGCCGATGGATTTACCATCTCACCCTGGCCAGTCGTCCGAGGTTCTTTGCCATCATCCTCATCCTCATCCTCCTCCTCTTCATCTTCCTCCTCTTCATCTTCCTCCTCATAATTGTCATCATCCCTTTCCATATCCACATCACAGTCTATATCAATGCCGTCCTGTTTGTTCTCATCATCCTCCATGCACAGATCCACATCAGGATCACATTGGGAGTCATATTTGCTATGTGACTCAGTAGTGTGGGTATCATCATCTGAGGAAATTGACACTACGGGCGATGCTGTCTGCGCGAAATATACCCGTTCTAGTTAGGCCTCCATGTCCGAGTCTGCCTCATACATTGCCCTCTGCAACTGCAAAGCAATGGCACGAGAGATATCATCCCCCCCTGCAGTGGGTTCAACAATACCTTTCCCTGTACCGTTTCCCTTCCCCTTCCCTTCCTCCATTACCTTCCCCATTCCGTTCCCTTTCCTCTTCCCTATCCCCTTCCCATCATGGGTTCCGTTCTCTTTCCCAGTCACTATCTCACCGCCCTCGGTGTCCTCCTCACCCATGTCATTGTCATTGCCATTGCCATCTCTAGGACAGCTCCTGCCACAACTCGGCGCTCCGGAATCGGCCCAGTTCTCATCATCATCATCTGCGTCATGAGTCTCATCCCAATTCGGTGGTCTAACGGCCAGGAAGTGGCCTTGCTTGTACTGTCGGCACCTTGGTGGCTCAATCTTTGCCCTCAGATCAGGAGTACCGGACCAACTGAAACGCTCAACAGTGCGGTTGACCTTCCCCGACCTGGTCGTCTGCAGATCGGAGCGATTGACTTCATCCCTGAAAGCATGGGGGTTTTCCCCCCTCCAATTGTTCATTTGGTCATGGGTTTTGTCAAACAGTTGCACCATATATGAGCGGAAGGCTGCCAACCACTCCCGAAAAGGTGAACTCCTGCTCCTCCGGTGCTGCCACATTAGCTCGCATTGAGCAAAGCGGCAAGTTGTAACTGGATCAAGATTGAATATATCATAAAAAAGATCCAATACCCTGTTATTCTTGACAGCGCAAACATCGTATATCTGTATTAGTCCCCGCATTTGTTCAGAGAAGAATCCCTTTATAAGGTCCTGATCTGACGACACGCGTTGATTTATAACTGATGTCGGCATTTTTACCCTAGCAGTTGCCTTCCCCTTTCCTTTCAGGCTGCCCTTTGGTGCCATCGCTGTGAGTTGAAAATGAGTCTATATCCAAGGCAGTACCATTATGATACAGTTTCATGTAGTGGAAGCGAGCGCAGAGGGAACATTCAAACTTATGTAGGTTATCGGGTGTGTTTTGGAACGAGAGGGATTGTTTTGTGCAAGTCACGTGATGTCGACAAAGTTGAGCACGTCGGCGGTGTGTGAAATATTGGAGGCAAAGAGAATGCAGTTGTAGGCAGGAAGAAGCGATGTATATACTCGAGTTCCTGCGATTTGATTTATAAGCATTCATTTCGTTCATTACTGAACGCGAAACAGCCCAGCATTCATCTTGGACATCCACCGGCCACAGCGTGAATGAGGAGCCTCGAGATACCATTTAGTACTCGCGGTGGGGACAGTTTGCGACCCAGGGCGTGTCTTTGGCATCTTATACCGCTTCCAACGCACAGACCTCGTGCATCTCGGAGCAAACTGAGGAGTTCTCAAGTTGTCACAGCTGTGCAACCAACCAACATGTCTAACAACGCCTAGCGGTGGAAAAAGCACACACAACTGATGTCATAGGATAGAGAATACGTCATTGTTCGCTTTGGAATGCTTTTAGCTGTGCCCAGGGAGGAATTCCACTGGGAAGCTGAAGATATACACAATCGATGGTTGGAAGTATTGTGCCAAGAATGAGTGCAATACTATGATACCTGCAACAAGAAGTCATAAACACCCTTCAAGCATTGCAAATAGGCCTTCACACTTTGGTGTAACAGTGAATATCAATGCAGAGATTAATCTGATGGCAGGTAACCCCATAATTGAATTCTTTTCAAAGCATCTCATGACCGAGGGTTGTCGCAGTTTAGAGTGTAGCATGGTCTACACAGTGCCTCCCTTCTTTGTCGAAACCTTCCCTGGTCGCTCAAATAGGGGTGTACCTCGCCTGTTGTTGCATCTGAATGCACAGGAGATTATACCTACCTTCCTAATGTCGAACATCTATATTGGACAATGCCTTCCAACAGCTGTTACCCTGCCAGCACTCGGGTCATACGAAATATTTGAAGTCTTCCTAATTGTCAGAATCAACAAACGTGTGGGGCTTCAGGGAATTCTCAACTTCCGTGTGTGAAGAGATGCGTTTCCATACTGGCTGAGGAGAGGGATTCCTCTCGAGCAGGGAGTTCTGTAGCCTCTATAATCCAAGGGCAGAACTCCACCCCCTCGTCTTCGCTGAACAATTCGCGCGTTGCAGGTTTCACTCACAGAGTGATATTCACCCCATCCACTAAACAGCAACAGACAATAAATACTCCGACCGCCACCGCTGGTACAACCAGTTGTAGCACACCAGTCCCCGGAGAAACCTCATCGTGTCTGGCTTTATCGAGCCCCGCATCCGGCATTGCGATCAATCCCACTCCTCTCAGTGGTCTTGAAAACCTGCCTACCACCATCCCTAATCTAGAAGGGCGCGCGTTCATTACAAATTCACTCCAAACGCAAGCTACCGAAAAGAATGAGAAAAAGAGGCAGTGGCAATTGCAACTGCCGACAGTGGCTGAACCTTGATCAATGGTCTCCGGCAGTCGCCGCGTACATTGATTTTGTCACTCAGTCCTGACGTGTCTTGTGTTTGCAGTGGGCAGTCTCATGGTGCTCTACGTGTGGAACAAAGGGCCGTTTATGAGTGCACGTGACTTGGAGACAGTAGGTTATGCATCGTGACGCATTACAAAAGCATTAGCTGAAACCCCTCACTGGCAGATATTGGAGCCTAACTGCAAAGCCGCTATGCAGCAAAACAACATTTGGTACATAGCATTTCAGGTGCGCACAACGGAGATCTTGAAAGAGGTATGCTGAAGCAACGGCCCTTTTGGGATAATACACGCTGAAACCGGTACCAGGTTTAAGCACAAGTCGATAAGGTTAAATCCCATTTCATTCAATCAGCAAGGGACAACATAGCAGAGCATTATCATCTCTACTGCTTTGAATCTGCCACAGAGCGTTCGGAATTTATTGCTTCCCTTCTGGCAGACAATAAGTATCTCCTTCCTGTAGCAGAGCGTGTGGAAGGTGGTGAACATAGCCCAAATCCAACACAGAGATAGTCCGAAGCTGGTAACGAATGGCAGGTGTGCACTGTACTTCCTGGCAGAAGCAATCGTGAGGTTTATGTACATCAAATGCTATCATCTGGTGAATAACCGCAGTAAGTATGCTGATGGACTTTATAATTCCATGATTAATGACAAGGACGGTCATATACGCTCGCCACGGATCATTTTTACCTGGTCCACGTTGCGCCATGCTCTGCCGGAGTGGCAAAAGAACAACGTTGTTCATCCGAACGCTTCCAACTCAAAGCTGAAATAGGACAGAGCTGACCGCTCGAACCACTTCAATTACAAGAATGACGGTGGTCAGAACGCAACCTGCTACGCTGAAGTGGGTCCCAAGTTGTTAACCTCGCCTGGCGATGCAGACATGCATGCATTCTTGATGAATCCCTGGAACGCACTACCTGAGAGCTACGAACAGAGGGTGTATAAAAACACTCTTGCCACTGTCAACTGTCGGATCCAACAGGCGCAGAACCCAATGCCTGCCGTGGTCATCTGCACAGAACCAGTGCCTGTACACAATGCAATTCTTCTCGACTATTTGACCTCCAAGGTGGCGCTTGAGAAGCCTGATATTGGAAACACTGACCCAACCATCCCGATGGACAACAATTACACTGCTGACGAACTGCATTTCGTGATGCCAGGGGGCAGCGGGGATTCTGAGGTTGAAGGTGACGAAGTCGATGAGCGCGATGAAATCCCCACCGCCAGCGGGCGATGATAGACCACAACTGAACTCGAGAGGTTTTACCTTGGAACTAGTGATATAGACGATTATGAGGGCACGGATGGCGACGATCCTGAATCGGATGCGGATGAGGACGAAGGAGCCTTGCAAGCCAATGACGGACCAACGCAGAATGTGGAGGACTAATGGCATGGTAGATTTGACCTGTGAACCAGTGATGTCAGCGGGTATGAGTGCGACGATGGTGACGAAGCCGATACGGATGAGGAGGAAGAAGCATAGCAAACCGATGATGCATGAACACACAATGTGGAGGACTGAGGTCGTAGTACTAGAGAGTGTGATGATTGGACAGTATATTTCACACTTGTAAAATACGATAATGGAGAAGCAAATGCAACGGCAAGCCATGTATCCGAAGCGAATACTGTTTTGCAATACGTCACAATCTCAAAGTTAAACATAAATGATAGTACAGCATGAGAATATCGGCTGAAGAAAGGCATCCCCATCGCCAGGCATTGTGTAAACGGCTAGTGCATATCTGCCACCCCTGGGTAGAGTGTTACACACGTGTCGTTCTGATGGTGCGTATACATCCCCACAAAGTACAGGAGGTACGTATGCAACGCAACGCGTCGCCTGGGTGACGGGTAGCGTGTAATTCTCTGTCAGAGGGTATGAGGTGCCTTCAGAGCTGTCAGAGCCGTCCAGAACACCCAGGTGTTTCTGACGGAAACGTGGTTGTTGCTGATGTAATATAGCCCAACTTCCTCGCTTTGACTCTCCAGTTCCTTCTCCTTGATTTCCATGACCTACCATGAGCAATTTTCAAAATGTTGAGCATATGCACCAGGTCTGAACACAGAGTGATGTAGTTGGATGAATGGATGAATGTATCATGATGGTAGTCATTCAAACAGATTCACATTGCGCATTAACCACTCCGTCTATGACTTGTATGCCATCAGTGACTCCAATTTTGTTTCAAAATTCTATCTCCAATTTACATTCTCCAATCCCACTTGTTGGTAATAGGCAGAACGATATCACCATGATCAATCGTCAATCTACTTGGCCTGGAGTCCAGAACTTTCGTATGGCCCATATGACCCTTGCACATGCACAGACGATTTATCATGTCTCACCAGTTGGTCACTGAAGTCAAATATGTCCTGACACGTAGCAAAATAGATACACCATTTACTTTTCACAGAGATATGCATTTAATAATCGCAAGGTATCAAGGTAGTATACAGATGAAAAACCAGCGATTACAATACATTCATGTGAATCCATTTCCTGTATGGTAATTTGCTATGGAGGTTGTATGGAGGGGTAAAAGCCTAGAGGTTTACCAAGCTTCAATTTCTGAATCGGTGACGAATTGGGCACCACATCGGCCAGTAGAGTAGATATGCCGATTTCAGACTCCAGTTTCCGAGATGCTGATCTCATATGGCTACTTTCTGCTCCTGAGGTTCCTTGCGGCATTGAGATTTTCTGTTGACACTATCAAATATCTCCATCAGCTCTCGAAATGTTCTCAGCACAGTTGAAGGTGGAAACTGATCCATTTGCGCTTACTGACTTCCATAAATGTCAATGTGGCTGTTTTGTACCTCTAATCATATTCCTGATGCAAGACAAAAAATAGTTCACTGTCAACTTCAGGATGTAGCAGGGTGCATGTCTCTGCTTGTTTTGAATACAAAGGCAGCCAATAAAACAAAAAAAGACAATGATGTACCAAAGTTTATATTATGCACATGACAGTAGGATATCTGAGTGTGACCATAAATAGAGAAACCTGAAAACAAGAACCGGAGATCCGAACCGACGGCTGTAGCTAAACCCAGGAAAACCCCCCGGGTGGACAAGTATGAGTACTGTTTTGGCCCGCCGTGAAGCTGCGGGTTGGGTTTTTGGACGTGTCTGGAACCGAACTGAACTGATTTTCCATTCAAAACCCGGACTGCTGGCGGGTTACTTGGGCTGGTTGCAAACACTCTTCCCTTTGCTGTGCTGAATAATGTACTCTTGATGCATCCGCCCAGGAGAGCCAGCACGATACAGATTTTGATCCCGCTATGCTGACTGATGAGGCAACATCGACTGGTTAGTACACTATCTGCAGGGTGGTAATGCAGCTGACATCCATTTTGAAGACCAGAGCAGCCTATTCAGCGAACCTTCAAGTGATGACGAGCATTGATCAAAAGGCACTGGATTTTGGAGATTATTATCATTTATTTATATGTATTATCAAAGAACAATGTAGTGTTCAAGAAGAATGTAAATGAAAATGCTAGAAAGGCCGCCAAAACAATTTGAATGAAGGACCATCCCAAATCGAATGATTACATAGTTGGAATACAGCAGTGGCAAAATGAATTTCAACGGAGCATGAACAATTTTAGGTCATGTAACTGAGGCAATTGAAAATTGCTTTGGTCGCAGTTATACATAATTGACGTATTGGCTGACTTCATCAGCAAAAATCATACCAACACGCTCGGTACCTCACCTTGAAAATGACCGTCAATGGAGCATCAACAATTATTGGTCATGTGTCCTGGGTAATCCCAGTGCAGATATGTTGTAGGCAGCCATCATAGAATCATTGCCCGCCTGTATAGGCAAATCAGATTGCGATACGGTCCCTGCCCCATATTGAAAATGAGCGTCAACGAAGTGTCAACCATTGTTGGTCATGTATGCAAGTTACTATGGGGTGTGACAGGTTGCAAACAGTCATAAACGAATTATTGGCTACCTGAATAGGCAAACGAGGAAGAGAAAAGCTCCATGCCCCGACTTGAAATTGTGCGTCAATGGAGCATCAACGATTGTTGGTCGTTCATCTTGGGTAACATGGGGTGCAACAGGTTGCAAACAGTCAAAAGCAATCATTGGCTGCCATTATAGGCAAAACAGATTGCGATACCCTCCCTGCCCCATCTTGAAAATGAGCATCAACTGAGGGTCTGCAATTTTTGGTCGTGTATCTTGCATAACATGGGGTGCAACAGGTTGCAAACTGTCATAAATGAATTGGTCACTGCCTTTATAGGGAAAAGAGATAGAGGAAATTTCCCAGCCCCATCATGAAAATGAGCGTCAATGGAGCGTCAACAATTGATGGTCGTGTATCTTGGGTAATGTGTGATGCAACAGGTTGCACACCGTCATGAATGAATCATCGGCCTCCTTTAGAGGCAAAACAGATTGCGATACCGTCCATGCCTAAGCTTAACAATGAGCCTCCATGGAGCGTCAATGATTTTTGGTCACGGATCTTGGGTAATATGGAATGGGACACGTTGCAAACAGTCATAAACATATTATTGGCTGCCTGTATAGGCAAAAGATAAAGCGAGACGCTCCCTAACCCATCATGGAAATGTGCGTCAATGGAGTGTCAACGATTGTTGGCCTTCCATTATGGTTAATCACAGTGTCATTTTGCCATTATGCTCTATATACATCGTTTTGACTGCTTTTGTATTCTAAAAGGCTCAAGAATACGTAGTGGTAGATCTGGAATTGAAATAGGTTGTTACTGTCCCGGAGAATGTGATGGGAGTATCGAGTACATATCTGCCTATAATGGCTGACATCTCTTCATTTATGGATACTTGTGATCAAGCGGCACTCATAAAACCGAAGATGCAAGACCAATAATCGTTGTCACTCCCTTTATGCTCATTCTCAAGGCTCGGGTAGGGAGCATTTAGCTTACTCTTGTTCCTATAAAGGTGGCCGATAATACATTTACGACGGTGTGTAACCTGTCGCCCCTCAGATTACCTAGGATACACGACCAACAATCCTTGACGCTCCATTGACGCTCATTTCCAGGATGTGGTACGACAAGTGTGTCTGTTCATTTTGATCACCACAGCGGCCAATTCATTGAAAATAAACCGTGATGTACGAATGCCATTATCTTATGAGTCTCAGTAGCATATCTGAATGCGACCATAAGTGTGAAACCCGAGACCAATGAAGCAGAGATTGCAACCAACGTGTCTAGCCAAACCTGTACAAACCCGCGGGTTGATGGTCATGGGTCCGTGTTTGGCCCACCAAGAGTCAGAGGGTCGGGTTTTTGGACGGATCTGGCAAGTAACCAATCCGTTTTAGCGGTCCAAATCCGGACTCCTGGCGGGTTAGCCGGACCCGTTGCTGACTCTTTGCATTCTCCTGCTAGAGTCGCTATGGTGCTTGTTTTGGTGGTCACGTCGTGGATGTGCGCATGTGCGTACTTTGCTTTATAAGTGCCCAACCTTCTTGGGCTGTCCAGAGGTGCAGGGGAAGTCTTCCAAGGGTCAAATCGCCACTAATAGTCGGTTGCCAGTGTCCGTGTGTCGATTAAGGCACTGGTTGTTCACTTGTTTCGCTGTTTCGATTTTGTCTTTTCCGCCAAGGCTTTTCGTGAATCTCACAATTGCGTGGTTTCATGTTTACACTCTTTAGCTGACGTGCCCGCCCTCCTCCAGCGGTGCGGAGATGTTGAGAGTCTCGCTCTGGGGTCAATTCCACGTTAAAAATCGAAGGCTGCTGGCTGCTTATTGATCGCTGTCTTCATTGTTGACTTATTTCACCGTTTTTGTTTTGCCAAGATTCGCGTAAACACATGATGAGGGTGCTGTTCCCCCATATGTCTTCCGCCCGAGCCTCCTGCTGCGTGAACCAATCCGTCAGTTAAGCTGTTGGAATATTCGCAAATCAATATTTCTGAATTCATTGCCAGCGGACGCTTCTGTAGCTCAGATCGACTTGCCAGGATGTAGTCGATCCTTGCCATACAAGCATTTTTAGTCTTAGTTATTGGAGTTCGAGAGGAATATCAGGTGTGAAGACACCTAGAGTAGCCGTCTACCAAAGAACCGAAATATTACTGAAAATACAGCAGCTTCTGAATCGATAGAAAGACTAAAACTAACCGTGGGCCCAGCCCAAACACTGCGCAAATTTCCAAGAGTACGAAACTTTAGTTACAGAAGCCTAACTCCTATTCAACGGGAATTTGTAGTGCCTCAAATTCAGTCAGCAACGGACCAACCGACGGCTTTTCTGTGCTCTACTTTTCTGCATCTCTCCTTACCATACCTTCATCCCACGTAATCAATGTGAGATCCCCTGGCTCGGTGCAGTTCTCCACCATCACTACCAAGTCCGTCAACACAACTACCACTTTGGTATCACCATCTTCTGAAGCCTACACGAACCGCCCCCATACAGTGCTCCACTTCTGTCAGCGTAAGAAGTTGAACATCCTTGCGAATTTGTCGGTCTTCGGTTCTTTGGAGAAACAGAGTCAGAAATAGTTTGGACACAGCAGATGCTCACAGATCTTGCATCACGGTCAGAATAGTAATTGAAATGATTTTGATATAATTTTTGTTATCTGTGCTAAGGCTTCTCCGTCGACAGCCGTCCTTCCCTCCTTCCCCTTCAGGCCTTAAAACGACGGCGCCGTTCCGTCCTAGCCTAGGACAGACGGGAAGGTTGATAACGCTGCCCTGTATTAGAAGCTTGGAAGAGAAGAATATTCACTGTTCTAGTCCAGTCACGGAGGATGTCCCTCTGCGGGGAGAACAGTCCATTCACGGAGTGCCACCCTGCGTGACTGGACTGATTGTTTCGCGGCGTGTACCCCTGCACCCCACCTCCGTGTATGGACTGGTCCATTCACGGAGTGTAGACTCGATAAATGCTCATTCGCGCCCTTTCAACCCTAGAGATTTTGACTTCTCTCTGTGTCTTTTGCTGTGGTGGTCCTTTCGCTGCAGTGGCTCTTCGCTGCAGTGACTGTTTTGCTGTAGAACCTCTTTCGCGCTAGATTCAGCTGGTTTATCGACGAGACCCAGCCGATCTTTTGCCGCGATGCGGTCTTTTGCAGTGGTCCTTTGCAATGATGAAGCTTGTCTTTTACACTCTCCGACGGCGGCCTTTACCACTCATTGCGAGTATCGAGAGGATTCCCACAAATGAAAGGCATCTTCGACCCGATGAGGATGGGTGAAGTATAATGTTACGCAGTGGATGAAGCGTGTTCTCGAGAATCAACTACATGTAACTTAGTCGATTTAACGTAGGTTACCCTGCCATGCAACACGACCGGGCGATGCAACACCCGCCCGCTCCCACTTCCGGCCTTCTCTAGCCCAACCAAAAATAAACTGGAAGGGTTAGAACAAAAAAGGAGCCATATACAGATGATTTAGAATGATATGGGAGGGAACTAAATTTATTGAACCAAAAGAAAAGTCATAACTCATGAGCAAACCA
>Ga0307515_10023267_pt1 | contig 10866 bp, 6 predicted proteins | sample 17_EM_MG_FD_194513 | JGI IMG/M metagenome (GOLD analysis project Ga0307515, IMG submission 194513) | Populus trichocarpa ectomycorrhiza microbial communities from riparian zone in the Pacific Northwest, United States - 17_EM | ecosystem: Host-associated > Plants > Roots > Unclassified | place...
ATTCTATCCTTTTTTAATTTCATTCTTAATTTTTTTTAACAATATTGTTTTTAAAATTGAATCTTGTTGAGGTAAACATGGTTTGATTTTAAATTTGAGCTAAGCAAAAAATCTAATAAAAAATTTGTTTTTTTAATTTTGTCATTTATTCAACTCTATTCTCTAACTTTTTCTACCAAGCATGTTATTTTTTAACCAATTAAATTAATTGGGTCACATTAAAACAACTTTTACAGTTTAATTTTAAATTGAGTTGGGCAAGAAGTTAAGTCAATAGGTTTTATAAGTTGATTTTTTTATTATTTTTTTAATTTTTTCCTCAGGCTTTTTGATCTCAGAATGCTTTTGAAAAAACTAAGCTAATCAGGTCATACCGAGACAATTTTTACATTATTTTATTTTAAACTAAGCTAAATAAAGAGTTATATAAAAAAAATTAAAAATTTAGTAACTAGGTCAATTTAAATAAAAATATCAAATAATTCCTTATGATCTAAATATTTTTGTTATATTTAAAAAAAAAAAATCATTCACACCGCAATAGAATGCATGTGTTTGAGATTGTGGTATAAAATATTTTTTGAAATAGTTTTTCACTTAAAAATCCATAATTTTTTTTCAAATTTTTATTTTATTTTTAACATTAATAAATCAAAATTACTATAAAATACTAAAATAATATCAATTTAATATATTTTAAAACCAGAAACATTTTAAAAACACACGTAAAAACAGAAGCAGATGCAGCGGAAAACACCTCCCTTGCGTATCAACGTAACACTACAAGTGCTTTGTTAATTGTTCGTGGTCTAATTCTTGAAATTTGTAATTTGGACAAGTGGATAGTCTCATTTCATCTCCGGAAAAAATAAAGGCTTTCCATCGCAGCTTTTTTACGTCGAGCCTCGTCAACCCTGTTTGAAAAACAACTCTGTTTCTGAGAACGGCTTCAGCTCTTTCGTATTTTTTATATAACAACTTGAAAAACAAAAAAAAATTAGTTTACCTTAAAAGAGCGAAGATGACATACCAAATACAGTCCATGACAAATATTCTAGACTGGATAATGGATGCTTGATTAATCATTCTAGTAGCGTATGATGTAACTAAAATTATTGTAATAGAATCTTCCCGGTATACTTGGTCGGCCAACAAACAGCAGGGATGCTTGTTTATTAGGTTGAAACCGTATTTTGTGATTTATTTTATAAAATTAATTAACTCTTTAATGTTTTTAAATTATTTTAATAATTTTAAATATATTAATATTAATATTATTTTTATATATTTCCAAATAAAACATACTCTTAAAAAAAAAACATTGTGAAGCTCATGGAATCACAGGCACTTGACGTGTGAGCATTCGTATTATCGAATAGTAATGCGTATGATACAAAATAGAAACGTACTCATCTTGAAGTTTTATGCCGAATGTCATCATCTTGAAGTCAACTTTATTCCAATTTCTAGCTACAGCTTCCGCACGAGGGAGGCACTGGACACTCTAATTCACCATGCAGCACACATGCGATCCAGCTGCAACGCGTTTGCGTCCGTCCTATGAGTGAATGCGTTTCATGTGATATTTTGTTTTTAGCTGCCACCCACGTTTTGTACAATACGAGACGATGGCGATGGATTGTAAGCCACACTATCCACGTTGGCACCAGGAAAATTCAGATTAGAATTTCACACCCAAGACATGAAACCTTCTACCTTGGGGGGAAATCGGCACGGCGTGAACCAAAGCAGCTCCGCAAATTAACTCCTCTTGCGCTAAATTTGAGTATTGGACCAACACAGGCTCAAAATCAAGAATTGCTAATAGGAAATTGGAAATTTGGGGGGAAAATCTTATCCTGGATGGAGCATAAGCATTCCAAAAGATCAAAGAATCCAGCAAGAACAAATTGCATCAGTTGCATCAGAATCACAACAAAGCAGACACCACAGTGCAAAATTGTCGCAATTACTTCAACAAATGATTCCTCAAATATTAAAAACCTCTACAGGCACATGTTCAGTCAGCTGGCAAACATAACTAAAAGCAATCTCAAAACAAAATCTTAACAAAACTTCATTGGAGGATAGATAGATAAGATCCGAGGAAGAAACATTCAGGTTTCCAGTCGTATTACTGTGACAGGTAGCTAACTCACTTAGATCTCACTTCTTCTTTGCAGCATCTCCAGCCTTGGTCTGCACATAGAAGAAACACATTGGGCATCAACAGTTTGTATGTGGTGGCTAAGAAAAATCCAACAATAATGAATGTTATTGCCAAAGAAAACTGCTCCGTTACCTTCTTTACACCTCGAACTTTCTTTGCCCTGTTCTTCCTTTCCTTTAGCTGCTTCCTTGATTTTTCCACCTTGGTGGCGAGTCCATTCTATCATCAAAACAAGCAATTATTCAGTATAAAAACACAAATTAAAACCGATGCACTAGAGTAATCAGAGCACACATAACAAAACCAAGTTGAACTTTAGAAAACTACACTAGTTTGTTGTTTCCCCAACATATGTGGTGTTCGTATGACAAAACATGATTCCAGTCCCAGTGCTAACGAGTAGCATATATCCTAAGATGCAAATGTTTATGAAGTTAGACTGACAAAATACAAGCAGACATAGTTATTCGAACAAATACACAAAAGGTGCAAGCAAATATCGAATCTGAGTTGTCTGAACACAATCAAAATTCTTCACATGGCATGTGAGATCTCAAATGCTTTTGTGAGACAAGTCTAAAGAGGAATAAAAAAGCCATTCAGCATCTTCACACAGAAGCTTGTCAGTAGCAGCTTCTGTTGCATTGGCAAAAAACACATTCCTTTCACCTAGAATAGTTATTGGTGCTAGAAAACTGGCTATTGTTCATCATTCATCTAGAATAAATTCAGTCATAATATTCGAATTGTATTTAGAAAATGTGCCAAAAAAAAAAACACAAAAGTTGTAAGCAAATGTTGAATCTGGGTCATGTACTTGAACCTAATTGAAATCCTTTATATGGCATGTTTCCTACGCTTTTGTCTCACAGGAGAACATTTGGACTCTAGATCCATTACACAAGAGATGACTTTCAAGAAAAATGATGAGTTAGTGATCCAAATAGCAAGCAAGGGACTTCTATAGCAGATACTTCAATACTCTTTCAATTAGGTGAAGACTAGATGGATATTTAGGATGAAACTCATCCCATATTCCTCCAACCATCTTCCCGATTGAAATTGATGCTACCCTAGAATCACTAATGCACCTGAACTTCTGCATGAAAAAATGGAGACAATATTCTCCATGAATACTGTGCAAAAAGATATAGGAAAATTAATAAATATGTGCCTTAGAAAAAACAATTACAGGCTCTCAGGATTCTAGCTGATAGTTGAAAGACATTCAAAGGTGAGTTTTAAGGTGTTGGCTTGAAAATTCCCTGGGCTACTTGTATATATATAACACGGATGTAAATAAGAATTGATTTCCCCAAAGTACTTGTAAGACTGAGAAGGGATTGTTGATGTAAATCACAATTGTTTCGGGGTAAATTGAGTAACTTGGATCATGACAAAAGGCTCTGGTATGTTCATAGTTTAAAAGCATAGTGAAGGGTCCAGGCCATGTCTATTCTACAATAGATTTTGTTTTTTGTTTGCTTAACGAGTAGGCTTCTAGTAGACATGATTGTGTTGCTAATCTGAATTAACAGGTTATGCTTGTTTACTCTGAGAAACAAATCTCAAGCTAGTACAAAACAATCAGTACACAATCAGAAACCAAGCAAAAGATCAAATAATGCAGATTTGCCTTTAATCTAACAATGCAGGAAAATCTGACACCTCTTATTCTTGTTCACTCTTTCCTTGAATAAAGGAAAGGTCTAACAAACATACTGCGTGTTAAGCAAAATCATTGCAGCTGCGTAACAACAACTAGACACTAGCAGAGTAAGTATATTAGAAATCATCTACCAAACAAAACAACTAGACAATCAACAAACACACTAAAACACGAAAGATAGGCCATGACTACACAAGCCTCGTGTGTGAAGGCAGCAATCACTCTAAATCAAGAACAATGGAATAAAGCAGATTGGAAGTTACCCTGATTAGCCTGTACTTTGGTTCATATTTCTTGGCGCTCTCCACAGAGTCATAAATCAGCCCAAACCCAGTTGATTTCCCACCTCCAAAATGAGTACGGAACTTGAACACAAAAATCGAATTCGGGTCTTTCACTTCATATAAACTTGCCAGTTTCTCCTTCAATTCAGCCTTCATAGAATACCAATGTCAGATGCCAAAAATCATTAGAAAAAAACAGATAAGAAAACATGAAAAAAAGAAACTAACTATATATACCTTAGAAACATTAGCTCTCCCAGGATGCAAAACATCAATGATCTGTTTCAAAAACAATAATTAGATTATAATCCATTTCCTTAGCCTGCATTAAGTTAGAAACCAAACATACCGGGATGAAAAAGAAAACACAGAAAGAAAGAAAACTGAAGAGACAGAACTCACAAACTGCTTCCTTGAAAGAAGCCTGTTTGTCATAAACTTTCTTGTTCTAATAGTCACAGCCTTGTCTGACATGGTTGCCTGTAACTACCAGGTTTCTCCTCTCCTTGACGCCGCTAAGCTATGATTTTGAGCGAAGCTGCGTTCGGGCACGGAGTGGAAAATGAAGAAATTTTATTATTAGGGTTTTATGCAGTGGCAGTGAAACAGTATGGGCTCTGTTTGGCTCTCGAGGGTTGTATGCGCGAGTGTCTGATTAGAACTATCCGGCTCCGGGTCGTGAAATCTAATATATTGCATCCATGACAATACTAAAAATAAATAAGATATGAAAGAATTTAAAAATCGTTATAATAAAAACAATACATAAAAATCCAAAAAGCTACTTGATTTTTTTTTACAAAAACGATGTTGTTTCAAGCTAAAAGGTCCAATATGATGCTGTTCTATCCACGTAAACCCATTTTGATTTAACTTCTTTATAATATAATAATTATATTCTAAATATTGTATTATTAATTATTCCTTTGTTGTACCTAGTAGATGTTATTCTTAATAAAAACCTATAAAAATCAGGTTTTCAGTGCAAATCAAAACACAAAAATACTATGAATTATAACAGTGTAATGATATTTGTTTTATTTTTCTCTACAAAAATCAATGAACTTGTTGGTGGGATTAGCAAGATCATTTCCAAATTATTTATTAATCATTACCAAATTAATTGAAATAAATCAATCTTTTCGTATTTTTTCAACACAATAACATTAATTAACTGCCTTAAAAGCAAAATAAAGTACTAGCATCCATGAGCCTATTCTTCTTTTTCTCTGGTATAGGACTTTTGTAGGAAGACGATATATGAGAAATGTTGTTGTCAAAAAAGCACCAGTCTAATATTTATTTGGTAGATGTGCTGTTATTGATGAAGTTAAACTGGTTTCTTATATATATCAATGGTTTTTTCCGGTAATACCATTTTGTTGTGAAGTAGAGCGGCAAGTTAAAGTTAATCCATGATATATCTCATGCATTGCCAGAAAAGATTTGAAATTGTTGGAAAGATATTCTCCTTGCAGCTGTTGAATTTTAGAATAGAACAAATTTTCAACAAGAGATTTGTGTTCTTGGAAAATAACAAATACATCAAAAAAGATCGCATAGGATACATCCACGAGAATCTAATAAAATCATCGATAAAAAGAACACAACAGCGACAGCTACCAGCAGAATTTATTGGAGACACCCATGCATCAGTGTGAACTAGCTGCAAGGGCTTTATAGATTGTCTACTGAATCAGCAAAAGGAAGTTCTGTAGCTTTACCTAATTGACAAGAGCTGCGGAAACTTATCTGTCTGGAAGGATAAAAAATAGATAAATAATTACGTAGAGGATCGAAGATGGGCTTGGCAGGATGCACCAGGCAATTATGCCAGTGTCCCAATGAAGTTTTTATTCATAGCATGGCAGTGAGGCAACACGGTTTATTAGAGAAGCTCTTGTGACCAGTAAATGGATAAAGTTCGTTTTCAATCGGTCCTTGAAGCAGGATGCGACCCATCTTGTTTTCCTTTACACAAAAAATCAGTATCAGTTGGTACAAAATAACAATCATTATCCAGAATAGTTGGTTAATAGATAGAAAAATTGCAGAAGTACTAGGATAATATAGGACATTAGTGGGTTTGAAAGAGCTATGGCCAAAGCTTAGAGTTGAATTTCAAGCTTGTTTGACAACTAAATCTGAGCCATTGCCAACTTGGAGAGTATCATCACCCTTGTAGGACTGTTGTTTGGTTAAATTTCCTGCATTGGTAGTGATATGAGCATTTGCTCCACTGTCCGTATACCAGACATGTTGGTCATAAGAATTGTTGACTTCAGCAGCCATTGTAGCAATATCACCAGGTGGAAACCGTCCCTAAAAAAAAAGTCAAAACGGTGATAATAGTCAAGAGCATCATGTCCTTTCTTATCACAAATCTGGCAGATTGATCATCTATCATTAGCAGGTGGAAACCGTCCCTAAAAAAAAGTCAAAACGGTTTCTTATCACAAATCTGGCAGATTGATCATCTATCATTTACAGATTGATCATCTATCAAGAGCATCATTTCCCTTTTTGATTTGTTGAAAATGCATAGTGCTGATCAATGACAAGGTTGGTTTATGCGTCAATGAGAGTCTCAAAACTCAAGAGTTCAGCCTGGAAATCACCGAAAGAAAGATCTTTGTCATGACTTGCAAAATTAAAAACTCAAGAGTTCAGACTGATCAGTTGAAACAGCCTTGATATATCGTTAGTCTTGGACTGCTCGCCTGTTAATTTCAGGAGAAATCAGTTGCCAAACACTTGTATAAAAACTCTAAAAGGATTATGATCAGAAAACTAGTGCACACAGGGAAAGTTCCCTTTTTACATTTACTGGTTTGTTGATTTTCAATCTGTTTTCTTTCTTGCTTTATATCTGGTGTTCCATGTTGCGAATTGATCGGGTATTTAACTTGGATAAGGGAGTGCAAGTGTTTTAGTCTGTAGCTTCAAATGGATCAAAAATATGAATAAACCAGGCAGTTGATGATATCCATTATCTGCTGACCATTTTGCTAATATTTCCCCCTTCTGCCATTGTCCTTCTAAGCTATTGCTGACCAACATTCGCCAATTGATCTGCATCAAACACCTGGTGTGATGATTATGATGTAATCTTCTGCATCCTTAAGGAGCTATGACATTAAACGGATGCTTATCAGGGAAACGTAAAAGGGACATTAAATTGACTTCCGTCCCCTCCCCCTCCATTTCATGGTCCGGTTCCTACTGGTCCTTCTTGACTCTTATGCGTGGGGATATTTATCAGCTTACCTCTTCTGAATTCATATAATATTTCGAAGATACTAAATATCACTATTTCCATCACTTCTTTTCTTAATTTTGCTCATCTTATTCTCAGGTCACCATCCTTGTGTTTGCTAAAGGTGCACATAAAGTTCCTGCCATCGAAAACACCGTGGAAATTATATATAAAAAAAAAGAAGCCTCACTATCTGCGGATGTTATATCCTCCAGGCTTCTGGTATAACAAAACATATTTAAATATTGGAATCTCAACTATTCATATGTTGTATCCTATATGTATCTTGTTATTTTTCTTTCCTATAAAGCTGTAGAGGTGCAATGGACTCCGCAGGCGGAGAGTGATGCTTTGTCTGTGCAGGGATTTCTAAGAAAGTACTAATTTTTTAGGCCGATGTCAATGACAAGACAAAGCTATCTGTTTCAAAGCTATACAAGAGGCGTTTTGTTAGCTTCAGAAGGAAACGTTTCAACTATGTAGTTTGTAGAATCGGTTACCATATATTCAGCATGGAAGCATATTGCTGGCACGCCTTTTCATGATAAGAAATTGAAATTTCACCCAAGTATGTGCACGTAAATTCTTACCTCGCTTACGAGTACTGGTGAAGCATAGCAGATTCTGCATTTAGTTGAAGAATTACCACTTGTTTGCTATTTTTACCATGGGCCTTATTTGAGTCATCTATGCTGACAAAGAACTAATCACAACTTCAGTTACTTTCCATGCAAACATTAGGAATTTGCCCAGAATGGTAGATGGGGGATGAGAGTTTTTGTTCTTGTAATTTGTTTCACGTAACTCACTAACAGGCTGGTACTGTTGAGACTTTTCCTAGAGGATTGAGGTGCAAAATTTCTAATTCTAGCCAAGTTGTAGATTTCAAACTACAATTAGCAAACCCTCACTGCTACTTTGGTTTTCTTGTTAGAAATTGAACAGTCAGTCCTTCATTAGCGTGGAGAATACATGTATCTAGGTTGAATTAGTAAATAAAAGGCGATCATGTGTCCCATCTAATCGAAGAAATCTGGTTTTAATTCGAAGTTAAGTAGAAGTTGCTTTGACGAAATGTTTCTAGTTTTAAGCTCTGTTTTCTGAAACAGAGAGCCCTGATTTGAAGTTATTATTGCATGCTGTATTATATTCACAGAAATCTGATAACTAGAAAATAAAAATAAGATGTAAATAATCAATTTTTCAGTTTGTTTGCTGGAAAAGTAGTTTTATCTTGTAAAGTATATTTTTAAAAAGTAAATTATTTTTAGATATTTGATAGTATCATGAAAAATAAATTGAAAAATATTTTCCAGTATTTAGTTATGCAATGGAAAATAAGTTGAAAAACAACTTATTAGTATTTTAATTTATTTTTTTAAGTTTATTAAGAGAATATGGTCAAATCTAATGGATGAAAAAGTTAAGGGAAAATGAAATTTAAAGGAAAAAAATCCAACATCGTAATTATTTCTAATAACAATAAAAAAAATAAAGATCAAATCAAACAAATAAAAAGTTTGAAAAATGATGAAATTGAAGAATAAATCTAATTTTATAAATTATTTCAAATAAAATAAATAACAATCAAAAGAACGAAAATCAAATCTGATAGATAAAAAAATATCAATTAAAAAAAAATAAGAGAAAAAAAATAACAATAAAAAGAATAGGGACCAAAGTTGATATAAAAATCAAATTAAATCAAATTCTAAGTGGACAAAATTGAAAAAAAAATCAAGAAAATAATTAAATAAAAATATGTAGCAATAAAAACGATTGAATATTAAATTTAATATAATCAACAAATAACATTCTATTTTTAAATTTTTTATAATATTTGAAAAGTTTACTCCACACAAAATAAAAAAAAGAAAAATAAAATATTTTTACGAAAGCAGCCAAGTTTTTCTTCTAACTGTAAAACATTTTTTATTTTTTATGGACTAACTTTTTTTTAATAGCAAACAAGTTTAGAAAAACTTAGAACCACTTGCAATTAAACAAAACAGAGTCTAAAGACCAAAGCCAACAAGGCTTGGAGTTTCAGTTTCAGCATGACGATAGTAAAGGTGAAAGAATTTGAAAACCTAACTACTCTTGCCTCTTTGCTTGCTTCATTTCTGGAAAGATTAACTACTGTAGCCTGTAGGAGAATAATATCAGTTTTCAAGCCACACTTGCAGCTCTGTGCCGTGTTCAATGGTGGAAATACTCCGCACTAAATGAAATCATAAAGGATAAAACTAACAGAAGCTTGAGATTGTGCCTGATCTTCTCACGCTAACGGGATCATCAAAATTGAGCTGCAATTCTGGTTTCTGTTAACCAGTGGAAATGTGACAGATGCACTGAAGGCACCTTCCCTGAAAGATCGATATTTAGTGGCGGACGCTCAATTATGTGTTAAGAATGTAGCAGATTCCAAATAAAGTGCGACTAAAACACACACCAGCAAATTTGGCACATTGTAGACTTCATAGTCAGACAGCCTTGTCTGAACTCAATAAAAAGTCATAGAGCCATCAGTGACAAGGTGGGAGTTGGGGTGTCGCATTATTGTTCAATGCAAGCTTATACATACAAGTGATTATGCACTGCTGTTCTGTGCCTGCTTGCACGGTAACTTCTACTTTTTCCCTTTCTTTATGGTGTCTACATGGGAATTGGAATTTTTAAAAAAATTAGCAGGAAAATTAAAAAAATTGATGGGATTGATGTGAGTTAAAAAAATAATAATAACATAATTTAATCATTTCATGATTTAGAAGCGTGATATAATCAAAGTCTAATTTTTTATCTAAATTCGGTTGGGTTTAGTTATATTACTCGTTTAATTATTTTACATAAAAACTATAATTTTATGAAAAAAAATTTCAAATATGTTTTATGATTCAAGATATATATCTTTGTTCAATTTGTTGAATCGTGATTAGACTTTAGTCAAAATCTCAAAAAGTTATTGTTTATACAGTAGTGATACATAATCAAATATGAGTCTATCATAACTAGATAATAATTTGCCTCAAACAGATTATATGGATGACCTAGCAGATGCATTCATGGACTAATGGGGTAGATCTAGGCTCAAGAGGAAATCTGGTTGGTGCCAAACCAGAATAACAGCTCAAAATAACCATAAATTTTGATCCGACTGTTGGATCGTGTTTAAATTTTTTCTAAAGGCTATTTTTCCTATAATAGTCATTGTGTCGTTACGCGGATCGTCGAATCTTTAGATATCAAAAATTTTATTGAGGCCTTCTAATTTTAATAATTTTGAGATTTTTCCAGTTATTTTTAAAATTAGTTGAGCTATAAATAGCACAATTTGACCATGTAATGTTTCAAAAACATAATATTTATTAAATATCATTATTTTGATGTATGATAACTATTTTATTATGCTTTAAAATAGCAATTTTTATCATGATAAAACCGTAGTATTTTGGCAAATCTTTTTAAATCTACGTCACTTCACCGTGTT
>Ga0307515_10023268_pt1 | contig 10866 bp, 8 predicted proteins | sample 17_EM_MG_FD_194513 | JGI IMG/M metagenome (GOLD analysis project Ga0307515, IMG submission 194513) | Populus trichocarpa ectomycorrhiza microbial communities from riparian zone in the Pacific Northwest, United States - 17_EM | ecosystem: Host-associated > Plants > Roots > Unclassified | place...
TGAATTTATATTCCCAGTCCTGTAAAACTTCAAGCTCAGGTTCACTTAAGCCTTCAAGGTTCCCATTAAGATCTCGGGGGTCGAAAGACATGAGTGCTAAGGCCCTGCTAGCTTCCCTTCCAGCAAACAATGCATATGGACCACCAGGACCATAAAACATCCTGCACAGTGCACACCAAGTTAAGTTTCAGAATTGTTTTCAGGCATGACAGGTAATTTTATAAGAATTGATAGAAGGACCCAATTGAGAAATGTTTAAGCCATTTAGGACCTGATTGATAAAAATGTTATTTTGGGACCCAATTGAAAATTGTATAATACATTCGGTGCTAATTCGAAGTTTCTAAGCTAATCCGACCGTAAATGTTTATTTTACAAAACAAGAACAGCAGCAGCAACAGAGAGAAGGAGAGGAATTACCTGGAGCGAGAGACATCATAGATCTTGCCTTTGATAGCCATGAGAAGAGGCTTATTAGGATCTGAACCATCATAAGTTCTCAATTCTTCTTCAGTAACATCTCCCAACTGAACTGGCTCCTGAATTGTTGGTGGTTGTGGTGGTGGTGGTTGGTTGGTGGCGACGCTACCACTCGCGTTGATGGGCTTCTTGTCAAACTCTTCTGGGTCCACAAACATGCTGCAAACTATCTTGTAAACCACCACCATAACGGCGGCAATCGTGAAAAAAGCTGCCGGTGATAGGCCTGTGTACGCTTCCATGGTTTCCATTGCAGTTGCGTAGAGGCCCATTTCTTGAATTCCTCTCAATATTTTTTTTTCCCTTCCTTTTGTTAATGGGTATTGGCTTATCTAATGCTTCCTCTTTGTTATCTAAGCTTACCTACTGCCACACGAGTTGACCCTTTTCCACCAACCTTTTTTTCAAAACTTTCTTATTGATTTATTTCTCCCTCACATAAGAAATAGAAAGCATAAAAAAATTCTTGCAATACAAGAATTTGTAATTGGATATAAAAACTTCATCCGATTAAATTTGATTAATCACACTCAATTAGCCCGATTAAATCTAAGTCAAATGAATACTAAATTTTTTTAAGAGAATAAAACATCATTTAAATGAAAACAATTAATCCAAATTAATACAATAACTTAGTGATTTAATGACTTCAAATTTTTTTCTAGATTGGTTTTCGAATCAGAAAATGATATTTTAGAGTGAGTATATTTTAATACTTAAATGTTTTATTTATTTATTTATTTTAATACTTGAATACTAAAGCTAAATGATGCTAGGGAACTACTATAGATAAATAAATATTTTATTATTGATTATAATAATATTTTTATTTTTAATTTTTTATATTTTCACCAAACATTTCTTTGATTTTTTTTTCTCTAGACAAATAAGTTACTATTAAATCCAAAATATTTGAGTTTGACATAATTATCATATCCAAATCACTTGATATGACAACAAATCAAGTTTAACAATGTAGGGTTTACCAAGATTGTGTTTGGCAGTGTGGTTGCGGTTGCTTTTCAAATAGTTTTTCGTGCCAAAATACATGCTAATGATGTTTTTTTATTTTTTAAAAATCATTTTTGATATCAGCACATCAAAATTATTTGAAAACACTAAAAACATATTAATTTGAAATTAATAAAAAAATAAAAAATTTTAAATTTTATCAAAAACGCTTTTGAAACGCAAAAACAAACAGGCCCTTAACTTGAATCTAATATAGCTGTCAAACTCAAATATTGTGGGTCTGATTTGACTCTCAAATTGAAGTACTCTAGGCTTCCTAAAAAATTAAATGAAGATTTAAACTTACTTGATTTAGGTTTAATAATACTATTAAATTTTAAAAAATTAATATTAACACGCGGGACATGTCTAGTATGAGTGTGTATTGGCCAGACAAGATTGTGAGAACTTGGTTTATAAAGAAGTCTTATGCTCAGTCAAGCGAGTTTCGAAGAATGAAGGCCAGTCTTCAAAAACAGGCTTAGAACTGGACTTCATTAGAATTTAGAGTCTTAGAAGCGTTAATTGAGGCCCAAACCCTGCCCAGCCTGTCCACGAACCCCTGAACTCTAATGAAGAGAAAACATCATTTTATAATCCCATGTCAGGACATTTTCTCCGTGGTTCGGATTATTAGGTTAATTTCCTATTTGTTTTTTATTTTAAAAATATTTTTAAATAAATTTATTTATTTTAAATTAATATTTTTTTTTTATATTTTCAAATTATTTTGAAACGCTGATATTAAAAATAATTTTTAAAAAATAAAAAAATAATATTTTAATGTATTTCCAAATAAAAAATATTTTAAAAAGCAATCGTAACTACATTTTCAAACATACTCTAAATAGATTAACATATAATTCAATAGATTTTGTTTTTCGTTTTATTTTTTGTTTTTCGTTTTATTTTTTAAAAATAATATTATTTTGGATAATTAAAAAAACACAAAAATAATATGGATTTAAAAATAAAAAAATTTATTACCGATTCAACTTAATGTTGAACTCACCTCCTATCCAAAACTTACCTGAGGTCAGTGAGTTAGCGAGTCAACCTGTGAAGCTAAAGCAGTTCAGAACCATGGTTTTCTCAATTTTGTGCGTGGCCAAAAATAATTTAAATTTCATTCCATATCTATCATCTACTTTACAATATGACCCTTTCATCACACCATTGTTAATGTGAATTAACGCTAGTTCTAAATCTACCCAAATTACTGAAAAATCAGCCTTAAACAAATCATTGTCGGACACTTTATGTGCACAAACAAATTTAGATACTGGGAACTTTTGGACTTTGGTGATGATTTCTGTATGATTTTGTCCAGCCAAGGATAGGTTTAGGATGAAATTGAATTTTTTAATTTAGTAGGAACCAAACTGAAACTTTTGACATATATCGAGGACTAGATTGGGGTTTTCCTCATGTGAAACACCCGCCATACTGAGGCCGTGGGCTCTTCGTTTTCCTGTGCTCGACTTTCCTCGCTGTTTCTTCTCTCATGTATCCTCACTTGATTTCCTTCCACAAAGAGGACGCGTTTTTGCCTCCTCAAAAGGTCATACAAGATGGGATCAGGGAGAAGAACCCTTTCAGCTGTCAATTTCATTCCATTTTTACCAAGAAATTTCTCTTCGCTACTTCCCTTGCCGATGTCTGTCTCTTTTTGCATTGACTTACTAAATGAAGTCTACGTTATTATTGACTCTTACAAGTCTTTTCTTTTTTCAAACTACAATACAATTTTTTTCCTTTTTATATAAAAGAAAAATCGGGTAGGACCCCGTCGGCATCATCCACTTTCGAATAATAGAGAGACACGAGGGATAATTAGAAGTGGAATGTTGTTTTTAAAAATTTATTTATTTTATATTTTTAGATATTTTAATGTGTTGATAATTTTTTAAAAATAAAAAAAATATTATTTTAATATATTTTTCTATGAAAAACACTTTAAAAAAATAATTATTACATTCTCAAACACTTTAAATGTATTTGGCATAACTTCTGTTTTAGTGTTTTTTTAGTTTTTTTTATATGCTATTGTTAAAAATAAGAAAAATCTAATTTTTTTTATTTTAATGTATTTTTTAAAAATAAATTATTTTAAAAAATATCCTATATCTTAATCTCAAACACCCCTTTATTAGTTTATAAAACTACGGTATATTTATTAACTTGTATAATGAAATGTGAAATCTATAATAGATAGGAGAGGATCATAGTGATTCTCCCATCAGTTTTAGTTGGTTTTTAATTTAATTTAATTTAATTAATTTCACTATTAAAATGTCAACAAAATAATTTTTTTATTATCTTGCATGTATCATGTAGATTTTGGTTTTATTGGATTATTTAACAAGTTGACCAGATGAACGCTGGAAATTTTGCTCTATCTAGCTATATGATTTTTTGTATGCGTGCCAGTGAAGCTATCGAATGAATCGGGTTGGCTATTTGACAACACTGGCTTGATTATTTAGAGACTGAAATTGTTTAATGGATGATCTAAGTCAATGATGTGAGCTACAAAGTCTGGCACGAGGTAGGAAATTTAAGGCGGAATTGATCAGTACCAGGTGCCCCACATGGAATTTTGATCTCTGAAATCGTTTCAGTATTTGTATCTGTTGTGCTTATCCATACCGTTTAGACACCATAGGACATCAGACATGAGATGATCTGTGAGCATGGTTTGAATTTTTTCCGTGTGAATGCTATTGACATTTACCATCAAGTAAGATTGGTCAATTTGTAGTAGACTTATCAGAATTCTAGAAGTGATAAGATAATTTCAAATTATGTTGTCAGAAACTACTTGGCACTGCTGGGCCACATCAATGGAAGATTTTCTCCATGTGGGGCAACTTTGAAGGTCAATAGTATGATTCCAGGAAAGTCTGCAATACCTGTCGAAACCACAATTTCAAAAGGCAGATGGGGATATGGGGGTCCTTCTTGCAGAGTAAAGAAGCTTCCCTTTTTGGAATTATTACTTGCATTTGCCTATCCTATGTGTACTGTGTTTACTTTTCTTTACTTGCTTTGTTTTGTTTGTTTGTTTGTTGATGTGCTTTCACACTTGAATCTTTGTGATGATGATGATATATATATATATATATATATATATATACGTGCATCGATTGTTTGTTGTGGCGTACTTCTCTTGCACATTTTGCAATTTGAAGATTTGTGAGAAATTATGAGTCGAATCAAGTTGGAAAGATCTCCTTCAATCTCTTCATGCTTCCCAGAAAGGTTTTCTGGTCCGAGTATGGAAATTAGTACTTCAACATCTGGGAGAGGCTATACAACAACTTCTTCGTATTCACATCAAGTCCCTCGGTTCATGCCTTCTCTTCCAGAAACTGCAGTTGATAAGCATCTTGTCGAGGAAAAGCAGGAGTTGCTTAAGGTTCTTCCCGGTTCAGCAGCCCCTGCAGTTGCATCCCTGAACTCACAACATTCTGTTTCAATTGACATAACTGATCATGAGAGTTCTGTTCCATCACCGGCTGCCGCTCAGCTTCAAAAAGAAAATGCAATTGGGTCTCTTCAGCGGATGCAATCACTTTTCAACACATTCCCCAATTCAGCACCTGCAACTCTTTACTCGGAGCGGACTGTGACAATTGACTTAACCAGGCAACAATCTGTTTCGGCACCTGCTAGCATCGACCTTTATAGCAAATCTGCAGCTGCACCTCTCCCAGCTCCTCCGACGATTTCACATGGTCTTGTGAAAGGTCAGTAGACAGTAAGCATAGATTGTATAATTTGTTGCCAGTTTTTGTCTTATGCATCCTGAGGAGTTGAGGTAAACATATGAGAATTAATGATTGATTTATTTCATGACAGGAAATAGAAGCACCACTGGGCTTACGTTATACGCACCTTTATACCAAGCTGCAATGAAGGGTGACTGGGAAAAGGCTGATGAGTTCTTTAAATCCCATCCAGGTGCTATAAATGTTAGGATCACCAAGGAGATGGATACGGTTCTCCATATCGCAGCAGGGGCTAAACATACCAAGTTTGTTGAGGAGGTGGTCAAGTCGATGACGGGAACCGATTTAACTTTACGGAACAAGTACAATAATACTGCTCTATGTTATGCAGCTGCCTCAGGAGTCACCAAAATAGCAGAAATGATGGTGAGCAAGAATAGAAACTTGCCAATGATGAGGAACAACAGAGGAGTGACGCCTCTTTATATAGCTGCGTTATTCGGACACAAAGACATGGTCTGGTATCTCTACTCTGTCACTTCAGACGAATATTTAACGCGAGACGACTACATCGGTCTGCTTATTGCTACCATCAGCACCGATTTGTTTGGTAAGAAATAGCTCCTGTTACTCAATGAATAGCATATTGATCAGGGCCTGGCCTAACTAAACCTTTTTTTGTATTCATAGATGTAGCCTTGAGCATCATTCAACACCAACCAGAATTAGCAATTCAGCGAGATCTAAATGGGGAGACAGCACTTCATGTTTTAGCTCGAAAGTCATCAGCATTTGCCAGCAAAAGTGGGCTTGGATTCTGGCATAGATTTATTTATCCATGTGAGTATTTTCTGTTGCCCCCTTAAATTAACATCAAATCATGAAGGGATTCTTTCCACTGGTTTGTAATAACCCACATATATTTCTTATATCTTGAATCTTCAGACTTCAATTGTTGTTATTTTCTGGTCTGTGATGATTAACTGTTGCAGTTTAAATACTTCTTAGGGATCTTTGTGGAAGTACCTACCAAATGTAGCTGCCCATCTAGCATCTTCCAAATCCATAGGCACTTGAGTAATCAAGGTTTGTTGATTAAACTCATGATCACTTTTCCAATGCATTTTAGTCAAAAGCTTTCATCAACATACAGGCATATGGATCTTAATCTTGTCTGTTTATAAGAGAAACTTTTCGAGTCTCAATCTTATCAGTTTATATTGGTAGAGATTTTGTCAGTCACATTAATGATAAAACTAATACTTTCATAGTACTGAAATTTGACTTGGAATTACTTAGCAATTTGGGTTCTTGAATCATGACAGAATCTCTCAGCTTGGTGGGACAACTTTTCCGTGCAATACAAATGAATGGTATGCTGAAATATATAGTAATGAGTTCATTGAGTTCACATTAATAAGTTCATTTTCTGAGTTATTTTCTTTTATAGTCCCAGGAATCAAGGCAGTTTATGACAAGAAGTTGATGCACACACAAGTTCTTGAGCTGGTTAAGCTGTCGTGGGAACAAGTTCTGTTATTGGATGACTGCCAAATTGCAGAGTTGCTTGCAAGCCCTTCACAGCCACTCTTCGTTGCGGCAGAGTTTGGAATTGTTGAGTTTATAACTGCACTTATACGCTCTTATCCTGATTTAATATGGAAAGTTAATGAGCAAAGTAGAAGCATTTTTCACATCGCCGTAGCGCATCGCCAGGAAAAGATCTTTAGCCTCATTAATGATATTGGAGCACACAAGGACATGATTACTGCTTATAAAGATATTAACAATGCCAACATATTGCATTTGGCTGGAATGATTGCACCCCGGGATAAACTTAATGTTATTTCCGGTGCAGCCCTTCAGATGCAGAGAGAATTATTGTGGTTCAAGGTTCTTACTGAACCCACAACTTTGTCATACTTCTATTTTGAAGCTACAGGATTATTTATTTCTTCCTTTGGTTTTCTATGCAATATCTTTAGGAAGTTGAGAAGAATGTGCAGCCTTCATTAAAGGAGATGAGAGACAAGAATGGTAGAACACCTCGAATGTTATTTACCGAAGAACATAGAGGGCTGGTTAAAGAAGGAGAGAAATGGATGAAGAATACTGCTTCATCATGCATGCTTCTTGCTACACTAATTACTACAGTGATGTTTGCTGCAATTTTCACAGTTCCAGGAGGCAATGACAACAGCAAGGGCACTCCACTTGTTTTGGCGTCTACATCTTTCATAGTCTTTGCCGTGGCAGATGCATTTGCACTATTCTCTTCAGTCACTTCTATATTAATGTTCCTTTCCATACTTACTTCTCGTTACGCAGAAGAAGATTTCGTAGAGTCCCTGCCGAAAAGATTGGTAGTAGGTCTTGCAACACTCTTTTGCTCTATAGCAGCCATGCTTGTAGCATTTGCTGCAACCTTTTGCATCGTGCTTGACCATCGATTGGCATGGATTGTTGTCCCTATTTCTCTAGGTTCCTCTGTCCCTGTAACTTTATTTGCATTTTTACAATTTCCACTTTTTGTTGATATGATCCATTCTTCATATGGGGCTGGCATTTTCGCCCGAAAAAGCACAGATATGCTATACTGATAATAGTTTAACAAAACATTCTTGTGACATCTGATTAGCATCATGAGCCCTCGATTTATATAGACCTTGTGAATTATGTGCAAAGGAATGAAGAGAAGTTGAATTTCAGAAGCCAATTCAACTTTCTTTTGGCTTCCAAGTATCGCTTAAAGGCCTTCTTCCCGTCAAGCACTTCATCTAAACCATACAGGATTTCTGAGCATGAATTTTACTGTCAAGGTTGTTCCTTTTACCATTTCCTCTTGATGATTAAGCAATTAAATGGTATATCAGTTCAGTAAGTGAGGGAGACAGGGAAATTATTAGATTGGTGGTTAAGTATTTCTATATGGTTCAAATTTCAAGATTTCATGATGGTGGATTGACCTTCATCGAGATTTAAGCCGGCCGAGTTAAAAAAACATTTGACTCATTGTGTTTTAATAAAAAAATTAAGTTCATTCGCGACCTAGCCTGTCCGATCAAAATTTCTTGATTTTTTTATAAAAAGATAATATATTTTTTTATAAAATAAAAAAAAATTAGATTGATCTAAATTTATACTGATAAACCTATCGAAGAGCGGACTTACCTCAGGTTGGTTTAGAAACTATTATTACAAGTTCTTGGCTTACATCAAATGAAATGAATAATGATTTGAATTGATGAATTACCTAACTAATATCTCAAGTAGGATTCTCTACTGGAAAAACCTGAAAATGTGATGAACAAGTCACTTTGTAACCTTATCTTGCACTTCAGTTCATATACTTTTCTTGAATGTAGAAAAAATAAAATTATTATTAAACTTGTTGGACACATTATTACATTTTGCAAAAAAAAAAAAAAAAAAAAAACCCTAATCAAGAGCTGATTTGATTTCTGTAATTTCAAGAATGTCATGAACACCTCTTGATGTAGCGATGCTATTTTCTTTGATCAAATCGTTAAGCAACGTAACTAAGTTCTCCTGATATCATTATCTTATGCGAGAAAATACTCTAAATATTTCCATCAAAACTTTCAATCATCGACCCCATGCACGGTCCATTCCCTTTAAAATTTAAAACCTTTTTTAATCATTATTCCTCGATAATATTTATCCACTATAGTAATATTTATTACCATACATTGTATTAAAAATAAACTAATATATTTAATTCAATTTCATCTCAAGTTCAACACAGGGTCAATAAAACTCTCGTGATTCTAATAGTATTGAAAAATAATATTATTTCATTATTTTTTTAAAAAAAATTAGATGTGGATTCAAATATATCACTAAAAATTCAATAAAATCATTTAAATTTAGAACATGTTTGGTAACTCATTGTCAAACATATAATTAATTATATTGATATATATTTTTTATTTTATTTGAAATTTAATCTAGGTTAAACTATAAGTCACAAGCTATTTAAGTTAACATATAATTGAACCGATTTTAAAGATTATTTGATATTTTGTTTTAATTTGTTTATGATGTGTTTTAAAAATATATTTAGTATGAAAAAAATATCAAATTAATATTTTTTAAGTATTTTTTAATGGTTTTAATGTGATGATATCAAAAATTAAAAAAATATTTTAATAAATTTTAATGTGATAATCACTTTTAAAAAATAATCTACATCACAATATCAAATACATATTTAAATAGTGATTGACATTGTGATCTAATCATATTTTTTAAAATTTTTAAATTTTAAATTATTATTTTTTTATATTTTTCCTATGGTATATGTTGAAATTAAGAATAAATTTTAAAAATAAAAAATATATAATTTTATGTTAGAATAAATATAATTTTGATAAATCTAACTTGATATTATTACAAGAAAATTAGATCGAAAAATACTGATCATAATTCTAAAGCATATTCATTAAAAAAAAGTAATTATTATTTTGGACATCTTGATGAAGACAAATCTTCATATCATTTTCTTGATTTAAAAGATAACAAGAATTTAGAAAGCGATTAGACTACTACTAGATACCCTGATTCGCCTTCCCAAAATCACGTTAAGTTACTTAAAAGCATCAAAAGACGTGGCATCTTCTGACGCATCAGCTGCACATTATAACCGTGCTCCGGCACTCAGCTAGCCCTCCTCCACCACCACTAGCAAAAATTATGAGTGAGAGATTAAAGATCAGAACCCCTAAATCCCCAAATTCCAGCAAACTTCCCCGCATAATGGCGCGAAAATCCTCTCTATTAAAACAAACCCTTATTTTCTCTGCATGCACAATCCTCATCATCTACGCTTTCTTCAACACCTTCCTCAGCTCATCCACCGCCGCCGCCACTACCGGTATCTCCGCCACAACTTCATCTCTCTTCGCCGAGCAAATTTCTCGAGAAAATCTCCTAGAATTTCCCGAGAAAGCGACGGAAAATGAGAAGAAAGTTAGAGTTTTCATGTATGATCTGCCCAAGAAGTTCACAACTGGAATCATCGAGAATCACGCGTTGGCGCGTGGCTCTTCTGACTTGTCTAAGGTGAGTTACCCGGGTCACCAACACATGGGTGAATGGTACATGTATTTGGATCTTTCCCGACCCGATTTGGACCGGGTTGGGTCACCTGTGGTGAAAGTCAATGACCCGGAGGAGGCTGACTTGTTTTATGTTCCGGTGTTTTCTTCTCTCAGTTTGATAGTGAATCCAGCTCGGGCCGGAACAGTACCCGGGTCGGATCCGGTTTATAGTGATGAGAAGATGCAAGAAGAGCTGGTGGAGTGGTTAGAGGAGCAGGAGTATTGGAGGAGGAATAATGGGAGGGATCATGTGGTTTTTGCTGGGGATCCGAATGCACTCTATCGGGTCTTGGACCGGGTCAAGAATGCGGTTTTGTTATTGTCAGATTTCGGGCGGGTTAGAAGTGATCAAGGGTCCTTGATTAAGGATGTCATCGTGCCTTACTCGCATAGGATTAATGTCTATAATGGCGATATTGGCGTGGAGGAGAGGAAAACGCTCTTGTTTTTCATGGGCAATCGGTACCGGAAAGATGTAAGTTTATTTTCTTAAAGTCTATGTGAAGTTGCTGAAAGAAAATATT
>Ga0307515_10023269_pt1 | contig 10866 bp, 11 predicted proteins | sample 17_EM_MG_FD_194513 | JGI IMG/M metagenome (GOLD analysis project Ga0307515, IMG submission 194513) | Populus trichocarpa ectomycorrhiza microbial communities from riparian zone in the Pacific Northwest, United States - 17_EM | ecosystem: Host-associated > Plants > Roots > Unclassified | place...
GAATTCACGACGGCCGTCACCGAAGCGGTCGTCGACAGCATGAGCGGGACCGCCGACCCACGTCTGCGTGAACTGCTCACGGCCCTCACCCGGCACCTGCACGCCTTCGTACGGGAGACCGAGCCGACGATGGCGGAGTGGGAGCGGGCCATCGGCTTCCTGACGGCGACCGGGCAGTCCTGCACGGACACCCGGCAGGAGTTCATCCTGCTGTCGGACGTCCTCGGCGTCTCGATGCTGGTGGAGACCCTCAACGGCCACCGCGACCAGGGCGCCACCGAGTCGACCGTCCTCGGCCCCTTCCACATGACCGAGTCGCCGGTACGGGAACTCGGCGCCGACATCGACCTGGTGGGCACCGGCGAGCCGTGCGCGGTCAGCGGGCGCGTCCTTGACCGGGACGGAACTCCGTTGCCCGGCGCGGTACTTGACGTCTGGCAGGCCGACGCCGAGGGCTACTACGACGTCCAGCAGCCGGACCTACAGCCACCGGGCAACGGCCGCGGGCTCTTCACCACGGACGCGGAGGGCCGCTTCTGGTTCCGCACCTGTGTGCCGAGCCCGTACCCGATCCCCACGGACGGCCCGGTCGGCGAACTCCTCCACGCCACAGGGCGCCACCCCTACCGCCCCGCCCACATCCACTTCATCGCCACGGCCGAGGGCCACGAGCCCGTCACCACCCACATCTTCGTCGCGGGCAGCGACTACCTCGACTCGGACGCCGTGTTCGCGGTGAAGGAGAGCCTGGTCCAGGACTTCACCGAGACCGACGACCCGTCCCTGGCACGGGAGTTCGGCCTGCCGAACCCGTTCCGCCACGCACGCTTCGACCTCGTACTGGAGAAGTCGGAGAAGAACTCGTGACCTTCACACCGGACTTCGTGTACGAGGCCCAGCCGATGCGGGTCGTGCTGCGGGCCGGGGCCGCCGTGACCGCGACGGCCGGGGAGGCCGAACGGCTCGGTCTGCGGCGGCTGTTGGTGGTGTGCGGGGCACGCGGCAAGGACACCGCGCAGGCCGTCGCCGACTCGCTCGGACCGGCTCTGGCCGGACTGCACGACGAGGCGCGGATGCACGTACCCGTCGAAGTCGCCGACCGGGCCGTCGAGGTGGCGCTCGCGGCGGGCGCCGACGGGTGTGTGGCCGTCGGTGGCGGCTCCGCGATCGGGCTCGGGAAGGCGATCGCGCTGCGCACCGGGCTGCCGCTGATCGCCGTGCCCTCCACCTACGCGGGCTCGGAGATGACCCCCGTCTGGGGCCTGACCGAGGACGGCGTGAAACGCACCGGCCGCGACCGGACCGTCCTCCCGCGCAGTGTGGTGTACGACCCCGAACTGACCCTCTCCCTGCCCGTCCCGCTCTCCGTCACCAGCGGCATCAACGCCATCGCGCACGCCGTCGAGGCCCTGTACGCCCCCGACACCTCACCGATCGTGTCCCTGATGGCGCAGGAGGGCGTACGGGCGATGGCCCGGGCGCTCCCGGACGTGGCCGCCGACGCCGCGTCCCTCGACGCGCGTGGCCGGGCGCTGTACGGGGCGTGGCTGTGCGGCTCCTGCCTCGGCGCCACCACCATGGGCCTGCACCACAAGCTGTGCCATGTCCTCGGCGGCACCTTCGGCCTGCCGCACGCCGAGACCCACACGGTCGTCCTGCCCTACGCCCTGGCCTACAACGCGCCCGCCGCACCGGACGCGGCCGATGCCGTCGCCCGTGCGCTGGGCGGCGCGGCCGATGCCCCAACCGCCCTGTGGGAACTGGCCGGAGGCCTCGGTGCCCCGCGCTCCCTCGCCGAACTCGGCCTCACCGAGGCCGACTTGACGGTGGCGGCGGACCAGGCCACCGGGCAGCCGTACGCCAACCCGCGCGAGGTCACGACGGAGGGCGTGCTCGGGGTGCTGCGGGCGGCGTACGAGGGCGCGGCGCCCGGGACCATCTGAGCCGGTCGGCGTTCCGGTGCCGGCCGGGGCGAAAGTGACAGGGGATCGACAGCGAACACAGGGTGCCCATGGGAACGCTGTGGGGCCATAGTCCGTTACCAGCGAACGGAAACTGTCAACACAACTGTCAACTCCTAGGGGAATCACCCGAGTTGACCGGGTTGACTTCGCCCCTACTCTGCACGGAGGCCCGGAAACCATGATCCGGAACCACCCCCAGCCCTCCCGCCGCACCTTCCTCGGCGGCACCGCCCTCGCCACCCTCGGCCTGGCGACGGCCGGCGCCGGCACCGCGGGCGCCGCACAGCCGAAGGCCACCTGGCCGACCGAGTTCCAACTCCCCAACGCCTTCCTCCCCGAGGGCATCACCATCGGCGACAAGCCGTACGCCTACATGGGCTCACGCGCCAACGGCGCCATCCAGCGCACCGACCTGCGCACCGGCGAGGGCGAGATCCTCTACGCCGGCGGTACCGGCCAGATCGCCGTCGGCCTGAAGCTGGACCGCGACGGGCTGCTCTACATCGCGGGCAACACCGGGATCGCCCGGGTCGTCGACTCCCGTACCGGCGAACTCGTCGCCACACACCAACTCACCGAGGCCACCGGCCACTTCATCAACGACGTCATCCTGCACAAGGACCGCGCCTGGTTCACCGACTCGCGCGACGCCGTCCTGTACGGCGTGCCCCGCGGCCGGTCCGGCGAGATCCGCGCCCTGCCGCTCACCGGCGACTGGACGCAGACCCCCGACGTGAACAACGCCAACGGCATCGTCGCCACCCCCGACGGCCGGGGCCTCATCGTCGTCAAGAGCACACCGGGCGAGCTGTACAACGTGAGCCTCAGGACCGGCTACGCCACGAGGATCACGCTGGTCGGCCAGGCGAGCGTCGTCAACGGCGACGGTCTGGTCCGTATCGGCCGCACCCTGTACGTCGTACAGAACCGGCTGAACCTCATCAGCGTGTGGGACCTCGACGCCGGGGCCACCACCGCCACCCTGCGCACCACGATCACCGACCCGCGCTTCGACGTGCCCACCACGGCCGCCCGCTTGGGCAACCGGCTGTACCTGGTCAACGCGCGCTTCACGACGCCCCAGACGCCGGAGACGACGTTCACGGGCGTGGCCGTCTCCCTCTGACACACGGATGGAGTGGGCTTGTCCCGGATGCGGGTGTCTCAATACGAGACACCCGCATTTCCGTCGGCCGGTCCAGGATCGGAAATGAGCCATGGCCGCGTGGCTCCGACGGTACGTGAGGAAAGGTGAGCTGTATGGCTTTCGCGCTGCTCAGGCGCCGGTGGTCCAGGGAGGCCGGGCGGAGCGAGGGTCTGACGCTGCCTCTGCCCGCGGGGGCCGGGGCGCTGAGCTGCGAGGTCCTTGACCCGCTGGGCCAGCCGATGGGCGGCGCCGACGTGACCGTGTCGGCGGTCGACATCCACCAGGTGATGGCTCGCGGTACGACGGACCCGTACGGCTTCTTCCTGGCGGTCCTGCCGCCGGGCCGCTACAGCCTGATGGTCGCGGCGGAGGGGCTGACGCCGTACCGCGAGACGGTCGAGGTCGTCGGCGACACGGTGCTCCCGACGGAACGCGTCCAGCTGGAGCCGGCCCGTCAGCTGGACCTTCCCCTGCCCGGCACCTGGCTCTTCGATCCGCCGCACACCGCGATCCGGTTCATCGCCAAGCACGTCGGGATGGCGCATGTGCACGGCCGGTTCGAGCGGTTCGAGGGCGGCATCCAGGTGGCCCGGCAGATGACGGACTCCCGGGTGTCCGTCCGGATCGACGCGTCGAGCATCACCACGGGCAACAACACCCGGGACAACCATCTGCGGTCCGCCGACTTCCTCGACGTCGAGCGCTTCCCGTACATCGACTTCGCGAGCACGCGGTTCGCGTACCGCGGCGGCAGCAAGTGGACGCTGCAGGGCACGCTGACCATGCACGGGGTGACGCGTTCGATGGGGCTGGAGACCACGTACCTGGGCACCGTGAACGGCGGCTACGGCGAGGAGTTGCGCTGCGCCGCCCTCGCCCGGGCCGAACTGCACCGCGAGGACTACACGCTCAACTGGCGTTCCATGCTGGCCCGGGGCATCGCGGTGGTCGGTCCGACCGTCCAACTGGAGCTGGACGTACAGGCGATGTACCGGACGCACGACACACCCACGCCGCCGGAGTAGCCGGCTCGGATGGCCAAAACGTCTGCCGCGCGCCCCTGAACCTTTCCTTCCGAGTGACCCATCCGTGATATGGGCATGCCAATCTGGCCGAGCCCGCACCCCGGACGTGGTCGATCAGGAGGCCCCCAGTGAACAGACGTGTGCGTATCCGCAGAGCTTCGCTCGTCATCGGCAGCGCGATCGCGCTGCTCGTCGCCTTTCCCGGCACCGCCCTCGCCGCCCCGCCCGCGGCCCTGCCGGCCAACGCGGACAGCACCGAGCAGACGTACCAACCGGCCTACGACTACGACACGGACGGCTGCTACTCCACTCCCGCCATCGGCCCCACGGGCACCCTCAACGGCGGCCTCAACCCGACCGGCGCCCTCAACGGGTCGTGCCGTGACGCCTCCGACCTCGACAACACCAACGGCTACTCCCGCTACAAGTGCAACAACGGCTGGTGCGCGATCATCTACGGCCTCTACTTCGAGAAGGACCAGGCCCTCGCGGGCAGCAGTCTCGGCGGGCACCGGCACGACTGGGAGCACGTGGTGGTGTGGGTGCAGAACAACGTGGCGCAGTACGTGTCGACCTCCAATCACGGCAGCTTCAGCATCTACACCCGGGACCAGGTCCGCTGGGACGGCACGCACCCCAAGATCGTCTATCACAAGGACGGCATCAGCACGCACTGCTTCCGGATCGCGAACACCAACGACGAGCCCCCGGAGAACCACAAGGGGACCTGGCAGTTCCCGCCGCTGGTCGGCTGGAACGGCTACCCGTCGGGCATCCGTGACATCCTGACCTCCGCGAACTGGGGCAGCGCCAACTTCGGCCTCAAGGACGGCAGTTTCAACTCCCACCTGGCGACGGCCATGCCGGCGGGCATCACCTTCGACCCGAACGCCTGACGTTCGTACGGGTCACTCGCACACAGGGGTCACTCGCAGCCGACCCCGTCGCCGTCCCGGTCGAGATGCCGTCCGTAACCCGGATCGCCGACACGCACCGGGGCGGCACCGGCGGCGCGGGCCGCGTCGCAGTTGGCGTAGTACACGTCCTCGTCACCGGATCCGGAGCCCCCGTCGGACCCGGTGACGGAGCCGGTGTCGGAGTCTGAACGCGTGTCGGTGTCGGCCGCCGGTTCGGCCGTCACGGTCCTGGTGGCCAACACCGTGACCGTGGGGGCGGGTTCGGGTGCGGCCGTCTCGGTGGCGGTGACCGTGGCGGTCGCCGTCGCCGTGGCCGTGACGGTCGCGGTGGGCTGCGGATCGGCGGACACCGGGTCCTTGCCGTCGTCGCCGGTGCCTATGCCGACGCCGATCAAGAGCGCCAGCCCGAGGGCGGGCAGGACGAATCTCTTGCGGGCCCATCTCGGGCTCTGCCGGTCCGGCACGGGCCCCGGTGTCGGAGCCGGTTGCGGAGTGCCGGGTGTGTTGTACGGGTTGCTCATGATCGTCCCCCTGCTTTGCGTTTCAGGTGGGACGACGGTAGTGCGGCGGATGAGACGGTAAGGGGCCCTTGATGCCTCGGTGACCGTTCCGTGACCGCTCGGAGGTATGGGCGGGTGTGCGGTAGGGTCTGACTGTGCGATCACGCGGGGCAACCGCGGGTCGACGCACCGGGACGTGGCGCAGCTTGGTAGCGCACTTGACTGGGGGTCAAGGGGTCGCAGGTTCAAATCCTGTCGTCCCGACTTGAGAGAGTCGCGGGTCAGGGCCGGTTTCGGAGACATCCGAAACCGGCCCTGGGCCATTCTTGGGGACCAGTCGGGGACGCGTAGATGTTCATGGCCGAGCCGGGTGACCACCAGCTGGGCCACCATGCGACTGATCGCGTGGGTTCGCGGCGGTCCAGGCCGTGCCGATGCGACTGCGGGACGAGGTCGTCGGCGCCCTGAACCTCTTCCGGACCGACGCCGGCAACGTCCTCAACGAGCAGTTCCAGACCGCGCTCAGCAGCCGCGTACTGATCGAACGGGCCAAGGGCAAACTCGCCGAACGCCTCGACATCGACATGGAACAGGCCTTCTCCGCACTGCGCGCCTACGCCCACGCCCACAACCGCCGCCTGTCCGACCTCGCCCGCACCTTCACCGACGGCACCGAACCCCTCAACGGCCTGATCGTCTGACCACCCACGGCGGGAACCGGTGAACCCCCGCCTCCGTCTGCGGGTCTCGTACGGCGCGAGGCGGCGCGGTCAGGCGATTCCGGTGCCGCGCAGCAGCAGCAACGCCACGTCCACCACCGCCACGGCGACCGCCGCCGCGAACGCCGCCCGCTCCCGGCGGCGTCCCAGCACCGTCCCCGCCACCGCGACCGGGCCGGCCACCGCGAGCGCCGCCACTCCCCAGTTGCCGGGTGGTCCGGCGGGCCCCAGCACCAGAACGGCGGACGCGGCCACCAGCGGCACCGGCAGCAGCAGCCGGGTACCGTCCGGGCCCAGCCGGTGCGGCCATCCCCGTACGCCCGTCGCCAGGTCCCCACGGATGTCCGGCAGTACGTCACCCAGATGGGCCCCGACCCCCAGGAGTGCCCCGGCGGTGACGACCCACCAGGCCGGCCACGGCTGCCCCGGCAGGCCCAGCGCCACGAATGCCGGGAGCGCGGCGAAGCCCACCGCGTACGGCGCCCAGGACCACGCTGTCGCCTTGAGCCGCAGGTCGTACGCCCACGCCGCCGCCACCCCGGCCAGGTGAACGGCGCCCGCCCACAGCCCACAGGCGAACGACAACGGCACGCACAGCGCCAGCGCGGCATACGCGGCCACCCAGACCTCCGTCACACCGACCGTGCCGTCGACGACGGGTTTGTCCCGGCGGCCGGCGGCGATGTCCCGGCGCGCGTCGAACGCGTCGTTGCACCAGCCGACGGACAGCTGCCCGGTCAGCACGGCGGCGGCGGTCAGGACACAACGCGCGGCGCTCTGACCGGCGGTGACGGCGAGCGCGGCCATCAGGGCGGTGACCGCCACGACCGGCCCGGGGTGGCAGGCCCCGGCCAGGCCGCCCACCCGTCCGGCCCAACTCGCCTCGGGGCCGCTGGTCGTCAACTGCTCGGGAGTGCCCACCCGGCCGATCGTAGGCGCCCGGGCCCCACCCGGCTCGAGCACGCACCCCCAGGGGCGAACGGCCGGACGGGCGATTCGTGGTGTCGAAGGCCAGGTCCAGGGAACACGTGGGAAGCAACTCACCCCAGTCGGTAACCGGACGGGAACCATATGACGCGGATCGCCGCCGTTCACGGTGCTCTCGCACCGCACCGTCACACCCAGTCCGAGATCACCGACATGGTGGCCCGCACCTGCCTGCCCGAGGGCACCGACCGCCGGGTCCTGGACCGGCTGCACCGCAGCGCGAAGGTCGGCTCGCGTCACATGACGCTGCCGCTCGAACGGTACGGGGAACTGGACGGATTCGGCGCCGCCAACGACGCCTTCATCGCCGCCGCCACCGACCTGGGCGCCCAGGCCGTCCAGGGCGCTCTGCACTCGGCCGGCCTGACCGCCGCGGACGTGGACCTGCTGATCTTCACCTCGGTCACGGGCATCGCCACCCCCTCGATCGACGCACGGCTGGCCGGCCGGCTCGGACTGCGGCCGGACGTCAAACGGCTGCCCCTGTTCGGCCTGGGCTGTGCGGGTGGCGCCGCCGGCCTGGCCCGTATGCACGACTACCTGCTGGGTCGGCCCGACCAGGTGGCGGTGCTGCTGTCGGTCGAACTGTGCTCGCTCACCTTCCAGCGCGACGACGCCTCCATGGCCAACCTGGTCGCCACCGGACTGTTCGGCGACGGCGCCGCCGCTGTCGTCGCCTGCGGCGCGGACCGTCCGACCCGCCCGGACGAGAGCGCCGGCCCGACGATCGTGGACACCCGCAGCCACCTGTATCCGGACACCGGGCGCGTCATGGGCTGGGACATCAAGGACACCGGCTTCCAGGTCGTCCTCGACCCGCGGATCCCCGATGTCGTACGCCGTTACCTCGCCGATGACGTCGAGGGGTTCCTCGGCGACCACGGGATCAAGCCGAAGGACGTGACCGCCTGGGTGTGCCACCCCGGGGGCCCCAAGGTTCTGGAGGCCGTCACCGAGGCCCTCGATCTGCCCGACGACGCACTCGGTGTGACCTGGCGTCACCTGGCCGACGTCGGCAATCTGTCCTCGTCGTCGGTGCTCCACGTACTGCGCGACACCCTGGCCGAACGCCGCCCGCCGCCGGGCACCCCGGGTGTGCTGCTGGCCATGGGGCCCGGCTTCGCCTCCGAACTCGTCCTGCTGCGCTGGTAGTTCGGGCCGCCGAAGGATCGTCGAAGGACCTCGAAGGACCGTCGAAGGACACAGGTACACATGATCTGGTACGGACTGCTGATGGCCGCCGTCGCCGTCGAGCGCGTCGCCGAACTCGTCGTCGCCCGCCGCAACGAACGGTGGAGCACAGCCCGCGGCGCGACCGAGACCGGGCAGGGCCACTACCCGGCCATGGTCGTCCTCCACACCGGCCTGCTGATCGCCTGCCCGGCCGAGGTGTGGCTGGCCGACCGGCCCTTCGTACCCGCCCTGGCCTGGCCGATGCTGGCCGTGCTGGCGGGCGCCCAGGCACTGCGGTGGTGGTGCATCCACACCCTGGGACCCCGTTGGAACACCCGGGTGATCGTCGTACCCGGTCTGCCGCTGGTGACCGGCGGACCCTACCGCCGGCGGTGGCTGCGGCACCCGAACTACGTGGCCGTCGTCGCCGAGGGCGTGGCCCTGCCCCTGGTGCACACCGCCTGGGTCACCGCGACCGTGTTCACGGTGCTCAACGCCGCCCTGCTCACCGTTCGTATCCGCTGCGAGAACCGGGCGCTGGCCGCCGCGGCCACGCCGACCGCACCCGCTCCGGCGTGATCGACGTACTGGTGGCCGGTGGTGGACCCGCCGGTCTGGCCGCCGCCATCCACGCCGCGCTCGCCGGCCTGGAGGCCGTCGTCGTCGAGCCCCGGACCGGGCCCGTGGACAAGGCCTGCGGAGAAGGGGTCATGCCCGGTGGCGTTGCCGCGCTGCGAGCGCTGGGCGTCGAGGTCAGTGGCCGCGAACTGCGCGGCATCCGCTACATCGACGGCACGACCCGCGCCGAAGCGTCCTTCCGTGGCGACAGCGGGCTGGGAATCCGCCGTACGACGCTGCACTCCGCACTGCACCGGCGCGCTCTCGACCTCGGCGTGCGCATGCTGCCGGGCAAGGTCGGCGAGGTGCGCCAGAACGCGGACACGGTCACCGCCGCCGGAACCACCGCCCGTTGGCTGATCGCCGCCGACGGCCTGCACTCCCCGGTGCGCCGCGGCCTGGGACTGGAGTTGCCGGGCGTCGCCCACGGCCGCTACGGACTGCGCCGGCACTACCGCGTCGAACCGTGGACGGACTTCGTCGAGGTCCACTGGTCCCGGCACGGCGAGGCTTACGTGACACCGGTCGGCGACGACCTGGTGGGCGTCGCGGTCCTCAGCCGCAGCCGTCGCGGGTACGACGATCACCTGGCCGCCTTCCCGGCCCTCACCGCCTCGCTGCGCGGCCCGGCCGCGACGGAGGTACGCGGCGCCGGACCGCTGCGGCAGCGGGTGCGGCGCAGAACCGCCGGCCGGGTCCTGCTCGTCGGCGACGCCGCGGGCTACCTGGACGCCCTCACCGGCGAGGGCATCGCCCTCGCACTGGCGACGGCCGGGGCCGCCGTCCGCTGCCTGACCGCCGGGCGACCGGACGCGTACGACCGCACCTGGACCCGGCTGACCCGCCGCCACCGGCTGCTGACCGGAGCCCTGCTGGCCGCCGGCCGCCTTCCCGGCACCGCCCGCCTCATCGTCCCCGCGGCATCCCGGATGCCCCCGGTGTTCTCAGCAGCGGTCCACGCGCTGCAGTAGTTTCTGGCTGCGGCGGGCCTCCGGGCCACAGGACGAGACGATCTGGTCGTCCGGTGCGACAAGGCCGTCCGTGGGCCGCGACAGATTGCCGGGCGGCCGACCGGGATCGTCAGTGAGCGGCCCGATGGCGGAACCAGTGGTCCTTGCGGCGGGGGTGTTCGGCCGGTCCGGCGGGGTCTGCTTCGTCCTCCTCCGCCTGCGCCGTCCGCGTGCGGGCGGTGTCGTGTTCGTTGATCAGGCCACCGTGTTCCTGTTCGGCTGCGGCGGACTCGCGCGAAGACGGTTCGAGCCGGCGATGTGCAGGGCGTCCGCGGCGAGTGGTGCGGCGTGTACCGGTCAGGATCAGGCTCAGCCCGAGCAGAGCCGCCGCCCCGACGACGATGCCGCAGAGGAAGAGGGTGCCGGTGGAGCCGGTGACGTCGACTCCGAAGACCGAGAATCCGCCGGTGAACTCATGGGCGCTGCCGCTGTTGGAAAGAACGCCGGCGACGCCGATGACTACTGCGGCGACGAGAATGACGAGTCCGAGGATGATCATGGCGTGCTCCTGGGATCTGCTTCCTCTTTCCACGGTAGAGCCGTTCCGCCCGGCAGGCCACCGCCAGAGGTTGCGGCTACCCTGAAATTGAGGTATAGGCGAGACCGGAGGACACTGGCACTACTGGGTGAACGACATCTGATCCGTCCATCGCCACAACCCCGGGAGGCGTAGCACCATGGCCTTCTTCCTGGTTCTACTCGGCTGCGCCGTCGCGCTGGTCGTCATCGGCGCCGTCGTCGACGGCACCCTGTCACCGTTTTACAGGCGGCGCCAGCGGGCCGACGCGAAGGAGAAGACGCCGAAG